>Ga0315298_1001844_pt1 | contig 37810 bp, 34 predicted proteins | sample WHS_1_MG_FD_203077 | JGI IMG/M metagenome (GOLD analysis project Ga0315298, IMG submission 203077) | Extremophilic microbial mat communities from Washburn Hot Springs, YNP, Wyoming, USA - WHS_1_MG | ecosystem: Environmental > Aquatic > Thermal springs > Hot (42-90C) | place: USA: Wyoming...
GCGCCATCTCCGGGTTTGCCCCGCGAGGCCATCCGTGCAGGGTTAGCCCCTGCCCAGGGGCGATTTGTCCCAGAAGATCAAGGTCAGGCTTGGAGTGCTTCGCAGCTAGGGGCTCCAAATGGGGTTTTCCCCAACTCAAGGGCATGGGCCCCAAGTGGGCATCTCGAAAGTCTCCATGAGTTCGCAACTACGGTGAGGCTACTCAGGAACATAGCTCCTACTGCCACGAAGGGTGTGAGAAGCCCTCCCAATGCAGCAGCTAGTGCCACGGAATTGTAAAGACCCGACAACACCAGGTTCTCGATTACGGTCCTCCTAGCCTTCTTGCAAAGATCCAAGGCCTCCAGAATCTTCTCCAGCTCACCTCCAGGGATCCAGACATCCGCCCCACCACCTGGGCCTCGGGCACGCCTGCCCACGGCAATTCCCATGTGGGCCAAAGCCAGAGCTGGACCATCGTTGAATCCATCTCCCACAGCGGCTACCATCTTCCCCTCTCCTTTTAGCTCTTCCACGATCCTCGCTTTGTCGCTGGGCGTCGCTTCCCCGGAGAAGTCCTCCAACCCCAGCTCTCGTGCAACCATGCTCGTCGTGACCTTGGAATCACCCGAGATGAGCCTCACTCTCATCCCCCTGCGGACCAACGCCTGGACAAGCCAACAAGCAGTGTCTCTCAGGGCATCGCCCATGGCCAATAGTCCCTTGACCGACCCATCCCAGGCGACAAAAACGACTGTGAATCCCTTGGACTGGTATTCTCGCGCCTTCTCGAGGAGTGCAGGGGAGATCCTCTGCTCCGACCTTCTCATCCATACCTCACTTCCAACGAAGACTCTCCTCTTCCCCACGAGACCTCTCACGCCCGAACCCTGCTCCTCGTGGAAATCCTGCACTTGCTCCAGGCGCATGCCCTTTTCCAGAGCAGAGGCCACGATCCTCTTGGCAATAAGGTGCTCCGATGCCGCTTCCAATGAGGCCGCAATGGAGAGCAGCTCCTCGCAGTTCTCTTCCGGGCAATGGATTTCTCTCATCTCGAAGTTCCCGTGCGTCACGGTTCCCGTTTTGTCGAGGAGGATCTCGTCCAGTCTACCACCCCTTTCCAATATCTCGGGATTCCTCACGACGATCCCCCTTTTTCTCCCCAAGGCGATGGCCGCAGATTTAGCCACAGGGATAGCGATTCCCAAAGCACAGGGACACGCCACAGCCCACACGGTGAGTCCCCTCATCAAGGCATCTTTCAAGTCTTGCCCAGAGACAACAAGCCATAGGGAGCTCGACAATCCCAGAGCTATAACCCCGGGGACGAACCACCTCAAAACCTTTTGAGCCAAATTGTCCCAGGAAGTGGGAATCTTCATGGCCTCCATCACCGAGGAGACCATCTCTCCCAGAAGGCTCGCACTCCAAGGGCCGCTTGCCAAAACGAAAACCCTCCCCTGGAGCACAATTGCTCCTGCAAGTGCGGGCGAGCCACGAGCCAGGGCCACAGGCCGCGACTCCCCTGTGAGGGAGGAGTTATCGACCATTGCTTGCCCCCGGGTCACGATGCCATCGACGGGAATCGTCTCCCCCTCCCGAACCTCTATCTCCTGTCCCTTCTCCACCCGGGAGGCCGGCACCCACTCCTCCTGGCCTCTCCTCCACACCCTTGCCTTGAGAAAGCCAAGCCTCGCCATTTCCAGGAAGGAAGAATCCCTGAGTTTGGCCCGCATCCTTTCCTCGACGTATCTTCCCAGAAGGACAGTGGTGACCAGCATGCAACCAGTGTCGAAGTAAAGGTGAAGGCTGCCCCGAAAAATGGATCCCATGCTGTAAAGGTACGCGCTCAGGGAAGCCAACGAAACCAAGGTCTCCACATTGGGCATCCAGGCCCTCATCGCCGCAATCCCTCTCCTCATCACTGGAAATCCACACCAGAAAATGACGGGCGTGCTCAGAACCCAAATGGGAACGGAGAGGTAACTCACTGCCCTTTGACCCAGCTCCTCCAAGAATCCCCAGTACACGGCCCACGAAATCATCATGACTTGACAGGTAAGCAGGGCAGCGACCACAACCCTCCTCAGGGAAAAAGGAGCTCGTATTCTCTCTTCATCTCCTTCTTGGACAGGTAGGGCCTGGTAGCCCCAAGAGCTTATTTTCTCCATCAACTCCCCTGGGGTGACAAGGGAGGGATCGTACAGGATACGAGAAAGCTCGGTCCCGAAGGACACTTCCGCCTCTTTCACGCCCTTGACTTTCTCCAAGAGCCTTTCCAAAAGCCAAGAGCAGGAAGGACAGCTCATTCCCGAAATTTTGAACCATAGCTCCAGGCTATAGCTGGCTTCCACCCCTGGGGCCGAGCCACTGCGAGGTGCCTTTCCCCCAGATTGCCCCAAAAGGCCGGATTCCTTGCAAAGTCGAAATAGCTCTGTACTTTCCACTTTTTGGGGCAGCTCTCCATATTTGGAAACCAGGATCTCGTATACAGCCTTGCATCCTGGACAACAGAATTCCTTTGGCTCGCCTCCCATCAAGGACCTGCTTCTGGCCTTGGACAGAGGAAGACCGCAAAGGTCGCACCTCCTCTCTCCATGCAGAGCTCCTTCAGAAGACCTGACTTGCAGTTCAGCTTCCATGTAATCTGGAGATGGCTTTGAGCCCCTTGTAGGCCACCATTGCCCCCATGGCCATGACACCCAGAGCAGCCACTTTCTCGCCCACAAGCCTAAGTTTCACCGACACAGCCGTCGCACACACCCCCAGGAAGAGCAAGCTCGGGACCGTTCCGGCCCCAAAGAGCACCATGGTCAAGAGGGCCTCCGGGAACGAATCGGACACAGCGGCCTTCACTATCATGGCCCATGGGAGCATACAGGGAAGAAAGCCCGTTGCAATCCCAAGGGCCACCTTGCCCATTGGTCTGGAAGAGCCGATCCACCTCTTTACCCAGAAACCCGGCGACCATTTGGACTCAGAAGGACTCACGGTCCCCAAGGAAAGAGATGGCACGAAACCAGCAAGCAGAAGGCCCATGGCAATCATGATGACCCCAGCGGCCAGGCTTCCCCATCCCCTGAGGTGGCCCAGGATACCTTTCAGCTCCACACCGTGGCCAATGGCCCAAGCAACACAGCCCAGAAACGCGTAAGAGGAGATTCTCCCACAGTGAAAGAGGAGATGGCTGCGAACACCCTTGGTGGCAAGTGACCTCAGGGGGCCATGGGCTTTTTCCTGCAACGAATAGGCAAGTACTATTGGGCCGCACATTCCCACGCAATGAAAGCTCCCCGCAAGGCCAACGAGCAACGGACCCAGAAGATCCCACAGTCCCATGGCCCTACGTTCCCACCAAGGCTCTGATATGCAGAACGATCGCCCACCTGTCCTCCTCGGAGATGGTATGTGCCAGAGGGGGGCTCCTTCGTGATCCCAGGGAAATTATCTTGAACAGTTCTCCATCAGAGAGGGCCTGCACCCATTGAGATCGGAGATCCGTGGGAAGGGGATGAAAGCTTTGGCCAACAGTGCCCCTTCCATCCCCTCTCAGGCCATGGCACATGGAACAGAAATTCTTGAAAGCCTCCCTTCCCCTCTGGAGGTTCTGGGGCTCGGGTTTCAAGGGATTGGGGATCTCTTTGCGATCCACCGAAGAGATCCAGAGGACACCCCCTTCAATGGGCACAGTGCCAGAAGGCATGGAGGGAAGCTGGGTCTCGTAAGTCCGGACTGACTCTTGGTCCTTCATGCGGGCATAATCGCAACCCAGGAGGCCCCCTGCCAGAAACGCAAAGCCCACGCAGAAGACCACTCCTAGCCCCCTTTCCCCTTTACCCATCCGCCTCTCCTTCATGAACCAAACTCCTCTCGCCTCGGGCCCTTGGGATTGGGCCACAAGCTCTTCTCTATTTTTGGCGATCCACATGTTGAGGCCTCGCCTCTTCCAAAGTCAGAGGCCCACGGGTTGAGTAAGGAGACTCGCCAGGGACATCTCTCACGAGGCCGAAATCCCAACTGGGAGGCCCCTTATCGCCGATAGTGAAAAAAAGAAAAAGCCCCCAGCATACAAAGAGCAATCCCAGCCCCACTACAAGAAGCCATCCTTTCAGATTGGACCCGTGCATCGAAGGCCGCTCCTCCCTTCGCAAGGACACCTAGCCTTTCTCCCCCCATACTTCCCTCAAAAGGAGGGACCCATGATACCCACCTTTATGGCGTAAGCTAAAGCCCAAAGAAGGAATCCAGCATACACCAATACCAGCAAGGGGGGGATTGGTCCTCTTGCGATCCTGATCCCGTCAGGGTACTCCCCCTCTTCCACCTGCCCTTCTCCCTCCCTGCGGTGACCCCTGAAAGCGAGCCATATGGCAATGAGACCACCTAGCCCCATGAAAAATGCCAGTGTCACGTACTGGATGTCCAAAAGAGGGAAAAAACGCATGGACCTATATCCCCCTCGTCCCAAAGGTCAGGACAAAACAGGCCACAATTGCCCCGAGCAAGAGTATCCCCACAACCAAGAGAAAATAGGGTGCAATGCTGGCCTTCCCCCTTGGCGCAGTATGGCCCTTCTTCTCTCCATCGGCTATCAGGGGTAGGAATCTAGCCCTCTCCTGCTCTGCCATCTGCCCGGATTCGAGGGCCCAGAGGAAGCTCCAGAGGGCAGCTCCCAAACCCAGCATTATGAGGACGATCCAGCCCAAGAAGTACATTTCACTTCCCCTCGCGAGGCCTGATGTACGAGGCTTCTATTCCTCTCGGTTCTCCTCCCGCGTCGGTCTCTCCGATGAAGTACACAGCGACATAGTTCCCCACATCCCAGATCTTCTCGGATTCCAGTTCCCTTTTGAAATAGGGCATGGCTGTGCCCGTGATGCCATTCATGATCTGATAGTAGAGAATGCCCCCTGAGATCCCCCTCCCCTTCAGAATCGTAAAATTCAGGGGCGGAGGATAAAGATAAGGCTGAGCCGGGCCCATGCCATCTCCTATGGGGCCATGGCATCCTATGCAGAAGCTCTGATATATCCTTTTTCCCCTCAGAAGACCGGCCTCGGTTGTGGGATAGGGGTTGGGAAGCTTCCTCCAGGGCTCTGGCACATGGCTGTGGAGCCACTCCACATTGGCATCTGGCCCTGCCTCGTAAGCCTTGATCGCCTCTTGTTTCCAGTAACGCTGGCGGGCCATCCGCGCGTCGGCGTCTTTGAAGCCCAGGCTCTGAACATATGCTGTGAGTGCCAAGAGCCTTTCCCTGCCCAGAAACTCCCAAGGGGGCATCAGGGATTCAGGTCTCGTGAACCTGGGATTTATGAAATGGGCCATGTGCCAATCATCTGGATGCTCCCCTCCTGCCTGGGAAAGATCCGGGCCGGTCCTTTCCGAGCCCAGTTGGTGAGGCCTGTCCGACACGTAGTCCCCAGCTTGAGCCACTCTCTGGGCGCCCAGGTCCCAGTCGAGATTTCTCACGTACTGGCTGTGACAATAGGAACAGCCATTTTGGATGTAAATCTTTCTCCCTTCCTCTTCCAAAGGGGTCCTTGGCCTGAATATCTCGGATGGGGTGTCCTTGGCCGTGATTCCAGGAAGCAGGACTGCAACGAAGAACACGCAGAGAAATATTGCCAGAGAGCCTCCCACTATGAAGCCGGGGGTCATTCTCATGGCCCCTCCTGTCCAGTGAGGTCGCCACTGCCTACATTCGAGCGGGCTTCCCTCAGGCTCATAACTATGTTGTAAAGGCCCACCAATGCCCCTGCCACTATGAATATTCCGGATGCTGCCCTCGCCACCATGTATGGATGAAGTTGGGGCAGAACCCTGTAAACCACCTCTCCGTTGAGCCAGGCGTGACCCTGCACCAGGCCGGCAGCCGTGAGGATGCCGAAGAACCCTGTCATCCCGGTCAGCACAAGCCAATACTGGATGTCAGCCAGGGTCTCGCTGTAGATGGGCCTTCCGGTGATCCTGGGAAGCATGAAATATATGCCGCCCAGAGCTGTCATACCGGCAAAGCCGAGAACACCCATGTGGGCATGGGCAACCACCCAATTGGTGAAGTGGGTGACCTTCTGGATGTAAGGGAGGGACTGGAGGGGGCCCTGGAGGCAGGTGAAAAGGTACCAAACTGTCCCAGCGAATACGAACTTGCCGCCTATGTCCGTGTGTATGACCGATATTCTGCCCTTCATGGTCAGCCAGAGATTTATCAGGACAGTCATCACTGGAACCAGCATCCCTATGCTTCCCGTTATGGCAACCACTTTGAGCCACGTTGGTGCGGGGGCTTGGAGGAGATGGTGGGTGCCGATGTGGGAGTAAAGGAGAAGCAAGGACCAAAATCCCACGAGCGACAAGGTGTGGCTGAAAAGGGGGCGCCCCGTCACTATGGGAATGACATAATATGCCACCGCCACAGCCAAAGGGGTGAAGAAGAAACCCAATATGTTGTGCCCGTAAAACCATGCCAGGATAGCGTCCGGCATTCCCCAAATGGACCCTGTCTGCGGGGCCCATACTGCGTTTCCGAAGAAGTAACTCAAGAAGGTGAATATGAGGGCACCCATCACGTACCACACGGAAACGTAGAGGAGGTTCTCACCCCTTTTTCGGACAGTCATGAGGAGGTTGTAGAAGATACCGAGAAGCACTATCAATATCGCCACATCCACAGGCCATATGAACTCGGCATATTCTCTGTTCTGCGTATACCCCATGGTGAGGGCCGCAACCCCAACCCCAATGGCCAGATCCCAGAGGACGACGCAAAAGAGCCCTATTCTCTCGCTGTGGAGTTGCGTTCTGAGCAACCTCGGGACGAGGAAATGGGCTGCCCCGAGGAGGGCTGACCCGACGAACCCGAACATGACCATATTGGTGTGAGCCTGTCTCAGCCTTCCGAAAACCAGCCACGGGACATTTCCCAGGAGATCTGGCGCTATGAGCTCCACTGCACCAGTCAGGCCTGCAAGGGTGCCCATGACCATCCAAAAGGCCGAGGACAGAAAGAAGGACTTCACAGTCATCTGTCCATTCGATTCCCTCGCCTTCACCTCATGTCCCCTTCATCTGTGGCATGCAAGCCAGCAGTCGAGCTCTGCTCCCAAGGCTCTATGGCATCCAACACAAAAGCCCATCTTGAAATCCACCCTGGGAAGTCTATCCCATTTGGCCACATCCCCGTGGCATACCCGGCAATCTATTCCTCTCCGTACGTGAGGTTCGTGGTTGAAGTGGACGTGATCCGGGATATAGTAAGCCCTGGCCCACGGGACAGGAACCCCATTGTCCAGGTACCATAACTCTTTTTGGATTTCCGGATGCAGAGGGATGATGTGCTTGTGGCAGAAAAAGCACTTCTCCACATCGGGTATTCCTGCCCTGGGGGATCTTTCCGCGAAGGAATGACAGAAAAGGCAGCTTATCTCTTTGACTCCGGCATGAACCCTGTGGCTGAAATAAACGGGTTGCTCTATCCCTGCTCCCTTCTCGGGAAAGATGTAGAAAAAGTAAAGGGTACCGCAGACTAGAACTGCACCGGCCAAGAACCAAAAGTACTCCCTCACCCTGGACACCTCAACCCCTAACCTTTCCCCCTTTGTTGGACCCCGGGAGATGGCCACCTACCTCGAGGGGATCTCCACTTAGCGATCCCCATCTCTTCTCAAACAGAGGATCCCCTACGGGAAGCCATGGGACCCTCTCCATGAACCACCCAAAGCACATTATCTCCAGTGAGAGGAATCCAACTGCAACTCCTACCTCGGCCCACCCCAATGGAATTTGCCCTCTGGCTCCGACAGACGGAACAACGAGGAGAAAACGCTCTAGCCACATCCCTCCCAGGACGACCAAGGCTGTGGCTCCTAAAAGTGGGGGGCTCATCTTGAGCTTCCTGCTCAGAAGGGCCACGAACGGGATCCCGAATGCTCCTGCCAAGACAACCCAGGCCACACTGTTCCACGGCTCTGTCTTGACTCTCAGGATCACGTACTTGGTCTCCTCCGGGATATTTCCATACCAGATGACAAGGAATTGAGAATAGAAGAAATCCCCCGTGACCAGACAGAAAGCGAAGAGGAGCTTTCCCAGGTCGTGGAAGACAGAACCATCGATCTTCCCTTGGATCCCTTCCCTTCGATGGAAAAGGAAAGAAAGAACGGCCAGCCAGGCAAGGGCGCTGTAAAGGCCTCCCATGAAATAGTAGCCACCGAATAGGGTGCTCACCCAGTGGGGATCCAAGGACATGATCAAATCCCATGCCAGAACGCTCATCCCCACACCGTACAGAATCCCGAGGACGGGCGAAAGGAGAATCTGTCTTCGCCATCTCAGCCTCACGGAGGTCTCATCCCCTCCCAGGAGTTTTTCCTCGTCAGCTCTGACTGATTGGTGCACCAAGAAATAGGAGACCAGAGTCATTGCCCCAATTACGAGCAGGTCCCTTCCGAAAAGAAAATCTGCCTCAAGCCATCTCTCTTTACCGTGAACTGGATGAGTGGACCAGATGTACAGGCTTCGGTGCCCTGCATAGAGAAGGGCAACTAAGATCCAGAGAAAGGGCATCGTGGCCACTTGGGCTTCGGCTAGTCTCTTGAGGGGTCTTCCCCAGCTCGCATTGGTCATGTTCATTATGGCCACCCAGGTGACAGAGCCCATGCAAATTCCCATCCAAAAGACCAGGTTCACGAGGTAGCTGCCCCAGGCCCTGGAAGGATCCTCCCCTCTTATCCCCAATAGGAAGGAGGCAGCACCCAACACTATTCCAGCCAAGGGAAGCAACTTCATTGTGAGGTCTCCCGAGTTCGCAAAACCCTCACTTCCTCTGCCCCGGCTTGCTCCAAGGAGATCTCGATCTCCTCTCTCTGAGCCCTGTCGCACTCGAGAAGGAGGCCAAATCTGTCCTTGCTGAAGCGAGGATCGTAACCCTGAGACCCTCTCAATCTGGGCAACCCACAGAGAAACAGCATACAGAGAAGGGTGCTCAGGAAGCCGAAGAGAATGGTCATCTCGAACCCCACAACAACGAGAGGCACAGCCGGTGGAGTGGGCTTGCCGCTCGTTACGAATTTCCACTCGAGGAAGGTGTAGATGGCGAAGCCAACTCCCAGAGACAGTCCTGCAAGGCCTCCCAGCAAGGTCGCGAAGCGCACAGGGCTTGTCTTTCTCACGCCTACCTTCTGCAGGATCTCCCTGCAATCTATGGGAGAGTAAACGGTCCTGACCTTCGCCCCCTTCCGCTGGATCAGAGGGATCGCCTCTTCCAGTTGCCCCAGGGAGGTGAATATGCCCAAGAGTCTCTCCTTCATCTTGCCCTTCCCCTCAACTAGGCCTTCCCATGGGTCCACAGATGTTCCTTCATCTCGAAGACAGAGACCGGCGGGACGAACTTGCAGAACAAGAGGAAGAGAAACAGGAACATGGAAAAGGAACCCAGCATGATACTCAGCTCCACCCATGATGGAGAATAGATTCCCCAAGCGTGGGGCACATACTCGTGGGACATGGATCCAACTATGATGACGAACCTCTCGTACCACATTCCTATGTTCACGATGATGCCCACGGCGAAAAGCCAGATGAGATTGGTCCTTATGGCCTTGATGAGGAACAACAATGGACCTGCCACGTTGCACACGACCATCACCCAGAACTGGGGTGCATAATGGCCAAACGCTCTCCATATGAAAGTATCCCACTCGAACATGTTTCCGCTATACCATGCCATGAAATACTCCACCCCATAGGAGTAACCCACAATGAGCCCTGTCAGGACCATTGTCTTGGCGATGGATTCCAAGGTCCCCACATTGATCAACGGCTGAAGCCCCAAGAGTCCCCTCATGGGGATGAGAAGGGTCAAGACCATGGCCAAACCCGAATGAATTGCCCCAGCCACAAAATAAGGGGCGAAGATGGTGCTGTGCCACCCGGGAACTATCGAAAGGGCGAAGTCCCACGAGACAACGCTGTGCACGGATATCACGAGGGGTGTCGCGAATGCTGCGAACAGAAGGTATGCCGTCCCATAGTGACGCCACTGGATGTGGGTTCCTTGCCAGCCGAGGGAAAAGATACCATAGATCCTCCTCTTGAGGCCTGTAGACTGATCCCTCAGGGCAGCGAGGTCCGGGAGCATGCCCATGTACCAGAACATGCTGCTCACGGTCAAATACGTGGATATGGCGAGGAAGTCGAAGACCAGGGGAGACTGGAAATTGGGCCAGAGATCCCTCTGGTTGGGATACGGGATTATCCAGTAAAATATCCAGACCCGGCCGAGATGTATAAAGGGAAAAAGACCAGCGATCATCACCGCGAATACGGTCATGGCCTCTGCTGCCCTGGCAATGGAGGTCCTCCATCGGGCCCTCAAGAGATAGAGAATTGCGGATATGAGAGTGCCTGAATGGGCTATCCCTACCCAGAATACGAAGTTCACAAGGTAGATTCCCCAGTTCACGGGATGGTTTATTCCAGCCACGCCCATGCCCGTCAGAATCTGATAGGCCCAACAGGAGGCCCCATAGAGAAGGCCGAAAAGACAAAGGATCACAGCTCCCCAGTAAGATCTTCCAGGTGGGCTCAACGCACCCAGGATCACCTCCTGCACTTCAGAGTAGCTCTTTGGTGTGGACGCTTGCCAATCTTTCACGGAGCCATGTCCTCTCTTCTGGTCTCGAGCCTTCTGAGGTAGATCACAGCGGGTTTCGTGTTGAGGTGCCCGAGTACTTGATATGCCCTGGGATCTCTGGATAGTCGAGCTACCCGACTTTCAGGATCCATGAGGTTCCCGAAAACCAGAGCCTCAGTGGGGCAAGTCTGGGCGCATGCAGGAATCACTTCACCATCCCTCAGGGTCCTTCTCTCCCCTCTTATTCGGTTCTTGGCCTCAACTATTCTCTGAACGCAGAACGAACACTTCTCCATCACTCCTTTTTGCCGCACAGTGACATCTGGGTTGAGTTGGAGATGGAGGGGTTTCGGTCTCGTGAAAGTGAACCAATTGAATCTTCTCACCTTGTAGGGACAATTTTGCGAGCAGAATCGGGTCCCTATGCATCGATTGTACACCTGGTTGTTCAGACCCTCTGCGCTATGATGAGGTGCATACACAGGGCAGACCGACTCGCACGGTGCCGCATCGCAGTGCTGGCAAAGCATTGGAAGAAAGCGGACCTTGAGAGGATGATCCTCCAGGTACCTCTCGATTCTGATCCATTGCATCTCCCGGCCTTGAAGCACAAGCTCTCTTCCCACTATGGCCACGTTGTTCTCCGCATTGCACGCTATGACACACGCCCCACAACCGATGCATCTGTCCAGATCCACAACCATTGCCCATCTGTAGAGATTGTGTTTGTGGGGAGGATAGAAATCCTCCTTGGGGTCGTAAGCCTCTGGCAGAGGGAGCCTCAGTTTTGGTAGTTGCCCTCTGGATTTCGCCTCTTGGTATTCCCCGAGATCCATCCCCTGAGCGAGTCCCCTGCCGTGCTGGGAGAGGCTTCCATCAGTGTTCGCGAATTTCACCTTCAAGGCCCTCGGTTGAATGCTCACATGGTTGGCCCCTCTTGAGCAGAGCTTCCACCCATTGACCCCGCACCCCTTGGCGAATCTCCCAAAGGATGTGTGGCCCTGGCCCAAGGGCATGGAGAGGACACCAGGGATCGTGAGCGGGGTGACGTACGCGGGAATCTCTGCCTCTCCCCAGAACCCTTTCAAGACGACCACCTGTTCATTCGAGATCCCAAGCCTTTCGGCATCTTGTGGGTGGATCTCCAACCAGGATCCCCAAGTTATCTGGGTCATGGGATCCGGAAGCTCTTGAAGCCAAGGCCTGTTTGCGCCCCGGCCGTCGAGGAACTGGACCGTGGGATAGGCAAGGAGTTCGAATCCTTGCCCTCCTTCGTCGGATGCCCACTCCATGGGTGGTGAGACACTCGCCACCTCGCACCTTTTGCTGGAAGAAGGTTCCACCCACTGGCCTCCCCTTCGGAGAATCTCCGCCCACCAACTGTCGAACCCCCCTGGTATTCCAAGCTCCTCGTGGAAGGACTTCCACCTCTCTTTCAAGAAGCCATCGAAGGAGTAATGGCCCAAAGGGTCTCCCGGAATGAGCCTCCTCGTGAGCTCCAAGAGCACATCCCCTAGGCCCCTCGTGTCGAAAACCGTGCCCATAACAGGCTGCACGATCCCCCGTATCCCAGGCCGTGGCTCCACATCGGCCCAATCCTCGAGAAAATTCGATGCAGGAAGGATCAGAGAGCTGAGGCTCGTGGTCTCGTCCTCTGTGGAGGAAAGACCAATCAACTTCAAGTGACCCTTACGCACCGCTTCCTCTAACACCTCGAACTCGGGGAAGGAGAAAACCGGGTTGGCTCCATGAACCAAGAGCAAGGAGATTTCCTTGCTCTCTATCTTGTCCCTGAGGCTTAGGAGTTCTGATCTCTTCGCTGCGGATGCGATGGACCATCCTCTTCCCACATCTATGAGCTCGAGGCTCTCTTTCTTGAGAGAGCACAGTACGTGAGAGATCCAAGCGGTTTCATGGGCATGAGGATCCACAGTCTCAAGACCTGAGGATAAGACGATAGGCCTCCTCGACCTTTGAAAGAGCTTCCTCACGAAATGGAACTCTTCCCTTTTCAGACCCGCCTTGGAAAGGAGCGTTTCTTCCTCCCATTTCTCGAGAAAGGCTTCAAGATCGGCGCTTCCTGGCCATGGGGCCTTTTCCCCCTCTTTGTCTTTCCAAGAAGCTTTGAGGAGGGCAAGTGCAGCATACCTCTGAGCTCCAGGTCTCACCTGGAGCCACATATCGGCATTGGCAGCAGTCTGGGAGAGCCGCGGCCCGAAAAAGACGAAGAACCCCCTTTTTCCTTCCTCAGGCGTCCTGAACTCCGAAAACCTCCTGGCATACTCCACGGGAGAAATCCAGGTCGAGAGAAAATCTGCCCCGAAAGAGATTATGAGGTCAGCCTTTTCCATGGAGTAATGGGGAACTGCCCAAGTTCCGAACACCTTCTGGGCCGCTTGCGCCAAAGGCTCGTAAGAGAGGGGCTCGTACATCACAAGCCCCCCTAGGGCCAACTTTTCCACCCACTCGATGCAGAGGTCCCTGAGGCTTCCTGTGAGAAGGCCTGTCATGAAAACCGCCCTCTCTCCCTCCCCTCGGGATAGGAGCCCCTTTAACTCCATGGCAGCTTTGGAGAAGGCTTCCTCCCAGCTGAGGGCTCGGAAGACCCCCGAGCCGTCTTTCTCTCCCGGTCCCCTGAACCTGTCCGGATCGTAAAGGCCCTGAAGGCCGGCCTGCCCCCTCGCACACAGAGCCCCCCTATTGACGGGGTGAGCGGGATTGCCTTCCAATTTGACTACCCGACCATCCCTGTTTCTGGCCCAAAGACCGCATCCAGCCTGGCATTCCATGCAGGTCGTTGCGTACCAAGAGGCCTTTCCTGGCACAACATCCTTTGGTGGATTGAGATAGGGGATGAGCCTTCTTGGAGACTCGGAGGAACATCCTGTCAGGGATGCACTCCCCACAAGACCGAGAAGTTTCAGAAAATGTCTTCGGCCCAAAGATGCCATCTGAGGGTCAATCTCCACCTATCTGCTGCGAATTATATCCGGGGATCACCTTGTGGCCAATACCTGGATGTACGATTAGGCGAGTCGAGGGGCTGCTGAAAGTATATTCGTTCCCCCATCTGGGGCTCTCCTCGGGGAGATTGAAGGGCGGGGTCACCGTCCCTCACTTTTCCCCAAAGCATCCCGGGTTCGAGCTTCTCTTCACCAGGACCTCCCAGGTGATGTGAGTGGAGGGAGGAAAGCGGCCCGATGGAAGGGGCCTCCTGTGGGCTCGAAGGGGCCCCTCACACTAAGGAGTTTCACGCCGAAGTGCTCTCTATCGGGCTTTGAGGAGGGGAGGATGTTCCAACAAGAGGCATTGGAACAGCGTACCGGAACGGTAATCTGAAGAGTTTTGTGTCAGGGTGATGAATGGTTTAAGGGTCCCGTGCCTTAGGTTTTCGTATGTGACCACAGCGTATAGGATCCGTTCCATGGGGGTCCGCTCTCAGAACACCCCTATGGGACGGGTCCTTCTTCTGACCTCCCGAAATCTCCATTAGGTGGCGTTTGTGGTTCGGATCTTGGGCCAGAAGGAGCGTTCCTCGATCTTGAAGAATCTCAAAAGCTCCTCTTCGTCCTCGACCACCTAACACACTGCTCAGGGTATTCCCCCCCAAAGCTCAGAGAACCTAACTACAGGGCCTCTTGGGCCTCCTTCAAGCTCGGTGCATGGTGGATCTGCTCGAGTCTTTCTTGATGGCATCGTGGTCCACCTTGCGGAGGTAGCCAAGCACATTTCGCCACCCCTCTCGTAGAGATCTTTGAGAAACCCCCCAGGCCTGCTGGGATTCCCCACACGATCCACACCCCGACGAGAACGAATCTCCTCAAGCCTCCCATCAATGTAACTCTTCATCCTCCCCTCTAAGATCCCCTTGAAGCACCTCACGACCAGCTTCCCGACATTCCCCCTCCCACCCCTGGCCACTAACCCCCATCTCCCCTAAAACCTCAAAGGCCTGTGGTAAACTCTCAATCACCAACATACCCTTCACGGCGGTATCCTCCTCTCCAGAAGTCTCATCAGCGCTAAGAACGCACCCCATTCCTCTCCTTGACACAGGAAAGCCTAGGCTACCCAAGATCCATGGGACACGGACATCATGGCTACGCCACAATAGAAGTATGGAAGTGATCATGAACGAGATCACCGTGAGCATTGGGGAACTCAAGAGCCGCCTGAGCCATTACCTCCGGCTGGCTAAGGCGGGCCAGATCGTGGAGATCACCTACCGGGGCAAGCCCGTAGGGCGGATCGTTCCGGTGGCATCCTTTCTGGAAGAGCGTATCGAGGCGATCAGACGCTCGGGTCTGCTCTCCTGGAACGGGCAGAAACTCGAGCCCCTGAAACCGGTAGCAAAGCTGCGCACGAAAAAGACGGTCGCCGAGCTCGTGGTCGAGGACCGCCGATGTTCCCCTAAAGAGAAAAGCCATGAGCACGATCTTCCATCTGCATCTTCCGTCCTTGCCGACTACCGGGATTTCGTTCCCTCTTTTTTCCCCTCATCGCCGACGAACGGGCGCGGGCCGTTCGTGCAGCGGGCGCTGGGAAAAGGGAGCAGTTTCCGCGGTTATGAGCTCCTCTGAACTAGCGGCCTGGGACCCTGCGGTGCCGCTCGTCAGCCTATCTCCTTTCGACGAGGACAGGATTCTCATATTGTGTCCTTGTCAGCAGGACACGGATGCGGTGCTCTGTCCTCCACGGCGTTACATCCGGTGCTGCAAGAAAAGCTCGCCGCGGGCCTCGAGCCCGTCAAGCCGGTGAGCCGCCTGAGTGCCGCTGAGCGCGCGCTCATCGAGAAGCGCTTGCTCGAATATCTACAGGTGGGTGGCTTCCCCGAAGCCCAGGGACTGGAGGCGCGCCTGCGCATCCAGTTGCTCCAGAGTTATGTGAACATTGCTCTTGCGCGACGTGGTGGAGCGCTGCCAGGTGAGTCAGGTGGCCGCCTTGCGCTGGATCGCCCGAGCGTGTTTGCGCAACCCGGCTGCGCTTCTCAGCGCGCACGCCCTCTACCGCGACCTCAAATCCCAGGGGTATGCCGTGTCCAAAGACACGGTGCATGCCTTGCTCGGGCACCTGGTGGATGCCTTCTTGCTGACCCTGGTGCCGCTAGCGACCGACTCGGAGCGGCGGCGCAACGCCAATCCGCGCAAGGTCTACCCGGTAGACCCAGGAATCATTGGAGCCTTCGACGTCAGCGGCCGGACTAATCTTGGTCATGCGCTGGAAACAGCGGTGTTGAACACCCTCGCGTGCCAAGGGGCGGACGTAGGATACGTGAAGACCGACGAAGGATTCGAGGTGGATTTTCTTGCCCGCATTCCCGGCGAGCCGGAACGCTTGATCCATGTGTGCGCGGACCCGACGCCGCAGGAGGTCCTCGCGCGCGAACTGCGCGCCCTCGATTCGGCTGCTCGGGCGTATCCTCGCGCCGAGCGGATCTTGATCGTTTTGACGCACGACCAGGCGGCCCAGATCGGCGTGAGCGGCGTCCGTGTGTGCACGGCCCATAAATGGCTACTCGGAGAGGAAGCATGAAGACGATTTTCGACCTTCACGAGGCCGCGCTTGCCGACTACCGTGATTTCGTCCGCTCGTTTTTTCTCATTGCCGACGAGCGGGCGCGAGCATTCGTGGACCAGGCACTAGAAGAAGAGGGACATTTATGGCCTGAGCCGCTGGTGCAGTTGAGCCCCAACTATGCGCCCGGCCCGAGCGTGGACGACCTGGCCCGCGAGGGTGTTATCGCTCACGAGACGGCTCGCATCTTCTGTAGGCCGGATGGGACACCGATCCGACTCTATCGCCATCAAGAAGAAGCCATCCGGAAAACGCTTTCTGGGGATAGCATCGTCGTCACGAGCGGCACGGGCTCTGGGAAGAGCCTGTGCTACTTCGTGCCCATTGTGGAGAGCTTGATCCGAAGGCCCGACACCGGCGGGCGAGTGGCGGCCCTTGTCGTGTATCCCATGAACGCGCTCGTCAACTCGCAGTTTCAGGCCTTGAGCGGCCTGAAGGAACGTTACGAACGATCGCTGGGAAGGTCCTTTCCGGTGACGTTCGCGAAATACACGGGCGAAACCAGCGACACGGCCCGCGAGGAGATGCGGCGGAACCCGCCCCAAATCCTGCTCACAAACTACGTGATGGCGGAGTTGCTCTTGGTCCGTCCGGAAGACCAGCGGTTTCTAGACCGTGTGGGCGGCGGCTTGCGCTTTTTGGTCTTCGACGAGCTCCACACCTACCGTGGCCGGCAGGGGGCAGACGTGGCGATGCTTGTCCGGCGTCTGAAAGAGAGGTGCGCGGCCCAGGACCTGGTTCAGATCGGAACGAGCGCCACCATGATCTCGAGGCCAGATGCCACCGCCTTGGAACGCAGGCAGAGCGTGGCCGACTTCGCCACTCGCTTCTTCGGCCACCGTTTCAGCCCCGAACAAGTCGTCGAGGAGACTCTGGCTCCCTTCACCGAGGGTGGCCCCCCTCGCGTGGAAGAGCTCCGAGGGTCACTCGAGGCGCCACTTCCTGACGATCTGGCATCGCTCAGGCGGCACCCCCTGATGCGGTGGATCGAATACGAGTTGGGGGTAGAGCGGGAGCCCGATGGGTCGTTGAAGCGCCGGGTACCGAGCCCCCTTACGGAGGCGGCTCGACGGCTATCCGAGGTTACGGGGCTCGATCAGGAGCGCTGCGCGAGGGCAGTCCGGGAACTCCTCGTCCATGGAAGCAGTTTCGTGAGCGAGGACGGAACGAGGGCCGTGGCCTTCAAGCTCCATCAATTCGTGGCCCAGGGGCGGACTCTTTACTCAACACTCGAAAGCAGAGACAAGCGGGAGTTCTCCCTCGATGGGCAGGTTCAGGCGGGCGAAGGAAAATTGTTTTTCCCGGTCAAGTTCTGCCGCCAGTGCGGCCAGGACTACTACCATGTTCTTGAGCTGGAAGGCAGGTATCTTCCCCATCCTGTGGGCGCGGAGCCCGAAGAGGAGGAGGCAAAAGCCGGCTATCTGATGCTTGCGCCGGAGGAGGGCGACTGGTCGCAGGAGCTCGTTCCCGGAGACTGGTTTGACTCCAAAGGCAAACTCAAGCCCGCTTGGAAGAAGAGAGTGCCTCAGCCGGTCTGGGTGCGGCCAGATGGATCTTTTGCCATCCATCCCCAGCCCGAGGCGCAGAAGATGTGGTGGCAGCCACACCCCTTTTCCCTCTGCCTCGCCTGTGGCGAATACTACAGCGGCCGCGAGCGGGAATTCGTCAAGCTCGCCTCGCTCTCGAGCGAAGGCCGCTCCAGCGCGACCACGATTCTGGCAACATCGCTTCTCCGCCATGCCAGTCTCACGAAGGCGGCACGCGACAAGCTACTCACGTTCACCGACAACCGCCAGGATGCTTCGCTGCAAGCTGGACACTTCAACGATTTCGTCCATGTGGCGGTCGTAAGGGCGTCGCTCTACGCTGCCTTGACCAGAGCCAAAGAGCTCACCTTCGATCGCGTAGCCCAAGAGGTGGTCCGAGCGTCGGGCCTACGCATTGCCGATATCGCCCGGAACCCGGAACTCGACCCCAACGCCGAAGCGGCGGGAGACGTATGGCAGGTCTTCACCGAGCTCACGGAATACCGGCTCTACGAGGACCTGCGGCGCGGTTGGCGGGTGGTTCACCCGAACCTCGAACAGGTCGGGCTCCTGAAGGTAGAGTATCGCGGACTGGATGAGCTCTGCCGCAGCGCAGACTTAGCTGCGATCCATCCATGGTTCGCGAACGCCACAGTCGAGGATCGAAAAATGGTGCTGCGGGCCATTCTCGATCAGTTCCGACGCAAGCTCGCCATTCGCGCACGGGTGCTGGAAGAGTCTTTCCAGCAGCAGCTCCGCCGCCGCGCCGAGCAGTATCTCAACGAGTTCTGGGGACTTGATCCCGAGCACGACGAGCTGCGCCGGGCGAATTGCTTCGTACGCCCAGGCCGCTCGGGCCGTCCTGTGGATGGATTCAGCCTCGGCGGGAGAAGCCTCATCGGCCGCTTCCTCCGAAAGTCCCTCGATCTGGACGAGGAATCTTACTGGCAAGTGCTCAGCGACCTTCTCGATCTCCTCGTGAGGCATGGGCTGCTTGTGCGCCTCGATCCGGTGGACGACCACCATCTCTACCAGCTTGACGCCGCTTGCCTGCGCTGGTGCCTGGGCGACGGGTCGGCACCGCCCCCAGACCCCCTTTACTCCCAACGGGCCGGAAGTGCAGCTTACGTCACGCCAATGCGCGCCGTAAACTGGTTCTTCCAGCGCTTTTACCAAGTCGAGGCTGCTAGCCTCGCGGCTCTCGAGGCAAAGGAACATACCGCCCAGGTCGTCTCACCCGGTGAGCGCGAGCGGCGCGAGCGACGCTTCCGTTGGGAAGAGCAGGACCGCACGAAGGAAGCAGAAGTCGGCCGGCGGCTACCCTACCTCATCTGCTCACCCACGATGGAACTGGGCGTGGACATTGCCGATTTGGAGCTGGTGCATTTGCGCAACGTGCCGCCGACACCAGCGAACTATGCGCAACGATGCGGTCGCGCCGGCCGCCAGGGTCAGCCTGGACTCATCGTCACATACTGCGGTGCCCTCAATAGCCACGATCAGTACTTCTTCCGGCGCCGCGCCGAAATGGTGGCTGGGCGGGTCCGGCCGCCGCGCCTCGATTTGGCCAACGAGGCAATGCTGCGCGCTCACATCCACGCTGTCTGGCTAGCTCACGTCCGCCTGCCCCTCGGCCGCTCGATCGAGGAAGTGATTGACACGGACCACAACGACCTGCCGCTTCGCGAGCAGGCCGCCGCCCAAATCCAGCTCGGCGAGCCGGTTCGTCGCGAGATCCAGGGCCGCGTGCGCAAGCTTCTCGCTGCCGACGAAGGCGTTCTTGCCGCGAGCGGCTGGTTCAACGATGACTGGATCCGCCAGGTGATCGAGACGGCTCCCCGCGAGTTCGACCGCGCCTTTGACCGCTGGCGGGAGCTCTATAAGGCGGCCAAAAGACAACTGGAAGCTGCCCGGGCCGAGGAAGACCGGGCCCGGACTCCGGACGCGCAGCGGCGAGCCCGTGACCGGCAGGACGAGGCCAGGCGTCAGTTGAATCTCCTCCTCCAGGTGGGGGTCGCCCGCGAGGAAGGCGACTTCTATCCTTATCGGTATCTGGCGAGCGAGGGGTTCCTCCCGGGCTACAACTTCCCGGCGCTCCCGGTGCGTGCCTGGGTTCCGCGGGGGGACGGTGAGTTCATCGCCCGACCCAGGTTTCTCGCCATTCGCGAGTTTGCCCCGCAGAACTTCCTCTATCACGAGGGACGTCAATGGGAGTCGGTGGCGTTCCAAGCGCCGCCGGGCGGTCTCGAAGAGCGCAAGAGTCGCAAGCGGCTCTGCCGTAGCTGTGGGGCTTTCGCGGACCCGGACCTGGACCTTTGCCCTGTATGCCAGACCCGTTTCGACGGGGAGAACAGCCTCGTCACCACGCTCCTGGAGATGCCCAACGTTCGGATGAAACGGCGTGGTCGCATCACAGCCGACGAGGAGGAGCGCCGGCGACGTGGCTACGAGCTGGAAACGTATTTCCAGTTCGCTCCGGAATCCTCGGGTTACCGCGTTCAGGAAGCGGACGTGGTAAGCCAGGGCAGCGCCGTTCTGCGGCTCGTGTACGCACCGGCTGCGACCCTGCTCCGCGTCAATCACGGCTGGAGAGCAGCGAAGGGGTGCGGGTTCCTCGTGGACTTGGAGAGTGGCGAGGTTTTCTCCTCGGCGCCGGATGAGGCGCACCGATCCGCTCGGCGGGAACAGACGGAGCGCGTCAAATTGGCGGTTCGGTCCACGCAGAATCTCCTTCTCGTTCGCCTGCTCGAGCCAGGATTGCATGGGGATCCAGCTGTGGAAGCAACACTGCGGTACGCCCTGAAGCGCGGGCTGGAGGAGGCATTCGAGCTGGAAGAGAGCGAGCTCGCCGCGGGGCCCATCGGCACCGAGGATCATCAAGCGATTCTCCTCTACGAGGCGGCGGAGGGTGGTGCCGGTGTGTTGCGGAGACTCGTGGAAGAAGCCAGCGCCCTGGCTGAAGTCGTGCGCACTGCCCTCGAAATCTGCCACTTCGCAGTCCAGGATGGTAACCTGATCGACGCGAAGCCAGATTGCCGGGCCGCGTGCTACGAGTGCTTGCTTAGCTTCGCGAACCAGCACGAGGCGATGAAACTCGACCGGCATCGCATCCAGCGGATTCTCTACGAGCTGACACAGAGCCGCACGGAGCTCCGCGTGAAGGGCCGTTCCCGAGAAGAGCACCTTACCTGGTTGCGCTCGCTGACGGATTCTCGGTCAGAGTTGGAACGCCGTTTCTTGGATGCGCTTTCGCAGGGAGGGTATCGGCTTCCCGACGAAGCGCAGAAGCCAATCCCCGAGCCACCCTGCATTCCTGATTTCTTCTACGGGCCCAACATCTGCGTCTTTTGCGACGGTTCTGTTCACGACCAACCAGATCAGGCGGCCAGGGACCGCCAATTGCGCGACGAGCTGACCCGCCGAGGCTACAGGGTGATCGTGATCCGATACGACCAGGAGATCCGGGACCAAATTGCTAGGTACCCTGAGGTGTTCGGCCGGACTGCGTGATAGGGGCCAAAAGACCCTTTCTCGGACCATCAACGCGCCCTCCTTACCCAAAGTACACGTTTCGTAGAGCCCTGTTTCGCCCTGAGGAGAGGCCGGGGCAAATCATGGGAGAAAGCTTTGCGGCGGACGAGTTCCCCTAGAAAGCGGTTTGCGATTAGGGGAAAAGGGAACCGGGACATCAGTGGTCCGCAATTTGTCGTACGACCCCTTGAGGGGAGCTGGAGGCTTTCCTAACTTGATCACAGGCCCTCGACCAGAAAGTGGTCCCTCGGCATGAGGGTAGCCCCAGCGAGCTTCCACAGGCCATTTCCCGTCTTCAGGGCAAAGAAGTGAGCGCTCGATAAAGGGGAGATCTTTCGAGGGGGCCTCTCGTTCGTTCTCCTTCGCTTCTCCTCTCGTTGAAAGAGATATGGGCGAATGTTAAGATTCAAATGGCCGTCAGATTGAGGGACGGAGAAGTCCGGTCTTCTGGGTTTGGGGTGGACCAGAGCGACTCCTTCACAGCTCAGGAGCTCTTGGGTCGCCTGATGGCGATCCTCGATCCATGCGCCAGGGCCACGAAGATAGCCACTTTTATCTCCGAGGCTCCGGCGAGAAGGGCCGCCCTTTGGCTCGAGATGGTCTGCCGGGAGGCAAGGGGCGATGGTTCCATGAGGGAGGCTGCGAGATTGGTCCTATCGGATTGGGCTACGGTGAAAGGGATGCTCACCCCCAGGACCATCTCGGAGGCGAGGGTCATAGCGGAGGAGCTGGGCTTGGATCTTGTGGCTCGGCTTCTGGACAACGGCAACCCTCAAAAGGGGCACAGGGAGATGAGGGAGCCTTCGCCATCCCATCCGAAGGGCTTGACCCTGGGGGAGAGGAGGGCCCTGGCAAGGAGGATATCTCCCCGAATCATAGAGAGGCTCCTCATGGATCCGGATCCGGGTGTCATAAGGAGGCTCCTCTGGAACCCCAGGGTGACGGAGACAGAGGTGCTCAAAATTGCGAGCCGCAATCCCGTATCCCCTTCCATCCTCAGGGAGGTGGCCCTTTGTCCCCGCTGGATGAGCCGCTACAGGGTGAAGCTGGCCTTGGTCCTAAACCCCTTTTGCCCTTTGTCAGTCTCCTTGAGCTTGGTGAAGCTCATCCTCCACCAGGATCTTCCCACGGTCTTCCACAAGGAGGATCTGAATCCCCGACTGAGGGAGGAGGCAAGAAGTCTCTGGAAGAGGAATGACCGAGGGCTCTCTTCCCGCTCGGGTGAGATCTCCGGCCCCACCGCCGGGCCGGACCGAGAGAGAGATCCCACTTCGGGGGTGAGGTGCAAGTGAAGGACTATTATCGCATTCTGGGGGTCAGCCCCGAGGCTACAGAGGAGGAAATCAGACTAGCTTACAGGAGGCTTGCCCTTCGATACCATCCGGACAGGAACCCGGGAGACCCTTCGGCAGAGGAACGCTTCAAGGAAGTCAGCGAGGCATATGGGGTCTTGGGGGATCCCAAGAAGAGGGCGGAGTACGATCGCATATTGAGGACAGGATCGGCCGAAGGTTTCAAGTATAGTCAGGAGGAGATATTCGAGGACCTCTTCAGGGACCCCAGGATGAACGACGTCTTCCAGGAGCTCTTGAGGGAGTTCGAGAAAGCCGGGTTCCGTTTCGATCAGAGCTTCTTGGATCAGGTGTTCTTTGGCGGAAGGGGGATTATATTCGGCGGGATATTCATCTTTGGGCCTTGGGGGTTCCCGAGGTTGAAGCTGTTTGGAAGGGGAGCCAAGGAAAGGGAATCCCTTGAGAGGACCAGATCCCCGGGGCTCGTGGAGAGATTGGGACAGCAGCTGGGAGGGCTCCTCAGGGGGAGGACTGCATCGGTTCCCGCAAAGGCCCGAGGGGAAGAATCGGAAAATGATCTCCACTACACCCTCGCTCTTCCCATGGAGGAGATATCCAGGGGGACACAGGTGAGGATCTCAGTGGACAGGGGATTCGGCAAGGAGAAACTCCAGGTCAGGATCCCTCCCGGGACCAAACCAGGGACAAAGCTGAGGCTCAAGGGAAAGGGTTTGCATGGACCAAAGGGAGTTGGCGACTTATATATAAGAGTGGAGGTAGCACCTAGCTCCTGAAGAGGATCCAGGATTTACCTCGATGCCACGATCACGAGAGGAGGCACGAGCCAATGGCTTACGCATTCGAACAAGGCCCCATAAGGCCTCCCAGCGAGGCGAGGAGCCTCTTGATAAGGGTCACCCGCAACTGCCCTTGGAACAAGTGCGAGTTCTGCAATATCTACAAGGGAAAGACCTTTAGCCGCAGAAGCGTGGAAGAGGTCAAGGAGGACATCAGGGCGGCTAGGGCCATCTACGATGAGATCTTGGCCCTGAGTTGGAAGATGGGCCTTGGAGGCAGGGTGGATGACTCGGTCATCCAGATCATATGGACGAACCCGAGAAGATATGGAGAGTCCCACAGGTCCATTGCCGCCTGGATGTATTTCGGAGCCAAGAGCGCTTTTCTCCAGGATGCCAATAGCTTGATCTTGGAAGCGGAGGAGCTGGCCGAGATCCTGAGGTTTCTCAAGGCCACCTTCCCCACAATCGAGAGGATAACCTCTTACGCGAGATCCTCCACATTGAGGAGAAAGACTGTGGAAGAGCTGAAGCTCTTGGCCGAGGCAGGTCTCAACAGGATCCATGTGGGGATGGAATCGGGTTACGATCCTCTGCTCCGCTATATGAAAAAAGGGGTGACAGCAGAGGGTCACATAGAGGCGGGGAGAAAGGTAGTGGAAGCGGGGATTTCCCTCTCGGAATACATGCTTCTCGGGCTTGGGGGGCGCAGATGGTGGAAGGAACATGCCATAGAGAGCGCTAGGGTGATAAATGCGATCAACCCCCACTTCATTCGCATGAGGACCCTGACTGTGAGACCGGGGATGCCCCTCAACGAGAAGATCCTCTCAGGGGAGTTCGAGCTCCAGTCCGAGGAGGAGATAGTCAGGGAGGAAAGGCTCTTCATCGAGAATCTCGATGGGATAACGAGCTACCTTGTGAGCGACCACATACTGAACCTCCTCGAGGAGGTAGAGGGGAAGCTTCCAGAGGACAAGGACAAGATGTTGAAGGTGATAGACGAATACTTGGAGCTGCCAGAGAGGGATAAGCTCATCTACAACTTGGGAAGAAGGGCCCACGCTTACAGGAGCGTGAAGGACCTGGAGGACCTCTCCCTCAAGAGAAAGGTGGAAGCGGCCCTGGAGAGATTCATAGCGGAACACGGAAGCGACCTGACAAGCGCCTTCAACCAGCTGAGAAACGAGTTCATCTGACCCATGAAAGAGAGCCTTGGCCTCCAATCCCAATCCCCATGGAACTCGCCCAGAGGAACCGAAGAGACCCATGGCTCCCCCTTTCCCGGATGGTACAGGGATCTTAACTCCTTTCTCCGAGAGAGGTTCGGATTCAAGGTCCAGAAGATACCCCTGGATGCGGGTCTTTCCTGCCCCAACAGGGATGGGACAATAGGCTCCCACGGGTGCATATATTGCGACTCCAAGGGTTCTGGTACGGGTGCTGCGCCGAGAACCATATCCCAGCAGATCCTAGATTACATATCCAAGCCCAGAAAGGCCAATGTGGGAGGGTACCTGGCCTACTTCCAGAGCTTCACCAATACCTATGCCCCCATTTCCAAACTCGAGGAACTTTACCAAGAGGCCCTCTCCATCCCAGGCATCTTGGGCCTCTGCATAGGGACGAGGCCAGATTGTCTGGGAGAGGATGTCATGGCCCTCCTTCGAGATTACGCATCGAGGGGGCTCATGATCTGGTTGGAGATGGGCTTGCAGAGCGCCCATGACGAGACCCTTTTGAGGATAAGAAGGGGGCATGACTTCTCCACATTCCAAAAGGCCGCAATCCGTGCTGAGAAGGCTGGCCTCTTGATCTGTGTGCACCTGATCCTGGGGCTTCCGGGAGAGACCAGGGAGCACATGAGGGAGACTGCGAGGAGGATATCCTCACTTCCCCTCCACGGCCTCAAGCTCCACGGCCTCTACGTGGTGAAGGGGACCGAGATGGAAAGGATCCTGGAAGAGGGCTCGTACGAGCCACTGACCATGGAGGAATACGTGGATGCAGCGATAGATGTCCTGGAGAGGATTCCGCCATCCTGGGTGGTTCACAGGCTCACATCGGATCCAGACCCCAGGAGCTTGGTCTCCCCTTCCTGGATGCTGGACAAAGGGAAGGTGATCCACGCTATTAAGGCCAGGATGTTGGAGAGGGGGACTTGGCAGGGAAGACTCTTCCCTGACTCCCGAGGGCCGGGATAGGGGCTTCCGAGGGGCGGGCCATCCCAATTTCCGGCCTCGGTACATGGCAGATTGAGGGCCCTCAAGGGGGGAGATTCCGAGGGGGCCTTCACGGCTTGGCCCTTTTCGAGTGACGGGAAAGGAGCCAGGCCCTGAGCTTCTCCTTCTCATTGAGCTCGGGATTCCTCGCCACCTCCTTTCTCATTTCCTGGATCACTCTCCCGAGTTCAGGACCTGGTCCCAGTCCCAAGATCTCCATGGCCTCGCTCCCATCCAAGGCGGGCTTCAGAAAAGAAAGCCCCCCCTCTTCCTGGATGAGACTCCTCACCATCTCCTCCAATCCCTCGAGGTTGATTACATCCTCTCTCCTTTTGGACCAGGCCTCTAGGCTAGCTATCCTGAGCTTCACGATGGCCAGGGCATACTCCTCTCCCACATCCAAAATGAACTCCCTGGCATCCGGCCATGACCATGGTCTTTTCGGGCTCAGGGCATGATGGAGGATGATATGGCTCGCCTCTTTTCTCGTTCTCCCTGGGGCCCTCAACCTCGTCAGGACCGAAAAAGCCGCATTTGCGGCCACCTCCTGAGGACCAACTGCCTCCTCGGGAGGGCATCTCACCCCCAGGCGATGGAGAAGGCCGGCCCATCTCAGGGACCTATCTTGGGGGAGCTTCTCCAGGGTCAGAGCCAGGTGTTCTAGAGGGAGACATTCCGGGTCCTCTGCAGTGGGGAGACCCTTGTCCAGAACCTCCGGTATGAGAGAGGCGAGAAGGGAGGATTTTCCGAGCTCCAGGAGGGCTCTCATGGGAGAGGGAAGAAGGACTATCCTGTCCAGTTCCTCCATCACCCTCTCCTTCGCCACCCCTTCCAACAGGCCCGCCACTTGCTCCATGGCCCTTTTGGTTGATGGTTCTATTTCCAGCTCCAGTTCCCCTGCAAGCCTGACCCCCCTGAGGGCTCTCAGGGGGTCTTCCAGGAACCTCTTCAGTGGATCAATGACACCTTTCAAAAGCCGGTCCTTCAGGTCCCCGATGCCTCCGAAGGGATCCAATAGGGTGGGCCCTTGTGGGTCCCATGCCATGGCATCAACGGTGAAATCCCTGTGGCCGAGATCCTCCACTATGGTTCGACCACGAAATGCTGAGACCTCCACTTCCAACCCCCCCACCTTCACGGTCACTGTGCCGTGGCGAGCACCAGTGGGTATCACCTTAGGGAAGAGGGATCGGACGAGGTCCACCTTGGCGCTCGTCGCCACATCCCAGTCCTTTATGGGCCTTCCCATGAGAGCGTCTCTGACAGCTCCTCCCACGATGAAGGCCTGCTTTTGGGCTTGGCGCAGTCTCTCGAGGATGTAAAGGACCTGAGACGGTACTTCAGGAAATGGCGGTTTCCTCAAGATCTCTTTCGCCTTTTTTTCCTGTCCACGAACTTGAGGAGCTTTTCTCCCCAGAGGAGGAAATACATTACTCCCAGGGGGACCAACAAGAAGACAAAACGCCAGAAGATAGTGGGGCCATCGGGTCTCGAGTCCTCCTTGGTTGTGTCCGGGGCCAATAATCCGAGAAACAGGAAGAAGAAGAGGAGCCCCGTCATGATCACCACCACAACGGCCTTTCCTCCCTTGGTATCGGTAGCGGGGTTGAGGCCCCTTTCCTTCCCCCTCTCCCCTTTCCTCGGTCCTTTTTCCCCTGAGGCTTTCCTCACCTTGGCCATCTTCTTCTCCCCGTTTTTGTCTCCTCGATCACCTCTTTCAGCTCATCCCAGCTCTTCACTTTCCTGAATTTGTGTCTTCCCGAGTTCCAGGGCTGCTCGAAGACAATTGGCTCTATGCCATCTGCTGCCAAGATCTCGCAGGTCTCCAATCTATCCTCCACGAAGTGAGTCACACCCCACTCCTTGAGCACTGGGACCTTTCCCTGGAACTCGCCCACTGCCCTGACAATTATGACCTCGGCCTCGACCCCATGCAGGTTATGGAGGAGCCATCTCCTCACAGTGTGGGGTTCTGGTCTCGCGGTCACGAAGTAGAGGGGCTGACTCATCGCGAGATCCCTCAGGACCTCGACCGCCTTGGGGTAGGGTTTCATCTCGAGGGTCCACTCGGGCTCCAATGCCCTGGCGATCCATCTCATGATGAAATCCCTCCCGAGGGGGAGGCATTTCTCCAAGTGAAATTCCGTGAACTGGTCCCTCGAGACCCTCACTCCGAACTCCTCCCATGCAACCCTCTCGAGCACAGCCGATAGGTCTCCCACAACACTATCTACGTCAAAGCCCCAAAGGGCCATGGAGTTCATACCTCCCACAGAGACCTTGTCCCAGAGAAGACTCATAGCTGGCAGGAGGATGGGGGGAATTCACCACTGGCCATGATCCGCTGGATCCTCTCCTTCAGGGCCTGAGGGGTCGAGACTATCTTCCCCTTCTCATCCACGAAGGCGTGGACAGTGTAACCCTTGGCCAGATCCCTTCCATTCTCCTGACTCGATATGCGGTACACGAACTTTATGGAGGCCCTTTTCAGGTACTCCACATCGGTCTCCACAACCAGGAGATCCTCGTAACGGGCCGGGTGGAGGTAGTGGCAGTAAGCTTGAGTGGTGGGCGCATGCACCCCCCAAGACTCTATCTCTCTGTAAGGGACACCTATGGCCCTCAGCCATTCGCTCCGACCCATCTCGAATAACCTGAGATAGTTGGCATAGTACACGATTCCCATGGCATCGGTGTCGCCGTAAATTACCCTGTAGGTGATCTTGACGGGCATCATCCCTCGCTACCTCTCACTGCCATCTTCCTTTGACGAGCCTCTCGAGGAGCTCTCTTCCATCGACAGTACCCGATCCCGCCCTTCGGGCCTCCTCCTCGTGAAATCTCTCCCCTTTGCCTCTCTCCACCTTGGAGCCAGCAACAGCGAAGGGCACTGGTTCCGAACTGTGGGTCTTGATGGGGATAGGGGTTGCGTGGTCGGGAAGCACCAAAATCGCCCAATCCTCCCATCGGGTGAGACCTTGGAGGATTTGCCCGACCACTTCCTCGTCGAATCTCTCTATGGCCTTGATCTTCTCATGGATGGATCCCTGATGGGAGGCCTCATCAGGGGCCTCCACATGCACGAAGACGAGATCGTCCCCCTCCTTCAAGGCCTCGATGGCGAACCTGCCTTTGGCAGCATAATCGGTGTTGAGATCGCCTGTGGCACCGGGCACATCCAAGATTCTCAGGCCCGCATATGTGGCGAGTCCCTTGAGGAGGTCCACTGCCGTGATCATGGCCCCCCTCACCCCGAGCTTAGTGGCCACTGGTTCGAGCCTCGGCCTGGGCCCCTGTCCCCAAAGCCATATGGAGTTTGGAGGATTTTTGAACGAAGGGCCCAAAAGTTCCCTCACCTCTTGCGTGGCAAGGACTCTCTGGGACTTGGCCATGAGTTCTCTTATCTTCTTGGAGCCCTTACCCTTGGGAAGATGACTGCATATCTCCCTTCCCGTTATGTCGTGGGGAGGGGTTGTGGTCATCCTGTGCTCGCCCCTTTTCCATACCATGAGATGCCTGTAAGAGACTCCAGGATAGAACTTCACCTCCTTATCTGACATCTCTCGGTCCAGTATCCTCATGACCTCCCTGGCCATCTCCGTTGGAATATGTCCCGATGTGAAATCCACCATTCGAGGAGGATCCTCATCCAGGGAGATGTGAACCAGATTGCACCTGAAGGCAACATCCCCAAGCGAGAGTTGGACCCCCATGCTCGCCGCCTCCAAAGGGCCCCTCCCAGTGTACTGGGTCACTGGATCGTAACCCAGTATCACCATGTTGGCCACATCGCTTCCAGGGGGAAGGCCATCTGGGATGGTGCGCACGAGGCCCAAAAAACCTTCCCTAGCGATCCTGTCCATCCATGGGGTGGAGGCCACATCCAGAGGGGTCCTTCCTCCGAGCTCCTCCAAAGGCCAATCGGCCATCCCGTCTCCCACAACTATTGCCATCTTCATTTGGAAGACTCCCTCAGACTCTCATCCTCGATCCTGAGGAGCTGGGTCTTTCCCACAACCACAGGCAGGGTCTCTATCTCTCTGAGGGCCTTCCTCACTGACCCCTCCCTCGCTTCATGGGTCATCATGACTATGGGCACCCCCGGCTCCCCCCTTCTCCCCTTCTGCACGACGGAGAGAATGCTTATGTCATGCTTGGCGAGCACACCCGATATGGCCGAGAGAACCCCCGGCTTGTCCACGGCTGTGAAGCGCAGGTAGTAGTTGGTCACGACATCTTCCATGGGCTTGATGGGCAGGTCCTCCAAGGACTCCCAGGGATGTCCCAGGGGAGGAACTCGGCCCGAAATCCCCTTGGAAAGATCCCTGGCCAGATCCATTATGTCCCCCACTACCGCGCTCGCAGTGGGCATCATCCCAGCTCCGAATCCATAGAAGAAGGTCGAACCAACGGCATCCCCCACGATCTCCAGGGCATTATACACTCCGTCCACTGTGGACATGGGAGAGCCAACTGGCACCAAGGCTGGATGGACCCTAGCCTCTATGCATCCGTCGTGCCACCTGGACATGGCCAGAAGTTTTATCTTGTAGCCGAGCTCCATGCCGAACTCTATGTCGGTCCTCTCTATGTGGGATATGCCCTCCACGAAGATCTCCCCGAAGTGGATCTTGGTACCGTAAGCCAAGGCGATGAGGATGGCCAGTTTGTGAGCCGCATCTATGCCCTCCACATCGAGGGTGGGATCCGCCTCGGCGTAACCCAGGAGCTGGGCCTGGGCCAGGGCATCTCGAAAGTCCCTTCCACCTTTGGTCATCTCCGTGAGGATGAAGTTGGACGTCCCGTTCACTATGCCCTTCATGGAAAGGATCCTGTTAGCTGCGAGCCCTTCCTTTATCGCCCTTATGACCGGGATGCCCCCACAGACAGATCCCTCGAAACATATTTCCACACCTTTCTTGCTGGCCTTCTCGAAGATCTCGTTGCCCCTCGAGGCCAAAAGGGCCTTGTTGGCAGTGACAACATGTTTGCCATTATCCATGGCCTCGAGGATTATGGATCTGGCTGGCTCCTCCCCCCCTATGAGTTCCACCACAATGGAGATTTCGGGATCAGCTATGACATCGAGGGGATCCCTGGAAAGGATGACATCCTGGAGCCTTACCCCCCGGTCCCTTTCCAGATCCAAATCCACTATCCTCTTGAGGAACAATTTTTGGCCCAGCCTTCGCTCTATCACGTGACCATTTTCCTGGAGAGTCCTCACCACTCCAGTTCCCACTGTCCCGAACCCTATCAGGCCGATACAGATCCTCTTCATCACTCCCTCACTTTCCCATGGACCAGGAGAGCTCCGGACCCACGAGGCCTATGCCCCCGAAGCCCGAAGCTCCTCCCTCTACTCCCCTCAAGGACACCTTCCCAGCAGGGCCTTCTTGATCCCCCTCACTGCCTGATTGATCCTGTGCTGGTTCTCCACCAGGGCGAACCTCACGTAGCCATCGCCGTACTCCCCGAATCCGACCCCTGGAGACACAGCCACTTTGGCCTTCTCCAACAGAAACTTGGAGAATTCCAGTGAACCCATGTGGCTGAACTCCTCCGGGATCTTTGCCCAGACGAACATGGTCCCCTTGGGTTTCTCCACATGCCACCCAGCCCTAGCGAGCCCATTGACGAGGGTGTCCCTTCTTTTCTCGTAAATCTTCACGATCTCCTCCACGCACTGTTGATCCCCGTTGAGGGCTATGATTGCAGCTATCTGGATGGGCTGAAAGATCCCGTAGTCGAGATAGCTCTTTATGCGAGCTAGGGCATGGATGAGCTGGGGATTGCCCACAGCAAATCCCACCCTCCATCCAGCCATGCTGTAGCTCTTGGACAGGGAGAAGAACTCCACCCCCACCTCTTTCGCCCCTTTTGCCTGCATGAAGCTGGGAGCCTTGTAGCCGTCGAAGCACAGATCAGCGTAAGCGAAGTCGTGGACGACCATGAGGTCATTCTCCTTTGCAAAGTCCACGACCTTTTGGAAGAAGTCCAACTCCACCACCTTTGTTGTGGGATTGTGGGGAAAGGAGATTATGAGCATCTTGGGATGAGGCCATGTGAGTCTCACAGCAGCCTGGAGATCCTCGAAGAAATCCCTGTCCTGGCTAAGTGGTATGCTCCTCACATCCCCACCCGCTATTATTGCTGAGTAGGGATGGATGGGATAAGTGGGGTTGGGAGAAAGGATCACATCCCCTGGCCCCAGGACCGCAAGGGCCAAGTGAGCCAGACCTTCCTTAGCCCCCATGGTCACTATGGCTTCTGTTTCTGGATCCAGCTCCACATCGTACCTTCTCCTGTACCAGTCGCAGATGGCAGCTCTGAGCTTCGCAATCCCCCTCGAGGCCGAATACCTGTGGTTCCTGGGATTCCTGGTAGCCTCTATGACCTTCTGGACAATGTGCCGCGGGGTCGGCAGATCGGGATTCCCCATCCCCAGGTCCACTATGTCTTCGCCTCTGCGTCTGGCCTGGAGCTTTAGCTCGTTCACTATGGCGAACACATAAGGCGGAAGTCTGTTGACCCTCTGAAAGCCGTCTTGGGAAATTCTCGACAATTTGTGCCTCCCTCCCATGGTTGATTTCTTCTCTGAGCTCTTCGCAGACTGACCATTACATTTAACGCCAAGCCCTCTCCTTTGTCAAAACATGAATCCAAAGCTCAAAGCCCCAGGCGATCCATTTGGATCCCATCAAGGAGATTGGCCCCAAGGGAGAGTTTGACTCTCCAACCCCCAATGGTCTATCTTCCTTTGGGTCCCACAGAGACGGTTGGCCCAAAGATCGCTCCCTTTCGGGGGCGGATGCGCCAAACAGGAAAAAAGCCCGGAGGTCATAAGATGGAGAGACTCGATTACAAGAAATCGGGGGTGGACATAGATGCCGCTGGGGAACTCGTGAGAAGAATCTCATCCATGGCTTCGAGGACTAGCAGGCCCGGACTTCTGGCCGGAGTCGGTGGTTTTGGCGCTCTCTTTTCCATTTTGCCAGGGAAGTGGAAGGAGCCAGTTTTGGTCTCCTCCACAGATGGGGTTGGGACCAAACTCAAGATAGCGTTTCTCACAGGTGTCCACCACACAGTCGGGGTGGATCTTGTGGCCATGTGCGCAAATGATGTGGTCGTGCAAGGGGCTGAGCCCCTTTTTTTCCTCGATTATTTTGCCACAGGCAAACTGGATCTAGATGTGGCAACGAGGGTCATGGAGGGAATAGTGGAGGGGTGTTCCATGGCGGGCTGTGCCCTTATAGGAGGGGAGACAGCTGAGATGCCTGGGATGTACAGGGAAGGACATTACGATCTCGCTGGCTTCTGCGTGGGGATCGTGGAGAAGGCCTCCATAGTGGATGGCTCGGGGGTGAGGCCAGGAGATGTGGTTTTGGGGCTTGCATCTAGCGGACTCCACTCCAATGGTTATTCCCTGGTGAGAAAGCTCTTTCTCCAAAGGCTCAGATGGAAACTCGATAGGTACGTGCCCGAGTTGGGCAAAACCCTGGGGGAAGAACTCCTCGTCCCCACCAGGATATATGTGAAGGCCCTTTTGTCCGTCATACAGAAAGTGACCGTAAAGGCCATGGCCCACATAACAGGAGGAGGGATGGTGGAGAACATCCCGAGAGTGCTCCCTCGAGGATGCGAAGTGGTGATAAAGAGGGGCACATGGGAGGTTCCGGCCATCTTCAGAATCATCCGGGAAAGGGGAAGGATCGAGGAGGATGAGATGATGAGGGTCTTCAACAATGGGGTAGGGATGGTACTGATCGTGCACCGAGACTCGTTGGACAGGGTGATGGGTGAGCTTGAGAGGCTCAACGAGAAGGCCTTCCTGATTGGGGAAGTGAGGGCCACGGATTCTAGGCCCAGGGTGGTGTTTGTGGATTGAGGGATTGTAATTTTTGGGAGGATGGCCTAAAATCGAAAGTTCGAGATTCGTCGTGTGGAGGCCCTGACCAATGTCGAGACGTTGCGAGATATGTAACAAGGGAATTCAGTACGGCCACAATGTGAGCCATTCCAACAGGAAGACTGTCCGCATCTGGCTACCAAACCTCCAGAAGATAAGGGTAGTGGAAAATGGCCGAGTGAGGCGCATGAAGGTCTGCACGAGGTGCATAAGGTCAGGACGAGTTCAGAAGCCCGCTTGACGGAGCTCGAGGGAAATCACCAGCCAAAAAGGCCCACTTTTCTCTCCCTTTTGTTGTTGGCCTCGTTCGATTCCGCAATCTGATCTTCCGGGTCCACGACAGCCACGATTGTCCTGTCAGATGGGCCCGCTTTCACGTTAAATCTTATGGATATTTCGCCCTGGGGATTTATCCTGGGCAGCACGGCCTCGAGCTCTTTCCCAGTGTCGGGAAAGCTCAGTCTCAATTTCACATGCTCAGCCACCAAAGATCCCTCGTTTCGGACCTCCACTGTGACCCTGTCCTCGTGGACCCTAATGTCCGAGACCGTGAGGTCGCTCTTGAAGATCTCGAACTTCTTTACCGGATAATACCGAACCGTCGCCCCTTGAATCCTCGCCATCTTTATCAACCCAGCGTGCAGGGTCCCTTGGTTGTAACCCACGAGCATGAGGGGCTGACCTGGGGGAATTCCACAGCTGGGAGCCACGGTCTCGTCGATGTAAATCCCCTTCATTGTCCAGATGGAGTCCCCCTCGTCTTGAAAGGCCCGAAAATAGGCCGCCCTTCCCTGCTCCACACTGAGATCCAGTCCTGTCTTGGGGATCCTGTACGTGACAGTGTACTCCACGTGCTTTGTCTCGGCCTCAACCTCCACAGCGCACATCTCGATCCCCTCTCTACGAAACTTCTCCATCAGGGATCTGTGGAGATCAGGGGTTTTCTCCAATCTGGCCTCGAGAACTGTGTCCGGGTCCACAACTGCCACGTGAAGCCATGGGAAGGGACCATCCTGGATGTTCTTGAGCTTGTAAGGGTATTCAGGGTCGGCCCAGCGATAGTTTATCCTCTTTATGGTTCCTTCCACTATGGTCTCAGACATCCTCTCGGGCCAGCTCACGTTGCCCATCCCCATGACGCGGAATCTCTCTGGATAGACATAGAGACGCCTGCTCACCTCCTCTGAAGATATCCACTGCCAGTGATCTCCCCTCAGGAAATCGGAATAGGTATTGAAAAAGAACGCCCTGTTTCGGTTCTCAGCCCAGAGATCGGAGAAGAGAGAGATCGTGAAAATGAGGGTCCAACCCAAAACCCTCGAAGTCGCCAGATGGAAAGCTCTCCTTCGATGCAGAGAAGCTCGCTCTCTCACCCCATGGATCATCCCTCGCTCCCTTTCCACAACCCCATGGTACGTGATAAACTAGCCAAGCTCAACGGATGACAAGGAGTCGTGTAACCAAGTGGAGAAGGTCTTCCCCGTTCCAGCCAGGGTTTTAGTTGTGGCTGCCCACCCCGATGACCTGGATTTTGGCTGTGCAGGGACAGTTGCTCTCTGGACAAAGGCTGGCAGCCAAGTCTCCTATGCAATTTGCACGAGTGGAGACAAGGGTAGCGATGATCCATTTATGGACCGCGATCTTTTGGCCCGCACTAGGCAAGAAGAGCAGATGGAGGCGGCGAGGGTAATTGGGGTTTCGGATGTTCATTTTCTGGGATTCGAGGATGGAAGCCTGGAAAATGACGTCGATCTGAGAAGGACTCTCGTGAGATGCATCAGGAGACTGAGACCCGATGTGATTCTGTGTCACGACCCTGGGAACAGGTCTTTCGAGAACCCGTATGTGAGCCACAGGGACCACAGGGCAGTCTCTGAAGCTGTCTTCGATGCTGTCTACCCAGCAAGCGGAAATCCGCATTTCTTTCCTGAGCTTCTGGCAGAAGGGCTCGCGCCCCACAAGGTGAGGGAAATCTTCTTCTTCGGGACCCAGAGCCCGAATTTTTGGCAGGATATAACCCATGTAATGGACCTCAAGATAAAGGCCATCCTCTCCCACAGAAGCCAGATAGCGGACCCTGAGCAAATGGAAAAGTTCTTGAGGTTGAGATTCGAGGAAGCGGGAAAGAGGGTGGGTGTCCCCTATGCAGAGCCATTCAGAAGACTCACCTTCCCCTGGTAAATCCCTCGGAGATGGAGGGAGGCCTTGGAAAGAAGCTTCTGAGACCCCCTTTGACCATCGCTCACGGCCGCCCGCTGAGGTGTAGGGATCCGAGGAGTGGTCTTTTCCCCTTCTATCGCTTGCGGTAGATGCCTCTGGGAACGCAAAAAATTTAGGGGACCCGCTTCGGGTCCCCCATTTTCTTCTTGGTGAGCGGCGAAGGAATCGAACCTTCAACCTACGGATTAAGAGTCCGTTGCTCTGCCTGATTGAGCTAGCCGCCCTCCGTATTTGCCGGTGCACCCTTCAGAAATTTTTGGCGCGCCCGGCAGGATTCGAACCTGCGACCTGCGGATTCGAAGTCCGACGCTCTATCCAGCTGAGCTACGGGCGCCCCGCTCGAGCTGTGAAAGCCAGGATCCAACCCCCTTCTCTTTCCCTCCTTTGGCCCTTCTTCCGAGGGTTGGGGTGAGTGAAGGGACTCGAACCCTCGACCCCCAGGGCCACAACCTGGTGCTCTGGCCAGCTGAGCTACACTCACCGTCACAAATTTCTCAAAGCCCGAGCCCTGAGCCGCCCGGCTCCGCCCATGCGCACTTGTTATCATAAGACGCACCTTCTCAAAAAGCAAGCCTGAGGAGCCATGAAGTACTCTGATCTCCCCCGGATCGAGGTACAGGGATGGCTCCCTCCTTCAGGGAGGCTTTTGTCAAGATCCTCCTGCGGGCCCTGCGACTTTGTCTCCTTCTTCGCAGCAGGAGATCTTGGGAAGTCCTCAGCCCCACGACACTCAATGGATTCACTAATCGACGTCTAGTACCGGACCTTTATGGCCTCGAGCTCCTCTTTGGATATCTCTCGCCATCGCTTGAGGGTCCAGTTCCCGACCCAGCGTTTGAAGATCGCCAGGTTTTCCTGTCGCTCCTCCTCTGTGTTACCGAGATATCGGTACACGTTGCCCGGTTTTCCATCCCCAGTGTTCTTGCCGTCATCGAGCCTTCTCATGATGGCGCCCGTGTCCGGCCATCCAACGAAAAATATCAGGTAGGTGTAGCTATCCATCCTGGGGCCCTTGTTTTCTCGCGTGTACCTTTCCGTCTCCCTTTTGAACTCGGGATACTCGGGCGAGGTCGAGCCGTGGCAGGCCAAACATTTTGCGTCGAAGATGGGTTTGATGTGAGGCTTACAGCCAACCTCCTCCAATGTACGCGCATCCCAGACCGAGAAGAAAGATTAAAACTGACGACTAGATAGCGCTCCTCCATGTGACACTCATTTCATGAACCTCCTTTCTGGATATTGGTTTGGGGCTTAGCGCCTCCAAGATCTCCCGTCATCTAAAACCTCCAAGCAATACCTGCCAGGATCGAGTAGTCTCCCTCCGATTTGGTGAGACCTTTTTTCACACCCACATCCACGTCCAGGTTCTCTCTCAGGGAGTAGATGAGCCCGCCCAGGATAAGGGCAGCGGGAGTCGCGGAGTCCCTTTCGGAAGCACGCTCCACTCCCACATTGGCCACGGCCCTTAAACCCTTCACCAACTCCCATTCAGAGGCCATGGAGGCATGCCAGAGGTCCTCTTTTTCTCCAACAGCGTTTTCGTTTCTGAGATAGCCGAGATTGAGATGGAAGGCCCACGCTTCTATTTCCTTGGTGGTGATCAAGAACAGGGATGGCGAAACCCTGCCTGAGCCCAGGCCCTTGTCTCGGTCCCCGGTTGGGATAGTGATTCCTGGTTTGAGGGCGAGGCTCCAACCCGACTCCTCGAAGAACCTCCATTTCAGTTCCACCGACACGTCGGATACCCCGGCTTGCGAACTCCTGGATCCCCGCTCCTTGGTCCTCACGTGTAGGTAGGGAACGCCTACCACAAGGTCCATGTTGTCCAAAACCCCGTAACTGACAATGGTCTCTATCTCGAAACTGTCCTCCGTGGCCCAGCTGTGGTCATCATGAGAATATTCGCCGTTGACCTCAATCTGAAACTTCCCTTCACCCTGAGTGGCCGCATCGTCGGTAATCAACGGATGAGCGGCAAAAGCAGGAAGGCAAAAGAGAACCACCAATACCTGGGCAAGAAGGAACATCCCCATGTCTCGAACGATGCCGGGAATCCCACATGCACAGAGACGCGTTCTTTCCACGACCGGACTCAGCCTCATCTTCAACCTCCTCACCTCTCCAAGC
>Ga0315298_1001847_pt1 | contig 37758 bp, 30 predicted proteins | sample WHS_1_MG_FD_203077 | JGI IMG/M metagenome (GOLD analysis project Ga0315298, IMG submission 203077) | Extremophilic microbial mat communities from Washburn Hot Springs, YNP, Wyoming, USA - WHS_1_MG | ecosystem: Environmental > Aquatic > Thermal springs > Hot (42-90C) | place: USA: Wyoming...
ATGCCCGGTATACGGAGAAGGGCGAGCAACGCAGAGGCGTGGAAAAGCGCTGGGAGGGGACCACCTGGAAGGCTTCCCCGGCAAAGATGTAATCCTTGGCCCGGAGCACCATGTCCTCGTATTCCTCACGGGTGCAGTTGGATTCCACTTCCTGGAAATCGATCTCCTCGGAAAGGTAGTAGACCTCTCCGCCCGGAGGGGGTATGGATTTCGCGGCCAGGTCGCGAGCCATGGATTCGAGGGCGGCCGTGGCTTCCCGGTAGAGCAGGCGCTTTTCCCCAGCCTCGGCGTTCTCCGGGATCGGTACGTTGGCGAGTAGTATCACGCGACCCCGTAGATGGTCGAACGCGGCAGCGGTACGGGTGAGCATGAAGACCATGTCCGGGACGGCAAGGCCCTTTTTTTCGCGCAGGGTCACCTTGTCCATGAAGGGAAGAAGGTCATAGCCGAAATATCCCACCGCCCCGCCGCAGAAGGGGAGGCCCTCCGGAGGGGGGGAGGCCCGGAAAGAGTCCATGACGTTGAAGAGGAAATCCACGGGATCCCCTCCCCAAGGCTCTTGGTGGCCGGTGCGTCCCGGACGTTCACCTTCCTTTTCCGGTGTGGGAAGCAAGGACCTGCGCAAGCGTTCGAGCTCCTCCTTCCCCAGGGGCACTTTTATGCTCCCCTCCGCGTAGGTTATGACGCAGAGCGGATGGCAACCGAGGAAGGAATAGCGACCCCAACGTTCCCCACCCTCGGCGCTTTCGAGCAGGAAGGCGTACTCACCGTTTACCAGTTTCAGGAAGGAAGTGACCGGGGTCTCCGTGTCCGCTTCCACGGCGCGGCTGACGGTGACCAGATTGTAATCGCGCGACAGCTCCAGGAATTCCCCCTCGCCGGGCGCATAGAGCCCGGGCTTGGCGGGGGTCCTGCCCGTTATCCCCTCTTGCATCTTCGATACCTCCAGGACTTTATCCAGCCGCTTACCGGGGTGGTTAGAACTGCGTATAACCGAAAGGCGAACGCGTCATGTCAGGACCTCGCTTCCGCGCCATCTCCCCATCCTTCCCACCTCCTGGAGCACTCGGGCGACGCCGAAACCGTCGGCGCGACTGGCCTCCGGGTGCCGCGCCCGGTGTCCGGGCCATCCTTTCCTCGTGTTCCCAGCGGCGCATTCGGCCCGGTGAGCCCCGGCGTGGCATCTCCCCATCCTTCCCACCTCCTGGCATCCTTCCCACCTCATGGAGCACTCGGGCGACGCCGAAACCGTCGGCGCGACGGGCCTCCGGGTGCCGCGCCCGGTGTCCGGGGCCATCCTTTCCTCGTGTTCCCAGCGGCGCATTCGGCCTGGTTAGCCCCGGCGTGGCATCTCCCCATCCTTCCCACCTCCTGGAGCACTCGGGCCGCTCGCCCTGCCGGGGAAGCGGCCCGTGCAAACATAGAGGCCGCTCCCCCTGGAGAGGGCTCGCGGCCTTATCGCTGGCTTGCTTTCGGGTTTATGTCTCGCGTTTGGCTATGAGTGGAAAATATTGAAAGACACTCTTCATTGGAGCCCTCTCCTCAGGAGAGGCTCCACCACCATCGAAGTCCGAAGCATACCGCATGTGGTCTTTCCATGATATGCACATTTTATGCGCGACGTGCCCTCATGTCAACGGGCCGAATTGACTCATAATTTTTCTACACGAAACGGATTCGTTGCCTCAAAATAAAAACCTACCCAGACAACAGGCCGTTGATGTTTCGCACTCTGAAGCACGAAACGGATTCGTTGCCTCAAAATGAAAATCTACCCAGACAACAGGCCGTTGATGTTTCGCACTCTGAAGCACGAAACGGTTTCGTTGTCTCAAAATAAGAATCTACTCCAAGCGAGGCGCCGAAAATCCCCTCGGAGGACGTGTTCCCCGAGGGGGTGAGGAATTTGAGACTGGACTTCGTGGCCAGGAAGGGGATCACCCTAGAAGTGGCCAAGAGGCATATGAATTTACCCATGACTGATCCACCGCCAACGGATTCGTTGCCCAGGGATATAACCTAGCGTTCACGCCAACCCCGTGGGACCGCCCGGGATCGAGTCCCGGAACATCCGTGAATAGGATCCGGCCCTTACCGTGTCGATCGTCCGTACGGGCTTTACATATCAGGAACTTAGGGGCCGGTCCTCTATTCGTGCCACATCCCGTGAACCGGCCCTGGAGCCGTAGGGTGAAAAGTGTCCACCACGCAAGGGTGCGGTAGGGGTAAGGGGGTAGGGAAGAAAAACCTTGTGTGGACTTGCGGGTCGCCAACTGCAGGATAGGTGAACAAAACGCTCGCGAGTAACTTATCTTGTGGCGCTATCTTGTCGATGAATGATCTTGTGATGTCCGGCGTTGTCCCAGGGGCAACCGCATGCGGAGATAGGAAATGGGTTCGCAGGAGAGGGGATTCACGCTCGTCGAGCTGATGATCGTCATCCTCATCATGGGGATACTGGTGGGCATAGCGGTGCCGGTTTTCGTTAGTACTCGAGAGAACGCCGCGGAGAAAGTGTGCCGAGCCAACATGAGGGCCATGGAGTCCGCGGTCGGGGCCTACAACGCGCAGTATGGATCCTACCCTACTTCCGTGGGCGATCTCGTCCCGGAGTTCATGGAAAAGGTCCCAGTATGCCCGGAGGTGGGCACCCTGGACTCCTATACCTTCATAGGCGGAGGGGACTCGCCTCCCACCATCTCCTGTTCCTACCACGGGGAGTTCTGAACGGTCGCCTCTCCTGTCCTTTCGGGATGCGGAGAACACGGTACCCCGAGCCTTTGGGCGGTTCCCGTTTTCTGGTTATAAAAATGGGCGGCCACGAGCGCCTGTGGCCCTCACCCTTCCCCGGCGACCTTTACGGGGTCCCTCCGCAGCGCGCGGGTCGGGAATCAACAAGGCCGGGACCCGAGACGAAGGGGGTTCGCCAAAGGCGCCTCAAGCATTCCCGCTCTCGTTAGGGGTAGCGGGGAGCGAAAAGCCAGTTCGCGAGGCTCAGGAAATGGTCAGGGACGGTCCACGACCGTGGCGATGCCCACCCCGCCGCCCCCGCACAGGGTCTGCAGACCGTACTTCAGGCTATGGCGCGCCATCCAGTGCACCATCTCCGTGAAGTAGAGGACCCCCGAGCAGCCTATGGGATGGCCTATGGCGATAGCTCCCCCGGTGGGATTGATGCGCGGGTCGTCGAAGTCCAGTCCAAACTCCTTGCAGAAGGCCAACACCGGGGAGGCGAAAGCTTCGTTGGGTTCGAAGACGTCTACGTCATCCATGGTTATGCCCGCCCGGTCCAGCGCCTTTCGCATGGCCGGTATGGGACCCAGGAGCATGATGAGGGGCTCCGAGCCGGCCACGGCGGTGGACACGATACGCGCCAGCGGCTCCAGGCCCAACCTCTCCGCCTTTTCCGCGGTCATGAGCATGACTGCCGCGGCCCCGTCCACGATGGCCGAGGAGTTCCCCGCGGTGACCGTGCCCCCCTCCTTGAAGCGGGGAGGGAGGGAGGCCATCTTGGCGTAAGCGGCCTCCGGGTCATCCAGGGCCTGCTCGCGGGGAGGCTCGTCGCGGTCCACCAGGCGGGTGCCGCCCTGGTCCTCGATCTCCACGGGGACTATCCTCTTGCGGTACCATTCCTCCTCGCGCATGGCCCGCACTGCCTTCTGGTGGCTCCATAGGCCAAAGCGGTCCATGTCCTCGCGGGAGAGTTCGTAGCGGTCGGCCACCATCTGGGCGCTGACCCCCATGGGATTGAGGGCTCCCCGTTCCATGGCCCGGGGATGGAGGGTGGCGGGAAGACCGGCCTGTCCCGCGACCATAAAGTCGGAGCCCATGGCGTAATGGCTCATGCTCTCCACCCCGGCGGCGATGGCTATATCGCCAGCTCCGCACATCAGTGCATGGGCCTGCGAGTTAATGGCCTGCAGACCGGCGTTGCAGTAGCGGTTTACCGTCCAACCCGCCACCTCGTCGGGGAGGTCGGCGGCCAGCACACCGATCCTTCCCACGTTCAGGCCCTGTTCCCCGATCTGGCTGAGGCAGCCAACGGCCACGTCCTCTATATCCCGGGGATCGAAAGAGGAAGACTTTTCCATTACCCTGTTTACCAGTCCGCGCAGTACCGTGGCCAGCAAGTGCTGGGCGGAAACATTGGCGAAAACCCCTCCCTTCGCTGCTCCCGCCCAACCGGACCTGCCGGTAGGTGTACGCACAGCCTCTACCACCACCACTTCCTTGAGACGCTCCGGCATCTTTCACCTCCTGGGCTTCGGATCGTTTAGGTTCTCCGGAATGCCCGTGTCAGGGCATCATGCCTTTCCAATCCATCCTTTTAAACTGGTCCAGCCCCGCTCTTCGCGGGATTCCCACGGCACGAGAGCCTCTACCTGTGTCCCCCGGGCCGGGAAGAGCAGGCTTAACCACCTTGTGCCACTTGCTTCCATTACGGCCCTCCCTCTCACATGGCCTCTCGCCCTTCGGGGATCTCCACGCATGTCCTCCGGATTGGGATATGCGGGGCTCAACCCCTTCTTTCCACTCCCTTCCAGTAGCGTTCCTCCAGCTCCCGCTTGATTATCTTGCCGTCGATGTGGCGGGGAAGCTCGTCGAAGAAGTCCACCTTGGCCGGTATCTTGTAGCCGTACAGGCCTTCCCCCTTGCAGAAATCGATAATCTCCTCCTCGGTGGCCACTTTCCCCTGGTGAAGTTGCACGCAGGCCACGGGGACTTCCCCCAGGTCGGGGTGGGGGAGCCGCACCACCGCCACGTCGAAGACGGCGGGATGGCGGAGGATGACCTCCTCTATCTCCAGGGGGTAGATGTTAACCCCGCCGGAGATGATCATCTCCTTTACCCTTCCCGTGAGGTACAGAAAGCCGTCCTCGTCCAGGTATCCCAGGAGACCGTCATCGTACCACTCCTGGCCGTCGATGAGGCGGATGGACTCGTGGAGCCGTTCCTCCGATCCCGGGTAGCGCAGGGCCAGGGTGGAAGCGGTGCGGCCCATGACCTTGCCCACCTCGCCGGGTTCCGCCCAGCGACCCTCCTCCTCAATGTAGATGCCCAGGTCCCCGCAACGCGCTTTCCCCACGCTGGAAAGCCGTTTTGGATTTTCCCGGTAGTCCTCGGGGAGGAGCACGGTGATGATGGCCGTCTCCGCGCTCCCGTAGTATTCCCCGAACACGGGCCCGGGCGCGCCCTGGCGCACGAAGAGCTCATTGGTGGCCTGCTTGACATCCGGCGGGCAAGGCGCCGCGGCGCAGAGGATGGAACGCATGGAGGAAAGGTCATAGCGGCCCTTCACCTCCTCGGGCAGGGCCAGTATCCGCTGGAGGATGGTGGGAGCCACGAAGGTCCAGTTTATCCTCTCTTTTTCGATGAGGCGCAGGAACTCCTCGGCGTCGAACTTGCGCATGATCACCGCCGTGGCTCCCAGGAGGAAGAAGGGGGCCCAGCCGGCGGCGGTTCCCGCGTGGTAAAGGGGGGTGACGATAAGGGTGCGTATGTTGCCGGTGACCGGGTCGTGGATGCGCTCACCCCCGAACCAGTACAAGTAGCTGAAGGCCAGGAAGTTGTAGCGCGCGAACTCCTTGAGGGTGGCTCGGGGAGGCTCGGCGAGGTCGGAGAGCATGTATCCCAGGCTGTCGAAGAGGTTGGAGCTCTTGGGTATCCCCGTGGTGCCCCCGGTGTAGGGGTTGAAGGAGACCATGAAGTTCACCTCGGGCATGGTGGCAGGGTGGGAAGCCAGCAGCTCCTCGTAGGGGAGGGCCTCCCTTTCGGCGGTTTTGCCATCCCCCACCATGACCAAGTGGCGGACGCTCTCCAACTTTCCGCGGACGCGATCGATCTCCTCGGTGAACTCGGCGTCGAAGACCAGCACCCTGGGGCTTCGGAGGTTAATGGTCTTCACGAGCTCCTCGCCTCGCAGGTGCCAGTTGACGAACGGGTTGACCACCCCGATGAGGCTGCTGGCGCACATGACCTCCAGGAACTCGGCGCTGTTGTGCAGCATCACTCCCGCCGTGTCCCTGGGTTGGAGTCCCAGGGACTGCAGGGCGTTGGCCAGGCGCAATACCCGCTCCTTGAGATCTCCGAAGGTGTACCGCTTATCCCCGTCCACCACCGCCTCCCGTTCCGGGAAGGTGTCCCACATTCCCAGGACCCAGTTGGGGATGATGCGTCCCACCTTCATCTTCCCCAGGTCCTTGAGGTTGGAAAGCAGCCCCCTTCCGCCGGTGAAGATGTGGTACACGATGCGCCGGGTGTTCTTCGGCCCTCCCCACTGTTCCCGGAAAGTCCTGCCCAACCCCTTGGCCTCCTCCATGCGCAGTGCGGGGGGCAGGGCGCGCAACAGCTCCCGGAAGTTCTTTTTCGCTTTGACCGTCATGGCCGCTCCCTCCCCTGACATTACACCGTGGACAGACCTTGTTTTCTATTTATTTCCTCCACGCAGTCCGGGGGTTTAAACCTTTCCCGAGGGACGGAGCTTCGCCTTGTGCGCCGATCTTTATATACGGGAGAGGAAGGCGGTAGCCCGTTCCCCTGCCCCCGTTCTTACGCTGCCGAAAGAAACGATTCGCCCCCCCGAGACCGCTCCGTTCACCGGTTGAAAGTCGGTGGAAGCGATCCACCCGAAGGCCGTCCAGCCGCGTACCGTGGTCACCATCCCCGTAGCGTAAGTATACCCGATTTCGGGAAGGGGTAAGCCGGGACGGGCGCCTTGGGCACTCTCTCCATCCAAGGGCTGGCGTGAATCCCCACCACCTTCCCGTGCGGCTATTGCGGCGGGCCCCTCCACCCCGGACTCTCCAGTGTGGTGGCTAAGTCGTTCGGCGCAGCACCGCCGCTACCGTGTCCGCCATGAGGCGCGCTCCCCGGGGGTTGGGGTGTACGCCGTCAATGGTGAGGAGGAGTCCCCGCCTGCCGCTTAGTTGGAAGGCCGCGCGGGGAGTCAGGGAACGCAGGGGGTCGAGGAAGGCATCGGAGAGACGGCCCAAAAGGTATGGCGCGGGGTTTTCAAGGGCTTGCAATTCTCTTTCGTAGGGCTCGGCCAGGTCGGCCAGCCCGGCTCCGGTATTCCCGGCCGTTTCCGCGATGACGTGATTGTATTCCTCCCTGCGGCGGTTGAGGGGGGAGCGGAGGTCCTCGCCCAGGCAGGGAATGGTGGCCAGAACGACCAGGCGCGCCCGCTGCAGAACCGTTCTGGTGATTCTTTCCAGGAGGGACCGGAAGGCCTCCGGGTGGTTGGCGGGTATGCTTCCCCGGGAGATGAGCCTCCTTGCCAGCATCTTCCAAGGACCTCCCCTGCTCTCCAGGTAGGGCAGGAGGAGGTCGTTGGCCCCCGCCTCAAGGAGGACCACGTCCGGCCGGGCGCCCGCGAGGAGCTCCGCCAGGCGGTTCCCCGCTCCCAGCAGGGTGTCGCCGCCCCTGGCGCTCACGGTTATCTCCCAGGACGGTTCCAGGCTGGCCAGGAGGGATGGAAAACAGAGGTGAGGGAACCCGCCCGAAAGGCTGTCCCCCACCACCAGCAGCCTTCTTCCTTTCACCCCTTCACGACCCTCCCCTACGGCGCACTGACCTCGTTTCTCCCACCGTAAACGGGAGAAAACGGGGGTTCACGATGTCGGGACGGCACCGCGGCCCGCACCCGGGAGCCACGCGCATCTCACCCTCGCTGCGCCCCGACCCTCCCCTACGGCGCACTGACCTCGTTTCTCCCACCGTAAACGGGAGAAAACGGGGGTTCACGATGTCGGGACGGCACCGCGGCCCGCACCCGGGAGCCACGCGCATCTCGCCCTCGCTGCGCCCCGACCCTCCCCTACGGCGCACTGACCTCACGTCGTTCCCTGCGATCTCGACCGGGGATTACGTGTGACCGAGAGTTCCCGGTTGGCCGTTGGTGGGGATGTCCGGGCGGGAGCCCGCATCTCCGCCCCCGACCCGGTTTCCCTTTCCAGGGCCGCCATGAGCTCCAGGGCTTCCTCGAAACTCGAACCGCAGAAGAGGGGATCGGGCCGGAAGGCCGAGCAGACATCCGGCCGTTCCGGCTTTCCCCACAGGGTACACAGGTTTTCCGGGCTGAGATGCGAGCACCTTGCTCCCGCGGGCTTGTTCAAGGTGGAGATGGAGAGGGCGATGCAGCACGCCCCGCACCTGCGGCATTCCAAGGGTCCACTCCTTTCCGGAAAAAAGCTCCGTTTAACATACTAACACGGCCTCGTTCCCGGTTCGCAAGGCGGGGCGCGGGATCGAGCCCTCACGAAACCCGGGTCTCTGACCCACCTCGTTCATTACCGGCTTTGGTGCCGGGGGGAGGGATGTCTTTTCCCGAGGCCCATACGCATCCCGCTCCGCGCCATATGATCCAACGCATCCCCGACCGATGCCTTCGGCCTCCGCCATGGCGGAGGGCTGGATGGGGCGAAAGCCAGGGACATATTGCCGATACTGAAGCCAGGTGGCTCGGGCAGCTGTCTCGCTATGGGATCCGGGACATAAATGTCACGAGGGCTCGTGTGGCATTTATGTTATATATAAGCCGTGTGCTGTTGCCGGGGACAGAATGTCGTTGCAATGACCTCCGCTCTATCCGGCCTTAAGGATAGCAGCCGGAGATGAGGCAAACAGGAACTCGCAGGGAGAGGGTGATGGGAAGGAGCCCTTGGGGAAGGGTAGATATCCCCAGGCCACACCAAGCAGGAAGGCGCCCTGCCCGAAGACACCTCGCGGAGCGATCGCGCTGCGCGGCGCTGGGCCTGGCCCTCACCCTCACCTTGCTCTTGGTAGCGGGCATTTTTGTGATTCCCGGTTGCGGTTGCCTCCCGGCTTCTCGGAGCCAGGAGGAGGTCCCCCTCGAGTTCCGAGTTGAGAGGGAAAGCGGGGAACAGGCGCCGGAACCGCAGGGGCTCCATGCCTCCGCGGCCCTGGAAGAGGAAAAGGAGGAACGCATCGCCTTTTTCCGGGAGAAATCCCGGGAATTGGCCTTGATGATCCACGCCCGTATAAACGAGGTCCGGGCACAGCACGGCCTGTCCACCCTGGCCTGGGATGACCTCCTGGCGGGCATAGCCCTGGAACACAGCCGGGACATGGCGGGAAGGAATTACTTCGACCACGTGAGCCCCGAGGGTAAGGATTTCGCCGACCGTTACCGTGAGCATGGTTACACCCGTACAACCAGGGTAGGCGACGTGGTATATCAGGGTGGCGAGAACCTCTTCCAGGGCAACGTGGTAGAATCTTACACCTACGACCGGGACACGGGAGAGATCTTGACCTACTCTTATTTCACCCTGGAAAGCCTGGCGGACACGGCGGTGGAGGGCTGGATGGAGAGCCCCGGGCATCGGGAGAACATCCTCACCCCCTTTTCCCGCGAGGGCATCGGCGTGTGGGTGGACTACGACGGCGAGGTCTACATCACCCAGAACTTCTCCTGACGCTGGCCGGCCCCTACTCGCTCAGGGAAGGGGGTTGCGATCAAGGGAGCTGTGCCGGCGCGAGAAGTCGAAGCCCTCGAGGTCTTCTCTGCTCAGCCTGAGGGAGGGGCACATGTGCAGGCACTTGCCGCAGAAATCCCCGCAGATGAGCCCGAAACAGTTATCCAGCATGGCCCGGGTGAAGGGGTGGATCTGTTCGCTGCCCAGAGAGGCGAAGTAGTGCAGCGGCTGTCCCGGCCCTTCCGGTATCTGGAGGTCGCTGTGGCTGCCCGTCCCCTTTATAAGGCCGGTCACGGCGTAGGCGCAGCGGATGTTGTCGTGGACGGCGTACAGCATCTCCCTGTCGCCGATGGTGCAGCTCTGCGCCTCGCTTTCCGAGAAGGCCTCCGCCGGGCATATCCTCACGCACTTCCGGCCGCATTCCTCCGGGCGGCACAGGGGAGGGCCGTCGTAGAGAGGCGTGGGTTCCAGTTCCGCGGAGGTGAGGAGGGAGTTGAAGCGCTGCATGGGACCGAATTCCGGCGTGAGGGCCAGTCCGTTCCATCCGAAATCGGCCAGCCCGGCAGCCACCGCCGCGTGGCGGTGGGAGAACTCCGCCATCACCTCTCCGGTCTGGATGGTGCGGTCGAAGTACTTGGTCATGCTGCTTATCCAGGTGGGCATGAAGGCCAGGGTCTTGTAGCCCTTGTATTCGAGGAGCTTGGCCATGCGGTTCACCAGCCGCGAGCTCTCCCAGTTGGTCAGGCCGTAACCGTAGAAAAGATAGGGGGTGTTGGTCTTGGTAGGCTCGTCCCACTCCCCCCAGACGTCGGCCATGCCCTGGAAGAGGTGCAGGCCCACCGAGATAACGGACTTGCATTCGGGGAGGAAGTCGGTGGGACGGTGCCCCTCCGGGGCGTTCGCGAATCGCTCCACCGGGGCGATCCCCACCAGGTCCGCTCCCCAGTCCAGAAGGGTCTCCACCACCGCTCGCGTGAGCTTGTCCATGCCGTCACCCCCTCGCGTTCGCCGTTGAAAGGCCCTTCCACCCGGGTTTCCGTGATGTTACCCCGTTTGGCAGGACGGTCCCGACATCTTCAGTATATCCCCGGGAAGCTACGGATATGCGTCTTCCTGAAGGGGAAACGGCATACCGCCCCGTCCAGACGCTTTGACACGGTTGGGCCCCGCCGATAAACTGTAGGAGGGTTGTCTTGGTGAATATGCTGCATACCCTCTAATTCCGGTGCGACGAAGGGGAAGCTATGGACATCCCGCCATCCGCTTACCAGGAACTGGAAGAAACGCTGGGCCCGGAAAACGTCTCCGCAGAGCCGGCCGTCCTGGACGGTTACGCTTGGCAGCCCTCCTTCAACACCGACCCCGAGATATGGGTGCCGAGGCCCGTGGCCGTGGCCCTTCCCTCCAGCACCGAGGAGGTCCAGCAGGTGGTGAGGATATGCAACCGGTATGGCTTGAGGTTCAAGGCCTTCAGCACCGGCTGGGGGGCTCACGCCGGTCCCACCGGGGAGGGCGTGGTCCAGGTGGACCTGCGCCGCATGGACCGCATCCTGGAGATCGACGATAGGAACATGTACGCAGTGGCGGAGCCCTACGTGAGCGGGGCCCAGCTGCAGGCGGAGGCCATGAAGAGGGGCTTGAACACCCACATCATCGGTGCCGGGCCCGCCTGCTCGCCCCTGGCCAGCGCCACCGCCTGCTGGGGGGTGGGTTGGGATGGACAGTACATGAGCTACAGCCCCCGCAACCTCCTGGGGGTGGAGTGGGTGCTTCCCGACGGTAGCCTGCTCCGAACCGGTTCCCTGGGCTCGGGCCTGGGCTGGTTCTGCGGCGACGGCCCCGGCCCCTCCCTGCGGGGCGTCATGCGCGGTTACGTGGGTGCCATGAGCGGCAACGGCATCTACACGCGGGCGGCCTTGAAGCTCTTCCACTGGCCGGGGCCCGCGGAGGTGCGGGGCAGGGGCACGCTGCTCGACTTTTCGGCGATGGTTCCGGAGAACCTCCGGTTTCACATGTGCTTCTTTCCCGATCTCCGCTCCTTCAACCAGGCCGGTTACGACCTGGGGGAGGCGGAGATAGGATACGTGGTGAGCAAGTCGTCCACGGCGGGCTATCTCCTGTGCATCCTTCCCCATTTGCTGAAGGGCCTGCAGGGAAAGCACGCCCTGAGGGCCCTGCTGAGGGATACCCTCAAATACCTGCTCATGGTGGTGCTGGCTGGGGATTCTCCCGAGGAGCTTTCCTACCAGGAGGGCGCCTTGCGGGAGATCCTGACCCGCCACGGCGGCGTCTCCCTGGAGCTGTTCCACGGGGTGCCCGCCCTGGGGAGGATGTTCTGGATGAACTTCATCCGGGTCACCATCATCCCCCTCATCTACCGCGCCGGGGGGCAGTTCTCCACCGGATGGCCCAAGGACGAGACCTGGGAAGTGCTCACCCGTTACATGGAGCAGGCCCAGGGCATCAAGGAGAAGTGGATCGAGAAAGAGGCCATCCTGGACGACATGGGGGACTGCGCCTGGATGACCCTCTACGAGAACAGCGCTTACGCCCACTGCGAGGAGATATTCGCCTACGACCCGCGCAACCGCCGCCACACGGAGAGCATCATCCCCTTGAGCCTGGACTTCGCCCTGGTCGCCATCGAGGACTGCATGGAACAGGGCTTCAACTTCGACCCGGTGATGCGCAAGATCTTCAGCCCCCTGCAGGGAAATTATGCCAGATGGCAGAGGGAAGTATCCGTCCGCCTGGATCCCAACCAGGCGGCTGACGCCCGCTTTTACACCGGGGAAGAGGACCTCGACCTTTCCGCCCTCGACCGGCAGCAGGCGGATAGGCTGTCCGGGCTGATGAGGGAGAGGGCCTGGAAGGAATGACGCCCTCAGGACGGCTCCCTGGCGGGCCGATAAAAATACAATCGGTTGGCGAACCGTCCCGGACGGGGGTAGAGGCGTGATCAGGTGCGGGGAATGCGGCGTCCCGCGGGTCTTCAGCTACACCACGCGCTGGACCGACGAGGGGGTAATACTCTCCATACCCCGGGGGCTCATCCGGCTTCTCTTCATGGAGAGGGAGCACATGGTGGCCGTTTTCCGGGCCATCGAGGAGAAGTTGGGCCTTCCCATCGACCACATAATCACCGAGGCCAAGCGCAAGGACGCCTGGACGTACGTGCAGGACGTCCTGCCTCCCCTGGTTTCCAACCTGGTCAAGAAGCGATTCGTGCGCCGCCTGGCCTACCTGGCCATGATCAAGCAGGCGGCTACCATCGGGCTGGGGAAGGCCAAGCTCCTGGAGTACCGGGAGGGACAGCTTTTGGTGGGGAAGATAAGCCCCGTTTATTATCACGCCCTGTTCGCCGGAGACGCCCTGGGGGCCTTCGAGACCTTCGAGGGCCGCCGGGCCGAGCTTTCCTACGCCTTTCTTTCCTCGGAGATGTTCCTGCGCATCGAGGCTTCCGAAGGCGCGCACGTGAGCGAACGCCTGGAGCTCAGGGAAGCGCCCACCGTGAAAGCCCAGGCGGATTTCCAGCGCTGTCCCCGCTGCGGGTCGCCTTCCGAGCTGGCCCATTTCCGGTGGGACGCGGAAAACGGGAAGATCGTGGACCGGAGGACCGGCGAGTGGTTCTTCGTCCAGGGCACGCGGGCCCTGGACGCCGTGCTCAGGGAGCTGGAGTTCGAACTGGGGGAGGAGATACCCCACCTGGTCGCCGAGGCGACCTGGAAGTTCTTCCGGCGCCAGAGGGAGGAACACCCCGGTGTCTTCGAGGACCTCGCCTTCCTCAAGATAATGGGCATGGGGGTGCCGGACAAACCGCGGCCCTCCGCCGGGGACCTGAGGAATGGGTTGGACATACGCAACGGTTACCACGGGGCCATGCTGGCGGGGATGGTGGCCGCCGCCTGCGGTGTGGAAAAACCTTCCTGGGAGTGGGAGTCACCCGCCCCCGGCGTGATAAGGGTCAGGCTGTGGTGACCTGAAATTGATTACCATATAATGGCAATAGGACAAGCCGGCGGCTTCCGGGTTCCGGGCCAGGCCGCCGCGGGAAGACAGGACGTATCCTCCGGCTCCGGGTTTATCGGCGAGCCATGGCCTTTTACGTCTTGGGCGCCAAGACCTGTTGAGGAAGGGGGGAGTCCGAGTAGGGGGGAGAGCTGATGGACGAGGGTAAGGTCGTCGAGGAGGCGGGGGAGTACCGCCAGTACGCCTACCGGTGGGTGGTGCTCCTGGTGTACGGGATCATACTGGTGGCCCAGGCCGTGTTGTGGCTGAGCTTCGCGCCCATCGAGTCGGACGTGCAGGCCGCCCTGGGCATGGGCTCCACGGCCATCCGCGCCCTGGCCCTGGTGGGTCCCTTGATGTTCGTCTTCATAGGTTCCTATGCGGGGGACCTGGCCGACCGGCGGGGGTTCAAGTTCGCCGCCGGGGTGGGGGCGGTGATATGTTCGGTGATGGGCATAATCCGGGCCGTCGTCCCCCACGTGGTCGATTCCGGGACCGTCCAGTACTGGATATTCCTGGTATGCCAGGCCGTCACCGGCGCCGGGGGGGTGTTCATCGTCACCAACATGTCCAAGATGCCCATCAAGTGGTTCCGGGAGGAGGACCGCGCCCTGGGCATAGGCCTGGCCACCATGTTCTTCTACCTGGGTACCGCCGCGGGATACCTGCTGGTGACCACCATCGCCGGCATCCCGGAGGACGCCGCTGAGGTGGGCAACCTGGCCGTCATCCAGAACGGCCTCAACCGGGTGCTGACCACCTTCGCGGTGATCATGGCCGCTTCCACGCTCCTCTTCTTCCTTCTGGCCCGCGAGGATCCCCCCACGCCCTCCGGGCCGCTCCCGGAGGAGGTCAAGCTGGGGGTCATGGAGTCCCTGCGGCGCTTCATGGCCTCCTCCGTGTTCCGCGCCCTGGCCCTGGTCTCCCTGGTCGGTTACGGCATATACATGGGGCTGGCGGTGACCATGGAGAAGATCATCACCTTCCACGGTTTTTCCACCAAGTTCGCCGCCTCGGTGGCCACGGCCATGATCCTGGGGGGCATCGTGGGGGCGGCCACCCTTCCCGGGTTCTCCGAGAGAATAGGACTGCGCAAGCCCTTCCTCGTCCTGGCCGGGCTGGTCCCCATCCCCATGATGTTCCTCATGGGGTTCGTGGGCAGCAAGCCGGTGGACCTCATAGCCGGCGCCCTTTTGGGGTTCTTCCTCCTGGCCGCCCTGCCGGTGACTTTCACCATCACCGGGGAGATGGAGGAGATAGGCCCGCGCCTGTCGGGCTCCGCCGTTGGGACCCTCATGGCCATCGGGAGCATCGGCTCCTTCGCCATCCCCTTCCTCATGGAGGTCTTCAAGCGGGAGACCGCGGAAGGGGTGCTCGACTACCGCTGGGCTCTGGTCTTCCTCGTGGCCCTGGGCGCCTTGGCCATCGTCGTGGTGTTGGCCCGGGTAAAGGAGACCGGGCCCCGCGCCCGCCGATGAGAGCGCGACGTGCAACAAGCCAACCGGTAAGACCGAGGGCTTCAAGGAACGGCGCTTCAGGCCGTCCGCTTCCGGTTAGAGGATTTTCCGACAAGTCACGGGCGCCGTGACCGTTTTCCTCCTCGGGAGGAGCGAGCTCGAGAAAGCGGGCGGATGCTCCTGCAGGCTGATGTCCAGGCCGCACACCGGTTCTCGTGAGAAGCTTATCACCGATCCAGGTTGGCCATAAGAGCGAGTCGGTCACGATCCTGTTGCCGAAGTCCCTTTCCGTGAAGGAAACGGCCTTTTACATGGGGTTTAAGAATCGAACCGTTCAAGGAGGGCTCGGCCGGAGGCGCCATCCAGGTTCCGGGTTTCCGGTTTTCTTGTGCGGTGAAACGGGGATATGTTAACATAATAACGTATATGCCCATAATAGAGGAGGAACCGATGTACTTTGTGGATAAAGGTGATTGTAGCGGATGTGGCATTTGCGAGGATGCCTGCCCCCGCGGGGCCATAAGGATCGAAGGGGGCGTGGCGGCAATAGACCAGTCCATTTGTGACCAGTGCGGTTCCTGCTTCACGGCTTGCCCCCAGGGAGCCATCTACGAAGAGGAAACCGCCGTGGCCGTCTTCTCTCCCGGCACGCCGGCGAAGAAGGCTGTTCAAACGGGAGTCTCCAGGGAAAACGATGCCCGGGTGGTCTCCGGGAGGAAATTGCCCCGCTTACTGGCGGCCCTCACCCCGGCAGCCCTGGAAGTGGCGATGGGCCTGGCGCGCACCGTTGTGGGCGTACGGAGGTCGAGGATATCAAGGAAGAGGGCCGGAATCATGACCCGCTGGACTTCGCTCGAAGGCCGGCACCGCTACCGCTTCCGGGGCGGGAATAAATGAACGTGGAGGGTCATCCGTTGGTCAGTTATAAAGAATCAAGGCTATACACAAAACGCCGTGGATGATCCCGGTCGGGAAAACCATAACCCCTTGAAGGCGGGATGGAGAGAGGGCCGGAGGCCCCGCCATCCTCCGCTCGAGACCGCCTGGTCTGCCAACCGTTTCGCTCCGGCGACTCCCTTTTAGAATTGGTGAAGTAGCTTTGGGTACCTGGTCACATGGAGGTTGGGCTTCGACGGCCTCCTTCGGCTCCAGGCCGGCAGCGTCGATATCCGGGCGGTACCTGGCCGCAGAAAGACCGGACTTCCATGGCTTGCCGTCACCCGTGCCATGTGTTAGCCAAAGAGAATAACCGGAAGCATTTCTGGAAGCATATATAATAAGTATGCGGGCTCCTAAGCATGCTGGCTCCCTGGCCCGCTTGAAGAAATTTCCGGGGTGGAGGATTTCATAAAGGGGAAGGAACGTTTCCGGCTACGGCCGTCATCGGGATGAAGCCGGTTTTCCCTCCGCGGGCCGGGATGAGGTGGTGGTGGAAGCGATGCGGACTGGGGAGATCCTGCGGAGGTTGGAGGAGGCGGTGGGCCCGGATTACGTATCCATGGACCCCGCTGTCCTCGACGGTTACGCCTTCCAGAGCTTCGGAAACCTGGGGGAATCGGCCCCCTGGATCCACCGCCCGGTGGCGGTGGTGCTTCCCTCCACGGCGGAGGAAGTACGGGCGGTGGTAAACGCCTGCCGCGACCTCAAGCTGAAGTTCAAGGCCTTCTCCACAGGCTGGGGGGCCCACGGCGGCCCCGGAGGCGATGGCGTGGTCCAGATAGACCTGCGGCGCATGGACCGCATCCTGGACCTGGACGAGAAGAACATGATCGCCCTGGTGGAGCCCTACGTCATCTGCGCCCAGCTGCAGGCGGAGGCGCTGAAGAGGGGACTAAACCTGCACATCATCGGGGCCGGCTGCGGGACCTCCCCCCTGGCCAGCTGCACCTCCATGGACGGGACGGGGTGGACGGGGTTGAGCACCGGCTACAACTGCCGCAACGTGCTGGCCGTGGAATGGGTGCTTCCGGACGGGGAGATGATCCGGCTGGGGAGCGCGGGGAGCGGGTGCGGATGGTTCTGCGGGGACGGGCCGGGCCCTTCCCTGCGAGGCGTCATGCGCGGCCTCTTCGGGGCCCGCAGCGGGCTGGGAGTTTTTACCAAGGCGGCGGTTAAGCTCTATTCCTGGCACGGCGATCCGCGGCCCCAGGTGGAAGGCACCATGGATGACCTGCGGGCCGTGGTACCCGAAAACTTCAGGATATACATGTGCCTCTTCCCCTCCTTCGAGGATTACGCCGACTTCGCCTACCGGGTGGCGGACGCGGAGATAGGGTTCATGATCTGCAAGAACTCCATAGGGCTCATCCTCTCCATCTTCATGCCCCGCCTGCTCAAGAAGCTGGCCGGAAGGGGTAACCTCAAGGCGGCCCTGAATGCGGCCGAGCACATGTTCCAGTTCATGATCGCCGCCGCTTCGCCGGGTGAGCTGGAGTACCAGGAGAGGGTGCTGGCGGAGCTGATCGAGGAATGCCGGGGGGTTCTCATCGACCTGGCGAGCGCCCCCGGTCTAGGGGGAGCCGTGTGGTGGGGCATGGTCCGGGGCGCCCTTCCGCCCCTGTCCTTCCGCATGGGAGGCATGATGGGCACCTCCTTCGGGACCTGCGCCGCCTTCGACAACTGCGTCAACCAGTCCCGCGTGGGGGCCGAGCTCAAGAGGCGCTACATAGAGCAGGGCAAGCTCTTCGACGACCTGGCGGACAACGCCTGGGGAGGGATCTACGAGGGAAGCGGCCATTACGGGCACCAGGAGGAGCTCATCCTCTTCGACCACCGGGATCCGAGCCACCGGAGCGGCGTCGCGGAATACGCCCTGGAGGCGGCGGAGACTATGCGGGACAGGAACTTCGGCGTGGGCCTGGGGGCCTTCATGCTGGAGGCCTCGGAGAGGGATCGCGTATTCGGGCCCCATACCTGGGATTACCCTTCCTGGCAGAGGAGGATCAAGAAGATGCTCGACCCCGACGGCGCGGCGGACGGGAGTTTTTACTGCGCCGACCAAGGGGTTGCGGAGGGCGGCGGCAGCGGTTAAGGCGGCGGGTCCAGGGTGCGGGGATCCGCCGACCCTTATGCGCGAGGTGGGGGATGTGCAGGACATCCCGGGTTCCAACGGTTCATGCGCGGGGATCCGCCGCCCTCGACGTGGGGCGGAGATTGGTCCCGTGGTTCCGGTATAAAGAGGCGCGTGGCGGGTAACGCGGGGGACGCGATGGCGCCCACGAGTCGGGAGTCGTTTCCCGGTTCCGGCATCGGGAGGAAGGTGAGAAATGGGCGGAGAACTGGCCTCGTTGCTGGCCGAGCTCAAGGAGAGGGAGGTCCTGGAAGCGGTTGGAAGCGCCCTGGAGAGGGGAGAGGACCCCCTGGCCCTGGTGGAGAGCTTGAGGGAAGGCATGGAGGAGGTGGGCAGGCGCTTCGAGAGAAAGGAGTATTACCTCTCCGAGCTGATCATGTCCGCGGAGATCTTCAAGGAAGCCATGGCTCTGGTGGAGCCCCGTCTGGCGGGGGCTTCCGGCGAGGCCAAGGGGAGCGTGGTCATCGGCACGGTGAAGGGCGATATACACGACATCGGCAAGAACCTGGTGGCCACCCTCATGCGCTGCGACGGCTTCCGCGTTCACGACCTGGGGGTGGACGTGCCGCCGGGAGCCTTCGTGGAGAAATTGAGGGAGACCGGAGCCGGCCTGCTGGCCCTCTCGGGCTTGCTCACCCTGGCCTTCGACTCCATGAGGGACACGGTGCGGGCTATTACCGAGGCCGGCCTGCGCGGGCGGGTGAAGGTCATCATCGGCGGGGGCCCGGTGGACGAGAAGGTCCTCGAGTACGTGGGGGCCGACGCTTTCGGCAAGGACGCCGCCCAGGGGGTCAAGCTGGCCAACGCCTTCCTCGGTGGATAACGGTCTGTGCCCGCTTGGATGTCGGACCTGCCGCGGATGGCTTGCCCGCCTAAAAGTTCATGGCTGGGAATAATTGGGAGACACCAATGGGTGGGACCAAAGGGGGACATGAGGGGTAGCGAGTGAAGGATCTCTAGGAGAGGGGAAACTCCGGGAGGGGGAAAGGTATCATGGACTCCAGGGAGCGCATCGAGACCGCCATAGGCCTGGGGAAGCCGGACCGCGTTCCGGTGGTCCCCATCATCGACTTCTTCTCCGCGCGTTACGGGGGGATTTCCCAGCACGACATGCTCTTCGACGTGAGGAAGGCGGACCAGGCCCTGGAAAAGACCCTTCGCGACCTGGGCCCCATCGACGGCCTGCACCTCTCCTACGCCGGGCTGGGCCGCATCATGCAGCTCATCTTCCCCACCCCACCCGTGATGCCCGGCGTGGGCGACGAGCCCCCCGACGGGCAGTTCCAGTTCGTGGAAAAAACGGTCATGGAACCGGAGGAATACCTGGAGATCGAGAGACGCGGTCCTCTGCGCTGGATCCTGGACAAGATGAAGCTGAGCAACCCGGACCTGGGAAGCCCCCTGGACCTGGCGAGGGCCTTGGGGAGGGCCACCGCGGACATGGCCAAGGTCAAGCGCTCGGCGAGGAATTGGCGGGCCAGGGGAGTGGAGTCGCTGGTGGCCTTCAACATCGTCTTCACACCTTTAGAGTACATCTCCCTTTTCATGCGTTCCTTCCACGAGTTCATCCTGGACCTTTTCCGCCGCCCGGAGGAGGTCAAGGCGGCCAGCCGGGCCCTCATGCCCACCATGAAGATGCAGGGGTCCCTGATGGTGAGGATGAGCGGCATCAGGCGCGTCTTCATGGGGGGCACCCGCACCAGCGCCTCCTTCCTCAGCCCCCGGCAGTTCGAGGAATTCGCCCTCCCGGAGTGGAAGGAGATGTGCGAATTCTGGGTGTCCAGGGGGGTCACCCCCGTGCTGCACTTCGACAGCGACTGGACGGCCTTCTTCCCTTACCTGAGGGAACTCCCCCGGGGAAAGTGCGTGCTCAACCTGGACGGGACCTCGGATATCTTCGCCGCCAAGGAACAGCTGGGGGACCACATGTGCATCATGGGAGACGTACCCGCTTCCCTCCTCAAGCTGGGCGAGCCCGAGGAGGTGGACGAGTACTGCCGCCGGTTGATCACCGAGATCGGCTCCGACGGCGGCTTCATCCTGAGCTCCGGGTGCACCATACCCGTGGACGCCAAGCCGGAGAACGTCAAGGCCATGTTGGCCTCGGTGCACAGGCACAGACCGTGAAGGCGAGGTTTTCGGCGCCACGGGCAAGGACGGCGGAGGATCGGCTGGGCCGGAAGCGCCCGACCCGGCCGTCGACTTGGCGGGAAGCCTCGTCCATGGAGAAAATCCTGAGAATATATCCCGGGATTCGATCGTGCCAGGACCCGGAAGCCAGGCCCTCGTTCGCAAGGCATGTCCGCGGCTCGTCTTTCCCGGAAGATCGGCGCTGTTTCCGCAAGGACCAAGGGGTTTCAGCGTGAGGATTTGGCAGCGGATACGTATCGGATTGGCCGTCTCCACGATAGGGCATGTGAACGGAGGTGGATAGACCAGGTCTTTACGGGCCAAGCTGGTCCGGTCGGCCGTTCTCCAGGATCGGAACCAGGTAGGGAATGGTAAAACCAGGTCTTCGTGGCCCAAGCCGGTCCGGTCGGCCTTTCTCCACGATCAGGTCTGTAATTTCCTGAACTCGCGGCCAGCCTTTATGGTCCTGCTGTCCAGGGCCGCAAGGGTTTTCACCAGATCGGTGATGGCTGCGGCAATGGGTCCCAGTTCCTCCACGGCGATCTTGTCCAGGGTGTCCTCGGCGCTTAAAAGATAATAGGGTTGGGATATCCAGCTCGCGAAATCCAACCCCAGCAGGGGATAAGGGAAGGCGTCCGTGGGCGGTACGGGCGCCAGGAAGTTATGGGGTATGACGATGGTCCTTTTCAGACCGTGGCGTTGGAGGGTCCTCATAAGAGAGGCCACCACATAGCGGTTGGGAGAGGTGAAGACCCAGGACAAGGGTGGCTTTGTCTCCCCGTCTCGCCGCCTCCCTGACGAGGTGACCCCCGTCTTTTCCCACCCATACCGCGGGTATGGGCTTCAGGCAGGCGTCGTAGGGCCCGCAGTGGGTGCAGGAATCCCCGACCATGTTGGTAAGGATCAGGACCACCCCTCGGGCTCCCGATTTGACCGCATTCCAGTACACATCCCAGGGCAGGCGCATCTCCTGGAGCGGGACACGCATTCCCTCCAGGTCCAAGTCCAGGAACTGGCCCATGAAGTTGGGACGCACAAAGATCAACTTCATCCGTGATCCCGGCGTGATAATCTCCTCGGGATCGGAGAGGTAGTAACCGCCTCCCAGGGCCTTCAGTATGAGCCCCACCGGGAGGGTGGGGAAGAGCACCTCCGCGACGACGATCTTCCCCCGCGCGTCCCTGCGCCACAGGGAAGCGGGAAGCATGCCCCGTCCCACGTATATGAGGGGAGCGCTTACGCCCTCGCTGGGAGTGAAGGCGGTGTTGGTCACCCGATAACAAGGCACATCCATCATCTGCCCCTGTTTTTCTATCCGCAGGCTCCATCGGCGCGCTTCCCATACCTTCATGGGTATGGGTTCCAGCTGCACGTCCTCCACTCCCGATTCCTCCAGCTGGCTGGCCACGTATTGCTCCCCCTGGTGGCCTTCAGGGGTACCGGGCCGCCTGTGAGGCGTGGAGCACAGCTCCTCTATCCAGCGGAAGATAGTCCGGTAGTCGGGCACGGGAGGGTCGGCCTCCAGGTGCGGCAGTCTCCCCGCAAGGCTGGCCGCCTCTCTCCTGCGCCGGCGGAAGCCGGTGATCAGGTCACCGTAGCTGGATAACATCCAGAGCAGCGGAAATCCTCTCGTTGCCGTCTCCATGCCCTTTTTCATGGGATCGACGCCCCTGCATAGATCGGTTGCTCGTGGATCAGGCCTCTCGCGGAACGAGTTTGCCTGTTCACTCCGGCCCGCGTACCGCATGACCTTCCGGGTTCGCCTCTCCATGCCATCTTCTGCGGGACAGATGTCCCCTTCGAACGGATCGGACACCCGGGAAACAGGCCTCTCGCGGAACGAGTTTGCCTGTTCACTCCGGCCCGCGTACCGCATGACCTTCTGGGTTCGCCTCTCCATGCATACCCGCCTCAAGGGAGGATTAAACTGCCGTCGAGTTGGCGCGGATGGGAGAAGCAGGTTTATGTGAGTATAGCCAGGAATGAAGGACCAGGCCCTGGGACATCCCCCTGACCTGGTCTTTTGCTGGTGAGCCGCCTGGGACTCGAACCCAGGACACCCGGATTAAAAGTCCGGTGCTCTGCCAACTGAGCTAGCGGCCCACAGTCATTATATCTCGCCGGGAAGGACACAAGAAGTGGTTCAATCCCGGAGCGCGGCACCGGTTTTAAGCCCGGCCATTTTTTCGTTTGGCTCATGGCCGGATAAGGTTGGACGTCGTTCCTATGCGTTCACTTCGCCGTTTCTCAGGCGAAATGTTAGTTGCTGCGCTCATTTCCGGGCGCCTTTATACCCTTTGGGGTATCACGATTCAAGGCCTGACCTCGTGATACGTCTAAAAGTGAGTGGGAGATGGAAGAGGTGGAGGCGAAAAACCGGTTTCGATGGATATGGATGAATGTCTTTGCTATCTTATCCCGGACAGGGAAAGGCCTGATTCATCGACGGACACGGAAAGGGACTGACCCCCAAATCTTTTTGGTATAATCGCGGCATGGAGAGGATATTCGGAGCACGAAGCGTAGCAATCGTCGGAGTATCGGAAAGGCCTGACAACCTCGGAAGGTACATCCTCCAGAACCTCATCGACTGGGAATACCAAGGCCGTATCTATTGCGTGAACCCCAAGGGAGGGGAAGCCCTCGGCCACAAGCTATATCCCTCCGTGTCCGAGCTTCCGGAGGCAGTGGACCTCGCCGTGCTCATCATCCCCGCCCCGGCGGTACCGGGGGTGGTGGAGGAATGCGGCCGCAAGAGCATCACCCGCGTGGCCATCCCCGCGGGGGGCTTCGAGGAGTTCGGGGGGGACGGGGTCAGCCACCGGGACCGCCTGGTGGAAGCGGCACGACGGCATGGCATCCGCTTCGTGGGCCCCAACTGCCTCACGGTGATCAACGCCCATACCGGCTTATGTCTCCCCTTCGTTCCCGTCCCGCCCGACCTGCCGCCAGGCGTGGTGAGCATAGTGGCCCAGAGCGGCGGGATAGGGCTGGATTTCCTGGCCCGCCTCAAGGACCAGAACACCGGCTTCGCCAAGTTCGTGTCCATGGGCAACAAGACCGACCTGGACGAGGTGGACTTCCTCCGCTACCTGGGGGAGGATCCGCACACCCGGGTCATATGCATGTACCTGGAGGACGTGGAGCGGGGCCGGGAGTTCCTCCAGGTGTCCCGGGAGGTCCAGAAACCCATCCTGGTGTACAAGGCCAACGTGGAACCCCTGGCCCGGCAGAGCGCCAGATCGCACACCGCCGCCCTGGCCAACGACGACGCCGTGCTGGAGGGGGCCCTCCGCCAGGCGGGCATCATCCGCGTGCGCAGCCTGGCCGAACTCGCCGGTTATGCCAAGGTGTTTTCGCTGCCGCCCCTGCGGGGCAACCGGGTGGCCCTGGTGTCCCCCACCGGCGGGATACTGGTCCTGGCCAGCGACCAGTGCGCCCGGCGCGGTTTCGTCTTCCCACCCTTGCCGCCTTCCCTGGTCGAGGATATACAGTCCCGGCTGAGAGCCGGGGTGATCAATATCTCCAACCCCGTGGACCTGGGAGACGTGCACGACGCCGATGCCCGGGTGTACATCGTCGACCGGCTGCTGGAGCAGGATTTCATCGACGGCATCATCATGCTCCTCATCGCCCGTTTCTCCTCCGACGAGGTAGCCACCGGCGGCATCCACGGCCTACGGAAGAACATAATCCCCGACCTCGCTGACCTGGTGAGAAAACATGAAAAACCCATCGTCTTCAGCCTTATGGCCACCAGCGAGGTGAGGATAAAAGCCCGCTATATGGTGGATTTCCCCATCTTCGACGATGCCGAGGAGGCGGTGGATGCCGCTGCCGTGCTGCGCGATTACAGCCTGCGCTCCTTGCGGAAGGGGGCGGAAGATGGCTGTCGCGGGGAGGAGGGCGGGAAAATAGCCGGGGCGTGTTGATCCCGTCTGGGGGCGCGGATTCCGCGATCTTCCCTGGCGAAGAAGCCTTTCGGGAAAGGGGCTTTAAGTCGCATCGGGGTAGCCCCGTTTGTTCCCTGTCCATCCCGTCCGGTAGGAGGAGAGACGTCCCCCGCCGATAACAGGCGGAACGGCGAGACAAGCGGGGAGAGCTGGGCCAGGGTGTAGGCCTGTGGCCGGCGGGTTCTTCCGGAAGACCATGAGAGAGAAGCGGAAAGGAAGAATTAAAGAAAGAACGGTTTACTACGGCTGGGTGGTGGTCGCCGTGGCCTTCCTGGCCATGTTCGTAAATTACGGCGTGCGCAGCACCCAGACCGTGCTCATCAAGGGGTTCTCCAGGGAACTGGACATTGGCCGGGCGGCGGCCTCCCTTCCCTTCACCGTCTGTGTGCTGATCTACGCCTTCCTGGCCCCGGTGACCGGACGGCTCGTCGACCGTTTCGGCCCCCGTTGGGTGATGGCCGGTGGGGCCCTCCTCTCCGGGGTGGGCCTCTGGTTATGCTCCCGAGCCCACAGCCTCTGGGCCTTGACCTTCTTTTTCGGCTTTGTGTTCGGTGTGGGGGGAAACGGGATAGGGCTGGTTCCCTCCAACACCTCGGTAGCCACGTGGTTCCGGCGCCGGCTGGGATTGGCCCTGGGCCTGGCCACCATGGGGATAGGGTTCGGCACCATGATCCTTCCCCGGCTCACCGGCTTGGTACAGGCCCACTACGGATGGCGGGCTTCCTTCCAGTTCCTGGGATACGTGGCCCTGGCCCTCACCGTACCCGTCCTCTTGTTCCTGAAGCGTGGGGCCGGCAAGGGTGAGGAGCCGGAGGAAGGATCGGCCTCGGGCATTCCCAGAGGCGAGGGCGTTGGGATGCCGACTGCGGGGGACGAACCTCTTGATGCCCGGGAGGACGGCAGGAGGCGCGTTGGCGAGGGGGTACCCACCCCATCCGTTCCAGGGATAAAAAGGAGAAAGGTCGGAGGGGAAGGGGATGCCGCAAGCGGTGCCCGGGGGTCCCGGAAAGGCTCCGGCGTTGAAGCCGGGATCAGCGGCGAGGGGGGCGAAGATGGGGGAGAAAACGGCGGGCTGACCCTGCGCCAGGCCCTGGCAACCGCCTCCTTCTGGTACCTCTTCCTGGGCTTCGTGCTCATCGTCGTCGCTCTCTACGGGATCATGGTCCACCAGGTTCCCTACGCCACGGACCGCGGGATCTCCCGCAACTGGGCGGAATGGTCGGTGTTCCTTTACGGGGCCACTTCCATCCTGGGGCGCGTTTTCTTCGGGCGCCTTTCCGACCGTACGCGGGAGAAGAAGAACGCCCTCTATCCCGCCTGTTTCATCCTGGCGGCGAGCATACTCCTGCTCCTTGCCGTAGACCGGACGTGGCTACTCATGCTCTTCGCCGCCGTCTTCGGGTTTGGGTTCGCCGCCTACGGCCCAGTGATCCCCGCCGTCTGCGCCGAGGTCTTCGGGAAGGCGAGCATGGGGGCCATCTTCGGGGCCGTGACCACGGGAGGTGCCCTGGGCGGCGCCTTCGGGCCGGTGCTCACCGGTTTCATATTCGACCGCAGCGGCAGTTACGGGGGGGCCTGGATACTGGCTTTGGCCTGCGTGGCCATCTCCACCCTCCTTTTCGCCCGGGTGAAGGTGATGGCCCGTGGGGATCGGAGTCCATGCCATCCCGAAGGGTGAACTCGCTTCGGGAGGGTGAAGATCCCCGAGCGAATGGGAAAGGGCGCGCGGGACAGGACGGGAGATCGATCCTCACATCATGATGCCCCGGGGATCAAAGCCCGGGCAGCGGCGAGTCGCGCATAAAGACATGCGGGAGGCCCGGTGATGGGCAGTTGCGCAAAGGTTTACGGCCGGCCTGGTCTCCCCCGCAGGCAAGGGCGTTGGTTTCGGGGCATGTGGCGAGGAAAAACGGCGGCCGCCCGGCCGGGATGATAAGGCCCCGGCTCGCCTCGGAGCAACCACCGTCTTCATTGGTGCGGTTCCAGGGATGAGACACCGCGGAGCCCACCGCGGCCTATTCCAGGTAAGCCAGGGGATCGAGACCCACCTGATCGGGTTTGACCGAGGTGATGACCTCCTCCCCGGGAGCCGCCCTTTCCCTGAGCCTGGCCACCTCCACCAAGAACGGCTCCACCTCCCGGCCCTCGGGGTCGCGGATGACCTTGACCCGTGGGGAGGAGGCGTCGCCCTCCACCTGCTCGTACACCACCCCCAGTTCACCGGTGTAAAGGCGAACCAGAGTGCCCACGGGGTAGAGCCCCATCATGTCCACGAAGACCTTGACCAGGAGGGGGTCGAAGGCGGTTCCCTTCTCCCTCACCAGTACCCGGATGGCGTGTTCGGGAGTGCGGGCGTCCTGGTAGGGGCGGACGGTGGTCATGGCATCGTAGACGTCCACCAGCTGCACGATGCGGGAGAAGAGGCTGGGCTTCTTGGCGCCGTTCAGCCGGGGGTAGCCGGTGAGGTCGTAGCGTGCGTGGTGCTCGTAGGCCACCAGGACCGAAAGGGGATGCACCCCGGGTTGGGCGAGGAGGATGTCCGCCCCCCGCACCGGGTGCCGCTTCATCTCCTCCCACTCCGCGGCGGTGAGGGGCCCTCTCTTGGTGAGGATGCTTTTTGGAATGGTAACTTTTCCCAGATCATGCAGGAGGGCCCCGGTCCCCAGTATCATGAGCGCGTTGCGGTCCAGGGGGAGCATGGACCCCAGGGCCAGGGAGAGGATGAGCACGTTCACGGAATGGAAGGTGGTGTATTCGTCGTAGCTCTTCAAGGTGGCCAGTCCCAGGACCGCAGAGCGGTTTTCCCCCACCCGGTTGAGCATCATGCCCACGACCCGGTTGGCCTTGGTCACCGAGAGGCGGCGGTCGTGCAGCACCTGCTCCGAGAGCTCGCGGATGACGTCCACCGCCTCGAAGTACTCCTCGCGGGCCGATGCCGCCTCCCTGAGCCTGGAGGCCTTTTCCTCCCAGGTGCCCGGGGGGTCGACGGCCATGTGGGTTATCCCATGTTCTTCCATGAGCCCGGGCAGTCCGCCCCGGGAGGCGATCTCCTCCTCGCCCAGGTTGAGGAGCTTCAGGAATTCCAGGAATTCCCCCGCCTCCAGCCCCGCCAGGAAGTTCAAGCCCCCCACCCCCTTGGAGCGGAGCTCCTGGAGCAGCGGATAATAGAGGACGCTCTCCCGGGCCAGGAGCCTTTCCTCGAAGAAGAACTCCTCCCCCACGATGCGCAGGGAGAGACTATCCCGATAGCGGAGATATTCGTGGAAGGAGCGCATGAAGCGGGAGATGGAATCCAGGCATATCTCATGCTGGGGAGGGTAGAGGAGGAGGCTCTTCTTGGCGGAGGAGAAGTCCTTGAGCACCTCGCGGACCCTCTCCAGGAGCCCCTTGGAGCGGAAGTAGTCCAGGGCCTCGCGTTTCCTGTCCTCCTCGCCGTTCCGGTACTTCGCGTTCATGTCTCTCCTCGCTTCCGGTGCTCGTGCCGAACGCCTCACCCCTTGCGTGCCAAGTGAGGATATTTTTCCACCAGTTGCCGGAGCGCACCCTGGGCAGCGTTTGCCAGTATATGCCAGTCCGACCTGAACAATCCCCTAGGCCGCCCCGCGTACTTGCGGAGGATCTCGTAGGTAGAGGGGTCCCCTATCTTTCCAAGGCTTTCCAGTATCTCCTTCTTCACGGAGGGATTCCCGGCCCCCGGTTCCTTGTCCTCCAGCATAGCCGTGAGCCGGGGCACGGCTCTGGCCACGCCGAGCCGCCCCAGCCACCGGATGCAGAATACGCGCACTTTCTCATCCGGGTGGCCAAGGCCCTTGACGAGCAGCCCCTCGGCCTCGTATCCTCCGGTGAGCCCCACCGCCCGGACCGCCTCCGACCTGACCCTGGGATGGGGATGAGCCATGGCCCTTTCCAGGTAGGGTAAGGTGAAGGGCGAGCGGATGCGGGCCATCACGGTGACGATGTTGCGCACCAGGTACCAGCGGGGATCGTCGAGGAAGGAGCCGAGGAGGGAAATCCGGTCCCGGGCCAGGTCGGCAAGGGTATCCACGATGAACTTGCGCACCGACATCCTCTCCTCGGTGCCCAGGGCCTCTATCATGGCCAGGAGCCCCATATCCCCGAACTGCCTCATGAGGGCTTTGAACCCTTCCATCCTTTCCTGATCCCCGCGGTGTTCGCTGGCCAGCTGGATAAGGCGCTGCAATATCCCCTTCCGGGAGGCTTCCTCCAGCAGGCCCTCGAGCCGTTCCCGGTGGGGGAGGAGGGCTGGGCTGCCGCCCTCCAGGGCCAGCCTGAAGGATTCCAGTATGGAGGCAGCCATGGAGAAGTGGGCGGAGGCGACAAGTCCCCAGAAGTTCTCCACCAGCAGGTCCACCACCTTGCCCAGGTTGTCCAGCTCTTCTCCCCTCTGGAGGAGGTCGAGAAGCATGGGGGTGGTGGACTGGTAAGCCTCCGTCGCGATATCCATGTCCGCTATGCCGCGGATCTCCACAAGTTCCTCTTCCCCGTAATATTCGGAGAGAGAGGATATCTCCTCCAAGGTGGGCAGGCCGCTCACGGCAAGCCCTATGCCCCGCGAGGCGAGCAAGGCATCCAGGGCCGAGATCACGGTGAGGGGTACCTCACCCAGGTCTATTAACCTTTCCCGCAGCAGGGTCAGGGCCTGGTCGAGATCCCGGTCCCGGTAACCGAGGAGCGTGAAGAGCTCGTCCATCTTGGGAACGAGCTGGGGAGCCAAGGGGATAAGATGGCTGAAAACGCCGGCCGCCTCCTGCGGGCCTAAGCGGCTGAGCACCTCCTTGCCGGGTGGCTCCCGGCGCATCCCGGGAAGAAGGTGATGCAGGATAAGGAGGTTGCGGAGGTGGTTATCCAGGAAAAGGAGGGCCTCGGCGAGGGACCGAGAAAGGGCGGGGATCCTTTCCGGGACCCTTTTCTGTGCCACTCCCCATGCCTCCTGGAGGAAAGCGTAAATGGCAGAGGCCAGGGCCTCGCCCTCCAGCGGCTTGCCCTCCGGTCCTCTCAGCCGGGCCAGGGCCAGTGCCAGTTTCTCCGGTTCGAAGAGGAGGTCCAAAAGCCGTTGGAGCTGGTCTTCTTCCTCGGCCGCCTCCGCCTCATCTCGCTCCTCCGCTTCCTCGGTTTTGACGTCCCCCGGGGAGGACCTCTCCTCTTCGGCCTTACCGGCCTCGCTTTCCACCACCCTTATGCCGTGTATTCCCCGGCTCAGGAGAAATGCCTCCGCGCCGCCCTCTTTTTCCACGAGTTCCGGTGGCGAGACGGCTAGCTCCACCAAGGCCTCCGCTTCCCTGGGGCCGACCCCGCGGGAGAAAGTCAGGGCGCGGATGTTGAGGGCCCTCATGTGGAATGCCAGCCGGCGGAGGCTCTCTCTCCCCTCACCCAGGGGGACGCCGTTGCAGGCGAAGCGGTCCCTTTCCACCCGCACGGAGATCTCGGGGTAGGCCTTGAGACTGTCCTCCATGACCGCGTGCAAAATGACCATGGCATCCTGCACGGCGGGATGCTGCGGCGAATAGAGGAGCCGAGACTTGCAGGCGACGGCCAGGCGGGTGAGGATGTCCAGGGCGGCCTGCTCCTGGCTGCGTCCCGCCCAGATCTCGTCGAATTCACCGGCATTCGGCGTGGTGTCGGTACCGGGGTTATCGGGGTAGTCCATCACGCCCCTCCACCTTGACTCGATATCCGGCCGCTTCGCCGTTGGCTGCTCCTCGAGACGGGGGTGAGCGGCGGGCTTCTCCCCCGGAAGGCGATGCGTTTCCCGCCTGCCGGTTTCTCCTTTTCCGCTGGGAGAAGCATCGCGTTTCACCTGGCACGGCACGCCTACGCGCTTCCCGCCCCCCGGTTTCCCCTTTTCTCGTCTCCGCGCGAGGCGCGGGAAAGGCCGCCACTCCTGCCGTACATATCCGCATTTATCTATCGACATGCCCCCGTGGTTCGGTTAAGGTTTCCCGGCCAAAAGGAGGTCGGCGAGTTATCGCGGTTGGGGAGCCAGGGGGATCCCCGGCATCCAGATGTGGACCAAGCCGGTCGGCGGGGCCTCCATGGGAACGGTGGTCAGAGGGCGGAGAAGTTGCTCGATGGGGGATTGAAGGGGGCGTGGTTTGATGCTTAAATTTTTATGGCCCGGGTAGAAGATGCCTTATAATAATAACCGGAGCCATGAGGTAAGAAAGCTAGACTTGGCGTGCCCCCATCGTCTAGCGGCCTAGGATATCGCCCTTTCAAGGCGGTGACGCGGATTCGAATTCCGCTGGGGGCACCAATCTGGATCGTTGTCCGCGAGGACGACTTGAGATACTATTTATGGGGAAGCCTTGTTGGAGGGCGACCCCGGAATTTTGATGCGGAGCCGTGGTGTAGTCAGGTTAACACGCCGGCCTGTCAAGCCGGAGATCGCGGGTTCAAATCCCGTCGGTTCCGCCAAAATCAACTCCCGAGATGGAGTTTGCATAGTGGGGCGAGATAGCTCAGTCGGTAGAGCGCAGGACTGAAAATCCTGGCGTCGGCGGTTCGATTCCGCCTCTCGCCACCAGTAAAAGACCAGGTCAGAGGGCATGTTTCCCGGCCTGGTTTTGCTTTCTCCGCCTCGACGGGAAACTTGCGCCGGAAATACGCCGGAAACTCTGGACGCTGAACGCGCGGGAAGTGCGTTCCACGCATCTAGGACCTAGGACGAAGTTTTCTTATGGGCTGGGACCTCTTTTCATCTGTGGCCATATCCGCGTTGGCGAAGATTATGCCCTTGAGGGTTAGTTAGTTCAACCAAAAGTGTGTAAATCCATAATATGCCCTATTCCCCTCATGTGATTCATGCTCCGGTCGTTTTGATAGCGTCATGGACTTGCCCCGTTTCTGTTGACACCTCAACTTGTGGCGCCGACCATATCCGCCGCCTCCTCCTCTTCCGTGAGCATTCTTTTATACTCCGCCGGGCTCTTGTAGGAAAGGGCTGAAAGCCTCCTTTTAGGATTGTAGAAACCCTCGATGTAGCGGAAGATGCTAAAACCAGCCGCAGAGGCGCTAAATGGTAGTTCCAATGGGATTGTGGAAACCTTCCGTGTATCAGAAGACGGCAAGCCTCGCCTCATCCCTGGTTTTGAACCGGCTGCGGTGGATGAGCTCCGTCTTCTGGGTGGCCATGAAGCTCTCCTGAGCCGCGTTGTCGTACGGGTCACCCTTGCTCCCCATGGAGGGGATGATGCCCGACTCGCGTAGCGTCTTTCCGAAGGAAAGGGACCCGTACTGGCTTCCCCGGTCGGAATGATGGATGGTGCCCGGCCTGGGCCTCCTCAAGGCCACCGCCATCCCCAGGGCGCATGTGACCAGGTCTGAGGAGAGGTCGTTCCTCACCTGAAAGCCGCAGCATCTGCGCGTACACACCCAGGTGAGGCCGCCAGGTAGAGCCAGCCCTCCCAAGTGGGGATGTAGGTGATGTCCGCCAGAAAGAGCTCATCCGGGCGGGAGGCGGAAAAGTCCCGCTTCAGGGGGTCGGGGGCCGGGGCAGATCCGCTGCCTTCCTCACCTTCTTCCCCTTCTTCCTCCTGGACACACCCCGCCCCCCGTCGCGCCACGTACGCAACGGGGGATCTTCCTCACCTTCTTCCCCTTCTTCCTCCTTCGCACACCCTCTATCCGGAGCTCCTTCACAGGGCGGGCCACCCTACCTCTGCCCACCCGGATGCCCCTGGCCTGGGCGAGACCAACGTGAATGCGGAAAAGGCCAAAGGTGCCGAGGAAGGAAGCGTGGATCTCCGCTACGAGGGCCTTGAGCTCCTGGTCACGGGTTTTTCGCCCCTGTGCACCCCTCTTCTTCGAGGCGTAGTAGGAAGCGCGAGGAGGAAAGCACGCTGGCCAGGCGGGAGACCGAATGGTGCGTCTTCTCTTCGTCGATCAGGGAAAACTTCATGGCCGCTGATCCGTCTCCCGGGCGAAGAAAAGCGCGGCCTTTCGCAGGATTTCCTTTTCCTCTTTGAGGATCCTACACTCCCGGCGCAGGCGGTTGAGCTCCTCCCGTTCCTGGGTGGTGAGCCCCTCTGCCTTGCCCTCTCAGGTTTCGGCTTGGCGTAGGAAGCGGGCTAGGGTCAAGTCTGATACGCCGATCTCCCGAGCTGTCTCGGCGAGAGTCCTTCCGCCCATGCGGTAAAGCCTCGCCGCCTCTTCCTTGTACTCCGGTGGGTAGGGTTTCCCTTGACCACGCTCTCTCTTTTCTCGAGGTACCTATTGTCCCTCAATCCAGGGTGTCAACGAAAGCGGGTCAACTCCACAATTATCTTGACGCTATCTTAAGGAGGCATCGGAGGAGGAGCTAAGGGTGGCCAGGTTGGCCTCCTGGTTATCTTTTTTAAAACGGAATAAGGAATCGCCTCGACTGGACGGGGGCTCGGGCCTCAAGCTAGGCCCTGCCCTCCTTCCTTCGAATTGACGTACCGGGGTGGAATTTGGCCGTTGATTTCCTATCTCCGGGACATTGAAAAGAATCCCTTATCCTGGAGGTCTGGATTTACATAAGATTGTGGGCTTTACCAGGCTAGATGGCTGACAACAATAGTCTTGACGCTACCCCAAACGAATATGGTTCTGTTATTTTTCCTTCTTATTTCCCTTTCTCTTTTTCAGGGTTTTTATCACAACAAGACTTAGCAAAATCACGGGGGCGTTTTCCTTAGCTTTTGACCATAATTCCTCGACCCTTCTTTTTTGCTCATCTTTTTTCTTTTGTAAGGTTTCCACAAATTCCATGACTGCTTCTTTAACCTCTCCCGCTTGCTCGCTCAGCATCCTTCCCTGCGGTTCTTGGGATAAATAATTCTTGAAGCCCCGGGTTGCAATTGCGGTCGTTTGCTTAAGCCTGGAGAATCCAACGACAGAAGAAGCGCCTCCGGTGATGATCATTCCAAGCATTACAGCCAGAGTGGACAACCATGGTTTTTGGAAAAAAAGGTCGACCAGAAGGATGAGAAGAAACACAAACACGACGCCCGCTAAGGAGATGGTCACCAATCCAAATGCGGCTAATGCAAGGGAAAAGCTTGATTTGGCTATGCTCTTTTTTGCTGCCAATAAAAGTAAATCCCTTTGTTCCTTCGCCAGCTGCAATAAGTCTATTACCGCCTTCCTTCCCCTTTTCGCCTTTTGAGCGATCTCTTTCATTGCGCCTTCCTTTCCTTGTCTCTTTTTTAAAACAGTGAGAAATACTTTTTCCCATCACCTCCGTCTTACTTTTACCTATTGATCAAGATCCGTTTGCAGGTTGAAGCGCTCAGCGAGAACCTGTAAGGCCAAGGATCGGTCGATTTTACCGGAAGAGGATCTAGGTACCCTTTCCACGAAAAATATGTGCCTTGGTCGCTTATAACCGGCCATCCGCGTCCGGCAATACTCGATTATATCTTCCTCCGAAGCGCTCTCGCCTTCCCGCAATTCCACCAGAGCGGTTACCGCCTGTCCCCAGCGTGGGTCGGGTATTCCCACGACGGCGACATCGTATACTTTGGGATGGGATTTTATGATCTCCTCAACTTCCTCGGAGTAGACCTTTTCTCCCCCGGTGTTTATGAGATAACTTCCCCCCCGCCCTATGAGATTGAAATTTCCCTCCTCGTCGACCGTACCTTCGTCTCCGGCGAAGAACCATCTCTCACCATCTATGACTCGGAAATCATTCGCCGTTTTACGGGGACATTTCCAGTATCCAAGGGCCATGTAGCCGCCGTATAAGAATTCCCCTATTTCGCCGGAGCCTGGCACCACGTCCCTGTTCGTCTCCGGGTTGTACACTCTGCAGGGGAAAACCTGCCTGCGATACAGCCCCTTTCTGGATATGTTCGCTCCCGCGGGCCTGATTTTTTTATCCACAGAGGAAGTAATCGCCGCGAATGCTCCGCTTGACTCGCTTGTCCCCATGGAATCCACGAGCAATACGCCGGGTATTCTTTCCAGCAATTCCTTCTTAATGTGAGGCGACCATCGGACACCGGACGAAACGATGGCCCAGAGGCTGCTTAAATCATATCCTCTTCCCTCTTTCTCCGCTCTTCGCAGCTCTTCCACCAAGGGAAGCGCGAAAGCGTCGCCTACAATGACGCAGGTATGGACGCGGTGCCTCTCGATCGTTTCCCAAAACTCTCGAGGGACGAAAGGATGGGGGGTCGGCAGAAACACGATGGTGGCAGCGATGGAGCCGAGATAGGTAAAAGCACCTTCGTACCCCGCACCGTGGAAAAGGGGGGCAGAACAGAGAAAACGGATGCCCTCCCTCTGCAAAGCTCCGAGTACTTTCAAGGCATAGGGATTGCCGGCAGTAAACTTGAAGAAATTTAGAAATGCCGCTTTGCACGTTTCCGATTTTATAATCCGACGGAAAGTCCTCGAGGTCAACATGCGGTCGAGAGCCGCGACAATTCTTTCGTTGGAAGAAAAGAGCACCGATATTCCGTGCACCGCTTCATCCGGCAATTCGGCAAGACGGTCCACGATAGGAATGATGTTGTTCACCAACATCATGTCCAGCCCTCTCACTCTTTGCTCTCCATCCCAAACGGTTCCCTTGGGAAAGCCAGTCGTTCCACCCGTATACATCAAGTAACAAAAATCATCGTTGAAGACATCGACCCGTGGATTACTGTCATCGTAGGAAAAAAGGTCGTCGTAAGAAACGGTTCCTGTAGGGAGATCGGTGATTTCCCTTCCTACATCGTAGATGACAATGTGTTTCAAGAGGGGGAGATCCCCTTTTATTTTCGATGCGACATCGACATAGGGTTGCTCCACAAAAGCGACGACGGCGTCGGAGTCCTCCAGTATGTACTTGATTTCCTGCTCCACGAAACGAGGGTTCACGTTCACGGGAACCGCCCCAACCTTCGAGGCCGCAAAATATATCTCCATCCATTCAATGGAGTTGAAGCCTAGTATGGCAATCCTTTCGCCTTTTCGCACCCCCAACTCTTCGAGACCGCGCGCCAAACGGTTGCATCTTCGATTGAACTCGTTCCATGTAAGTGTCCGATCACCCTGGATGAAAGCGGGTCTCCATCCGAAAAGCTTGGCGTACGTTTCCACCTTGTATTTCCAGGTGTGGTTCTTTTTTCTCCGGCCCGGATATACCTGGCGATAATTTTCGAAATTGTCGTGTTCGATTTCTCTGACTCCTAAAAACTTCTCTTGAGACCCCATCTAAGCCCCCACAAAACCGTGTAGTAGTTCGGATGCCGAGCGGCTTCCTCTATCTAGCCACTTTCTGTGCTTCTAATTAAATCTCTTCTGCTGCATAGAGTGATCAAATAACCGGGTAATTAATTCTTAAAACCAAACGCTATAAGGGGAAACTTTAATACACTTCCTAATACGAACAACGTTCAGGATTCCTTCGGTATCACAATATAACGATATACCAATCTCCACCCATATCCGCTTCCATGGTTCTCCTATTCATCGTATAAGAACATAGAGGGCGGAAAATTGACCAACCTGGCGAGGGTTAACCTGCGCCGATATTTAATATATATGGGAAAAATCGCTTTCCTCTTGATCCACATCTCGTTCTTCCCGACTGCAGAAGGAGCCTGCGTCTGGAGGTCGAAGGGGATGCCACATACACGCGTAATTAAAAATTGAAGATGCGGCTAAGATGGTATTACATCTTGAAGGAGGGGAAAATGATGGACATGCCATGGTTAGAGGAATATCGGGCAGTTGGCATTCCAACCACTTTAGAGCCCTATCCCGAGGTTCCAACCCATCACTTTCTCGACCATGCCGCCGAGAAATATCCCAAGATGGGATGTGTTCAACTTGGCTTGGAGCTCAGTTATGGGGAGTTGAAAGAAAAGGCGGATCGATTGGCAAAGGCCCTTCATGAGTTGGGGGTTAATAAGGGGGATCGTGTGGCCACCATGCTACCTACTTCTATTCAGTTCATCATCGCTGACACCGGCATTTCTAAGGCAGGGGCGGTGCACATGCCTTGCAGCTTTCTGGAGGCGAAGGATACCCTGGTGCATAAGTTCAAAGAGGGGACTCCGAGGGTTCTTATATGCCTGGACGAACACATGGAGACGGCGAGGTACCTCCAGAACCATTCGGATCTCAAGCAGATTATCGTTACACGTATCACGGAATTCTCCGAGCTCGAGGAAAGGTATCGCCCCCCTCTCGGGTTTCTGGGTCTTACGGAACTCCTGGAGAAGGTGGAACCGGAACCTCCCGAAGTAAACATCAATCCCGTTGAAGACTTGGAGACGTTGCTCTTCACGGGCGGAACCACGGGTGTGCCCAAAGGTTGCATGCTTACCCACCGAAATATAGTGGCCAATGTATTGCAGAGCCGATCGGTTTATGGGAAGATAACACACATACTCGAGGGGCACATCGCAGTTCTGATGGGCCTTCCCTTTTTCCACAGTTATGGACATTGCATGATGCATACCATGATCAACCTCGGAGCCACCATGCTTCTGGTCATTGATCCAAGGGACACCAAATCCATGTTACAGATGATCAAGGAGCATCATCCCATCATGCAGATAGGCGTGCCGACTCAGTTCATGAAGCTCTTGCAAGAGGATCTCAAGAATACACATATTATCGGCATTTCGGGGTCGGCAGCCTTGCCACCTAACGTCCAGGAGGAATTCGAGAAAGCGAGTGGCAGCCTCATCTCGGAAGGTTATGGTTTGTCCGAACTCTCTCCCGTTACCCATTTCAATGTATCCTCCAACATCAGGCTTTTTGGGGGCAGAACAGCTATTAAGATAAACGATCTACTCCTGTTCAACCCCTTGGGGATAAAGCTGAACCGTGTTCTCATTGGCATCATGGGCTACAAACGTTTCGGAGCTTTTTTCACTTCCTTGGTCTCTATGCTCACCAGATTGAGCGGTAAATCCAAGAAGCTGAAGTCCATGGAGAAAAGGGGCAGCATCGGAATACCGGTACCGGACACCATGGTCAAAGTAATCGACCCCGATTCAGGAAAAGAGCTAACCTGGGGAGATCTTTCCGAAAAAGGAATGACCGGTGAGATGCTGCTCAATGGTCCGCAAAGGATGTTGGGATACTGGCCAAAGCCGGGAAGTGGGATGGATGAGGAGGGATACATCCATACCGGAGATGTGGTCCGTATGGATGAAAAGGGTTATTTTTCGGTGGTGGACCGTACCAAGGACATGGTTAACGTTTCCGGGTACAAGGTATATACCCGGGAGATAGACGACATACTTTACGAGCATGAGGCGACTGCTCTGGCGGCCACCATCGGTGTTCCGGATCCCGACCGGCCGGGGAGCGAGCTGGTCAAGGTCTTCGTGCAGCTGAAACCGGAATACAAGGGCAAAATCACCGAAGAGGACTATATGCAATACTTATCACAAAGGATCGCCAAGTACGCCCGCCCTCGCAGTATTGTCTTCGTGGATGATATGCCCCTCACGGAGGTGTTTAAAGTTAACAAGAAGCTACTCCGGGAGCTGGAAATCAAGAAGTCCCTGGAGGACCTCGAGACAACCAGCTCAGGGGGAGGCTGGATGTAAGCTTCAACCCCATTCCTTGTGGATTCATATCTTAGACAGTAGTTTAAGAGTTAACTCGTTATCCTCGGAAGAAACTCCAGCATAGGGGATGAATCAGGAGCCCGAAGGCCGTAAGACCCCACCCTTGTCCACCTGCCAGCCCAGGGCCTTTAGGGCTTCGGC
>Ga0315298_1001848_pt1 | contig 37736 bp, 40 predicted proteins | sample WHS_1_MG_FD_203077 | JGI IMG/M metagenome (GOLD analysis project Ga0315298, IMG submission 203077) | Extremophilic microbial mat communities from Washburn Hot Springs, YNP, Wyoming, USA - WHS_1_MG | ecosystem: Environmental > Aquatic > Thermal springs > Hot (42-90C) | place: USA: Wyoming...
AGGCTGCAAAGATAATGAAAAAAATTGGCGCACATTTTATAGCCACCGGCGAAGTTTTAGAAGAGCGACCATTTTCTCAAAACAAAAAGGCTTTGGAACAGGTGGCTAAACATTCAGGCCTTTCTGGTTTGCTTTTACGGCCTTTATCGGCCAAACTTTTGCCGCCTACGTTGGTGGAAGAAAAAGGATGGGTAAAAAGAGAAAATTTATTAAACCTTTCCGGAAGAAGTAGAAAGAGGCAAATAGCTTTGGCTAAGAAATGGAAGATTACTAATTATCCACAACCGGCTTCTGGATGTCTTTTAACCGATCCAGGTTATGCTTCTCGTTTAAATGAACTATCAATAAAAAATAAAAATTTTACTCCCTTGGATGCAGAGTTAATTAAACACGGCCGTATCTTTTGGGAAGATGCGGTCCTAATTTTAATCGGGAGGAACCAGACGGATAATCAGGAAGTTAAAAGATTGGCCCAGGGCCAAGATCTTTTAATGGAAGCTAAAGACTTTAAGGGGCCCTTAACCTTGATAAGAAACTTTTCTTCTTCGAAAATAGATAAAAAGGTATTAAAAAAAGCCGCTTATCTTACGGCTATTTATGGGAAAGGAAGGAACCAAAAAGAAGTAGAAGTGGTTTATCAAAACCTTTCTTGTAAGGATAAAACCTTTTCAATTAAAGTGAAACTTTAATCTTTTAATAAAAATTTTTCAATAGCTTTGGCCGCACCGTCCTTTTCTACTGAATCAGTAACAAAAAGGGCTGATTTTTTAACCAACGAAGGCGCATTTTTTACAGCAATAGGAAAACCCGATTCTTGAAACATAGAAATATCATTATAATAATCTCCAATCGAGATTATCTCTTTCTTTTTTATACCTAGGTAATCAGCCACAATTCTTAATCCTTGCCCCTTAGAGACACCGAATTTTAAAAAGTCCAAGAAATTGGGAAAGCCTCGGGTAGTGGTAATTTGGTTTTTAAAAAGACGGTTGAGCCTTTTTTCTATTCGGTCAATATGCTTTTTATTACTAATCATAATTAATTTGGTGGGAGAGCCAGGAAGTTTGTAAGTAGCCAAATTGATATAACGATAATTGGTTTTTTTGTTTTGTTTTTCTATTTTTAAATACTCGAAGGCTTCGGGGATTTTAGGCCGGGTCATATAAAGGACGTCATTAAGATAAATATTGAGATGGACACCTTCTTTTTTGGCTATCTCAATTAGTTGTTTAGCCAAATCAAAAGGCAAGGGTTCATGGAAAAGCAATTCCTGGGTAAGGGGATTTTTAATTAAAGCGCCTTGATAGCAAATTATGGGCAGGGTGATGTTTAATTGTTTTACAAAAGGTAAACTGGTTCGAAACATTCGACCAGTGATTAAAGTTACCAAAATACCTTTCTTTTGCACCTCCTTAACTGTCTTGATGAGGCGGGGAGAAACTTTAATCCCCAAAGTAACAATGGTACCATCGATGTCGAGGATTAATAATTTATACTTGCGCATTTTGAATATTTTTAATTATGATTAATCGATTATGGCCGGCATAATCTTTTATAATCTTAATTTGTGCCAAAGGCAAGTATTTTTTAATTAATCTTGTTATTTTTTCTTTTTGTTGATCGGCAATTTCTAAAAATAAAGAGGCCGAAGGATTCAGATAATCATCTACCTTTTTTAATAGTTGATGATATAAAAATAAACCATCACGGCCGCCATCAAAAGCAATTTTTGGTTCAAAATCTTTTACTTCTTTGGGTAAATGGCTCATTTCATTTTTGGCCACATAAGGTAAATTAGCCAAAAGATAATCAATCTTTTCCGGTAAAGGAGAAACCAAATCTCCTTTTAGGAAAGTGATTTTATTGTCAACCTGGTGGATTTTAGCATTCATCTGGGCCACCTCTAAAGCCTTTGAGGAAATATCCGTGGCATAAGCCTTAAATTTTAAACCGCAAGCCTTAAATTTCAAAGCCAAAGTGATAATGATATTGCCGGAACCGGTGCCAATATCGGCAATTGTTATTTTCGATGGACAGTCCTTAAAAATTTTTTCTAAAACGTTTTCGACTAATAATTCAGTTTCTGGTCGAGGAATGAGCACGCGGGAATCTACATAAAAATTTAAGCCATAAAATTCCTGTTGGCCAATTAGATAGGCGAGGGGGTGTCCCTTTTTTCTTTTTTCAATTAAACTTCGCCATTTATTTATTTGTTTTTTGGTTAACCGTTTTTGGGGGTAGGCAAAGAGGAATTCCCTGGTTTGTTTTAAAACAAAAGAAAGTAAAATTTCTATTTCCTTTGGTTTTATTCTTTGGTTTGGTCTATATCTTAATGCTTCTTTGATGGTCATTTTAGGAGGGCTAATTTCTTTTCCTGATCGGCTTTGATTAATTGCCCAAGTAATCTGTCCAAATGGCCATCCATTATGGATTCAAGATCGTAGGCACTGTAACCAATACGGTGGTCAGTAATTCTATTTTGAGGAAAATTATAAGTGCGGATTTTTTCTGAACGTTCTCCAGTGCCAATTTGGATTCTGCGCGCTTCTCCTCTTTTTTTCCTTTCTTCTTCTTGTTTTTGGGCTAATATCCGACTGCGTAAAATCTTCAAAGCCTTTTCCTTGTTTTTAAATTGGGACTTTTCATCTTGGCAAGAAGCCACCAAACCTGTTGGTAAGTGAGTAATTCGGACAGCCGAATCGGTAACATTAGCGTGTTGACCTCCCGGGGCAGAAGAACGAAAGGTTTCTATTTTTAAATCAGCAGGATCTATTTTAATTTCTATTTCTTCGGCTTCGGGCAGGACAGCCACGGTGGCCGTAGAGGTATGAAGACGGCCAGAACTTTCCGTTTCAGGAATGCGCTGGACTCGATGAACCCCACTTTCGTATTTTAATTTTTGATAAACATTTTTCCCAGAAATTCCCAAAATAATTTCTTTAAAGCCGCCTAAGCCGGTTCTGTTAGAATTCATAATTTCTACCTTCCAATTCTTTTTTTCAGCATAACGCGAATACATACGAAAGAGATCAGCAGCGAATAAAGCCGCTTCTTCGCCACCCGCGCCTGCTCTAATTTCCATAATAATATTTTTCTTATCTTCGGGATCAGGAGGCAATTCAGCTATTTTTATTTTCTTTTCTAATGATTCTTTTTTCTTGTTTAATTTTTGCAACTCCTCTTGAGCCAGTTTTTCCATTTCTGGATCTTTAAGCACCGAAGAGGTAGCCTTAATTTCTTTTTCTGTTTTAGAGAGATCTTCGTAGAGAGAAATGAGTGTTTCTAATTCTTTAATTTTCTGAGTAATTTTTTGGAGTTCAGAGACTTGAGAAATGATAGCCGGGTCGGTAAGTTTCTTTTGTAACTCTTGATATTCCTTTTTTAATAAATTTAATCTATTACTCATAATCATCAATAAATCTAAAAATCTTAAGGTATAAATAATTCTTAATAAAGCGAAAAGTCCAGCTTAAAATTATTTTTCCATTTATAAAGCTAGGTCTGGACTTTTTTAGAAAAAGATTAACCTTTTAAGGTTTAGTTTTTTGTTCCTTGGTTTCTTCTTTTTCAAGGCTTTTTAAATCACTCGGTCGTAAGCGATATTCTTTCTTCTTTTTCACTAAACGCGCTTTCTTTTTTTCCATTCTTTTCTTCCTTTCTGCTTGTTCTTTAAGCGCTTTTTCTACTTTGGCTTTAAATTTATCTACACGGCCAGCAGTATCCACCAGTTTTTGTTTGCCCGTATAAAAAGGATGACAGGCAGAGCAGATTTCTACATGGATTCTTTCTTTGGTAGAACCTATTTCGAAGCGGTTGCCGCAGCTGCATTCGACGATGGCTTTTTTAAAATAAGGAGGATGAATGTCTTTTTTCATAAAAATTTTATAAATTATTTTCTATAGGTTAATATTATTAAAATCTTTAATAAAAGTCAAGAATAAAATAAAAGCGCCAAAGATAATGGTGATCAGTGATTGGTGATCGGTGATCGGTGATTGGTGATCAGTGATTGGTGATCAGTGATTGGTGATCGGTGATTGGTGATCGGTGATTGGTGATTGGTGATCGGTGATCGGTGATTGGTGGTTTTACGTTTAACGTAGCCCTCAACGTAACCTCACTACAAGTTCACCATCAATTTTGAATTTTGCATTGTAATTTTTAATTTTTAATTTTTCATTTTTAATTATTCCCTTCTTCTCCAAACTTCGCCGTCCTTTCTTCTAAATCATATTTCTTTTTGGAATTTGCTTTTTGAATCATTTTTAGGTCAATTAGGTAATTAGGTCAATTAGAAATTAGGTTAATTAGGTAATTAGCTTAATTTGTAATTTTTCACTTTTTCACTTTGCACTTTTTCATTTTTTACAAAACTCTTGACGAGTGATAAGGGTATTTATATAATTAAAAAGCGTATTATAATTTATAAATTTTAATTTTAAAAACACACGCTTTCGGATTAAGTTTGTCCTCTCCGATATACGTCGGAGCCAAACTTAAGATGAAGAAAGCGGAGGAAAAAGGAGGGAAAAATTGTTAGATATTAAATTAGAAAAATTATTAGAAGCCGGTGTGCATTTTGGTCATCAGGTTCATCGTTGGAATCCAAAGATGCGCCTTTTTATTTATGGACAAAAAGGCGGAGTTCATATTTTCGATTTGACCAAGACAATAAAATATCTCCAAGAAGCATTGGAATTCGTGAAAAAATTAGCCCAAGAGAATAAAACCCTGCTTTTTGTGGGGACGAAAAAGCAGGCACAAGAAATTATCCAAAAAGAAGCGACCAAAGCCGGTTGCCCTTATGTGAATTATCGATGGTTGGGTGGGCTTTTAACTAATTTTACTACAATAAAAAAACAGATTAATAAAATGGATGAGTTGGCAGAAGGAAATAAAGATTTAAAAGAAAACCTTACCAAAAAAGAGAAGCGGATTTTAGCAAAAAAATTAGAAAAATTAAAGGAAAACTTCAAAGGTCTTTCTCATTTACAAGAATTGCCCGATGCGGTCTTTATTGCTGATGTAAATAAGGATTATTTAGCCGTGAAGGAAGCACAAAGATTGGGTATTCCTATTATTGCTATTTGTGACACCAATTCTGATCCTACAGGAATTTCTTATATTATTCCGGCTAATGACGATGCTATTCGCTCTTTACAACTAATTATTTCTTTAATTGCCGACACATTTATTAAGAACAAACCAAAAACTTCAGCCAAAATAGAGAAAAAAGAGATAAAAGATGATAAAATAAAAGAAGAGGTTAATTAAAATATTAAAAGAAAGAATATGGGAGAAGTTTCTATTGAACAAATAAAAGAATTGAGAAAAAAGACTTCTGCGCCAATAGGTTTTTGTCGAGAAGCACTAGAAAAATCAGATGGCGATTTAAAAAAAGCCTTAGATCATCTCCGTCAAAAGGGTGCAAATATCTTAGAAAAAAGAGCTCAGAAAGAATCGCGTGAAGGGATAATCGAAGCTTATATCCATCCTCATAAAAAGATTGGTGTTTTATTAGAACTGCTTTGTGAAACAGACTTTGTCGCGCGTAACGAAGAATTTATTAACCTGGCTCATGATTTGGCTATGCAAATTGCTGCTACGGCCCCTTCTAATAAAAAAGAATTATTATCTCAGCCATTTATTAAGGATGAATCAATTAAAATTGCTGATTTGATTAATGAAAAAATTGCCAAATTGGGAGAAAATATTCAAATCGGGCAATTTGTTCGTTATCAAATTGGTTAAATTAGAAAGAGGTGTCTATGGTAGAAAATTTCTTAAAAGAAGCGTGTAACAAAATGCAAGATTCTATTGAATACTTTAAAAACGAACTAAAAGCCATTAGAACAGGTCGGGCCACTCCTTCTTTGGTAGAAAAGATTGAAATTGAATATTATAGAGCCAAAACTCCTTTAGTTCAAGTAGCGGCTATTACCACGCCGGATTCTAAAACTATTTTAATTCAACCATGGGATAAATCATTACTTGCTGAAATTGAAAAAGCAATAAGCGGTTCTTCGCTGGGGGTATCTCCTATCAACGATGGAAATTCTATTATAGTTAAAGTCCCTCCTTTAACCGAAGAGGCAAGAATAAATTTAATAAGGTTAGTAAACGAGCAAAAAGAAAAGGCTAAAGTGGCTTTACGAAATATCCGTCATGATATTTTCGATCAAGTTAAAAAGGCAGAGAAGGAGAAAAAAGTATCCGAGGACGATTTGTATTATAGTAAAGAGGAATTAGATAAAATAGTAAAAGAGTTCGAAGAGGAAGTAGACAATTTGGCTCGAGCCAAAGAAGAGGAAATAAGAGAAATATAAAATTAAGATTTAAAATGAAACAAAAATTTACTAATTTACAAAGATCAAAAATACCGCATCATTTAGCCATTATTATGGATGGCAACCGTCGTTGGGCTAGAGAAAGGGGTTTGCCTACGCTTTTGGGCCATAAAAAGGGTTATGAAAAGGTATGGGAAATTGGGGAGGTTTGTTTAAAAAGAGGGATTAAAATTTTAACTGTTTATGCTTTTTCTACGGAAAATTGGCGAAGGTCTCTTAAAGAGGTGAATTATTTAATGAGTCTGTTAAAGCAGGCAGTAACCAAAGAAGTAGTAAAATTACATCAAAAAGGAATTAAATTACAAATCTTGGGTCGGCGAGAAGGTTTACCTCAAGATTTACAAAAAGCGATCAAGAAAGCCGTCTCATTAACCCGGAAAAATAAAAAAGGTATTTTAAATATTGCTTTAAATTATGGAGGAAAGGCGGAAATCATCGATGCGGTAAAAGGAATTATTAAAGACAAAATTTCTCCTTCTCGGATTGATGAGCAATTATTCGAAAAATATCTTTATACGCGGGGCTTGCCTCCCGTTGATCTTCTGATTAGGACAGGAGGCGAAAAAAGACTTTCTAATTTTTTGCCTTGGCAGTTGGCTTATGCGGAACTTTATTTTACTAAGAAGTATTGGCCTGATTTTGGAATAAAAGATTTGGATGCTGCTTTAAAAGATTTTGCTTCTCGAGAAAGAAGAATAGGAAAGTAATAAAAATTCAAAATTAAAAATTAACACGCTATGCTTTTAACAATTTTACTCTTTATCGCTATTCTAACCTTGGTGGTTTTGGTTCATGAATTGGGGCACTTTTTAGCTGCCCGTTCTTTGGGTATTCGTGTGGAGGAGTTTGGTATTGGTTTTCCCCCGCGGTTAATGAAAATAAAAAAGAAAAAGACAATTTTCTCTATCAATGCCATTCCTTTAGGTGGATTTGTAAAGATGTTGGGCGAGGAAGAAGAAGTAAAAAGCCGGGATAGTTTTTCGGAAAAGCCAGTGGGGCAAAGGTTTTTGGTCTTGGTTAGTGGGGTTTTAGCTAATTTCATCTTGGCTATTTTAATTTTTACTTTCATCTTTACCGTAGGAGCTCCTTTGATAGCCAGCACCAGTCTTGACCATCCGTGGGCGAAAAGAATTACTCACGAGGTAAAGGTGATGTTTGTTAAGGAAAAAAGTCCAGCAGCCAAAATTGGCCTGGCACCTGGAGATACAATTTTAAGTATCGAAGGAAGGAAATTCGAAAGTGGAGCCGAGGTTTCTGATTTTACTAAAAAAATGGCAGGAAAAAATGTTCGATTAGTAATAAAGAAGAATGGTCAGGAACAATCAATAAGCGTGACCTTGGATAAAAGCGAGGCGCCATTAGGAATCGCTCCCTTAATTATTACTACCGTAAGTTATAGTTGGTATCAAGCGCCTATTATTGCTTTTTATGAATCAGGGAGAATTATTAAGAATACTATTTTCTCATTAGGTCGAATGGTTAAAAATGCCTTTACCACCCGAAAATTTCCTCAGGAAGTAGCCGGTCCTGTAGGAATCTTCTTTCTAACAAGTGAAGCAGTAAAACTTGGCTGGCGTTTTGTCTTGATTTTTATTGCTTTTATTAGTCTTTCTTTGGCTATTATTAATATTTTACCTTTTCCGGCATTAGATGGTGGTCGACTAATCTTTCTGGGAATTGAAAAATTAAGAGGCAAAAGAGTAAGTCCACGCATAGAAAATGTTATTCACCTGGTCGGTTTTGTTCTTTTGATTTCCTTTATTCTCTTTATCACTTATTTCGATATTATGAAATTTAAATAAACTAAGATGGCTAATATTACTTCACAAAAAAAGGATTTTGCGGCTTGGTATGAAGATGTTATTAAATTAGCCGATTTAATCGATTACGGTCCTGTCCGTGGGACCATCATTTTTAAACCCTATGGTTATGCAATTTGGGAAAATATACAAAGAGTCTTCGATGAGCAGATAAAGGAATCTGGTGTAGAGAACGCCTATTTCCCTCTTTTTATCCCTGAAAAGTTTTTAAAAAAAGAAAAAGATCATATCGAAGGCTTTTCTCCTGAATTGGCGGTGGTTACTTATGCCGGAGGGGAAAAATTAGCCAAACCTTTAATCATTAGGCCTACTTCAGAAACGATTATGTATGAAGCCTTTAGTCGATGGATAAAATCCTATCGTGATTTACCTTTAAAGATTAATCAGTGGTGCAATGTTGTTCGTTGGGAATTGAGAACAAAGGCATTTTTAAGAACTACAGAGTTTTTGTGGCAGGAGGGTCATACAGTTTTTGCCACGGACAAAGAAGTAGAGGAAGAAACACTTTTTCGTTTAAAGAATTATAAAAATTTCTTTGAGGAAATATTAGCTATACCTTCATTTATTGGCAAGAAAACGGAGGTAGAAAAATTTGCTGGAGCTTTGTATTCCACATCGGTAGAAGTTTTATTAAAAGATGGTAAGGCTTTACAGGCAGCTACTTCTCATAATTTAGGCCAAAATTTTTCTAAAGTCTTTAATATTAAATTTGAAGATAAGGATGGTAAGTTAAAATATGCCTGGCAATCTTCATGGGGGCTTTCTACACGTGTGATTGGAGCAATAATTTCAACCCATGGCGATGATCGGGGGCTTATTCTACCTCCAGAAGTAGCTCCCATTCAGGTAGTAATTGTTCCTATTTATAAAAATCAAAAAGAAAAACAATCAATAGAAAAATTTGTTAAACAAATAATTTCCAAAATGAAAGAAAGAAAAATTAGATTCAAAATAGACGATCGAGGATATGTAACACCAGGATGGAAATTTAATGAGTGGGAGATAAAGGGTGTGCCTTTAAGGATTGAAATAGGTCCACGTGATGTAAGAAAGAAACAAATTACTTTAGTTAGACGCGATCGATTAGACAAGAATTCTCTTTCTTGGAAGCGCTTAAATGTGGAGGAAATTCTCCAGGATATTCAAAAAAATCTTTATAAAAAGGCTGTGGATTTTAAAGAAAAGAATACACATCCGGTAAGTAACTTTGAACAATTTAAAAAAGATATTGAAAAGAAAAAAGGATTTTATCTTGCTTCTTGGTGTAATAGTTCGGAATGCGAATTGGCAATAAAAGAAAAGACAAGGGCTACCACCAGAGTAATTCCTTTAGAAAATAATAAACCTTTAAAAGGAGAGAAATGTTTCCATTGCGGGAAAGAGGCTAAGGTAAAAGTTTATTTTGCCCGCGCTTATTAAAAAGTTTTAAAAACGTTATTATGATTTTAGACAGAATTTTTGGCTTATTTTCTAAAGATATTGGGATAGATTTGGGCACAGCCAATACCCTTGTTTATGTTAAAGGAAGGGGAATTGTTATTAACGAACCTTCGGTAGTGGCTATCAATACCAAAACCAAACAGATTTTAGCCATTGGTGAAGAAGCAAAAAAAATGGTTGGTCGTACCCCTTCTTATATTGTCGCTAATCGACCCTTGGTTGATGGTGTTGTTTCAGATTTCGAGGTGACTGAACAGATGCTTAGATATTTTATTCAAAAGGTCCATAAAGAATCATTTACTCTTTTCCCTCGGCCCCGAGTGGTGGTGGGAATTCCTTCTGGTGTGACTGAAGTAGAAAAAAGAGCAGTAGAAGAGGCGGCTACCAATGCGGGCGCCCGTCAAGCCTTTTTGATCGAAGAACCAATGGCCGCGGCTATTGGCGCTCGGCTTCCTATCCAGGATGCTTCCGGTTCAATGGTTGTGGATATCGGCGGAGGAACAACAGAGGTAGCGGTAATTTCTTTAGGTGGGGTAGTCACCAATAAATCTATTCGTATTGCTGGTGATGAGTTAAATGAAGACATTATCCAATTTGCCAAGGATGAATTTAATCTTTTATTAGGAGAGAGGACAGCAGAAGAAATAAAAATTGCTATTGGTTCAGCCATTCCCTTAAAAGAAAAAATGGAAATGGTTATGCGCGGCCGCGATCTTTTAACAGGTTTGCCTAAATCTATAACTATTAATGATGAGCAAGTAAGGCAAGCATTAAGTAAATCAGTCCAGCAAATCATCGATGCGATTAAAGTAGCCATCGAAGAGACACCTCCAGAATTAGTCGCCGATATTATGGATCGAGGGATTGTTTTAGTAGGCGGAGGAGCATTACTGCGAGGTTTAGATAAATTGGCGGCTGAACAAACCCAAATGCCTGTGCACGTAGCCGATGATCCATTGACCTGCGTGGTCAGAGGCACAGGATTAGTTTTAGAAGATTTAGAATCTTTAAAAGAAGTTTTGGTCAGTACTCAATACGAAAAACCTCCTACATAAAGATAAGAATTATCTATGAATTCCTTTCCCAAAAAACTGATTATTTTTTTAATTTCTTTAATATTTATTTTAGGATTGATTTTTTTGAATGCTTCTGGAAAATTAAAGCCCGTAAAAAGTATTACGGCGACAGCTTTTAAACCCTGTCAGATATTTTTAAATTCGATGGGTAACCGTTTTTTTTATTTTACTGAAACAATAAAAAATATTAGTACTTTACAAAGAAGGAATAAAGAATTAGAAGACCAAGTAAATGCTTTAAATGCAGAAATTATCCGTTTAAAGGAAGTAAGTAAAGAAAATGAAGCCTTAAGGGAACAATTAGGTTTTGCTCAAAAAAGTGATTATAAATTATTACCAGCAGAGATAATCGGTTATGAACCAGAAAACTTTTTTCAATATCTTATAGTTAATAAAGGAGCAGTAGATGGAGTAAAGCAGGGGATGTTTGTTTTATCCGCAGGTTACCTCATTGGTAAAATTAGCGAAGTGTATAATCGGGGTTCTAAATTATTACTGGTGACCAATTTAGATTCTAGCGTGGGAGCAATGATCCAAGATTCCCGCGCTTTGGGTGTGGTAAAAGGAGAATTGGGTGGAGGAATGATTATGGAAATGATTCCCCAAAATGAAATAGTTAGAATAGGAGATGTGGTTTGTACTTCCGGTTTAGGCGGTGATTATCCGCGGGGTCTGCCTATCGGTATGGTGCAAGAGATAAAAAGCAAGCCCAATGATTTATTTCAAACAGTCAGTGTAAAATCGCCCATCGATTTCAAAAAATTGGAAATGGTTTTTATTTCTTTAAATAAATAATTATGAAGAAAAGAAATAATAATTTTAAACAACCGTCCTTAGCAGTAGATGCTTTAATTATTAAGGACGAAAAATTGCTTCTTATTAAGAGGAAAAAGGAGCCATTTTCAGGATTTTACGCCTTGCCCGGGGGATTTGTGCAATATGGTGAAAGAATTGAAGAAGCAGTGATGAGGGAAGTAAAAGAGGAAACGGGTTTAGATGTTCAGGTCCAATCCTTAGTAGGTGTTTATTCCGATCCCCGAAGAGATCCGCGGGGACATATCATCTCTATTTGTTATCTTTGTCGATTAATTGGCGGAAAATTGAGCCCCAATAAAGATGAGATAGAAGAAGCAGGATGGTTTTTATTAAAAAAACTTCCTTTGCCTTTAGCTTTTGATCATCAACAGATAGTTCAGGATTATCTTGCTTTATAAATTTTTATGTTTGCCTTATTAAGTTTTTTAATCTTTTTCCTGGCTACTTCTTTGCAACTGACCCTGATACCACGATGGGCAATATTGGGAAGCATGCCCAATTTATTACTGGTGCTTATAATTCTTTGGTCTACTTTATTCGGTTTTAAAAGAAGTTTTTGGTTGGCTATTTTATTTGGCTTTTTGTTAGATACATTTTCTGGAAAATATTTTGGTCTTTTTACTCTTTCGTTATTAATTATTGCTTTTTTAGTTGACCTTTTAAATGAATATATCTTTGGACGTAATTATCTCGTTACCAGTCTTGTTTCGGTGACTATATTTAATATAATATTAACCGCTTTGTTTAATTGGTTGGGCACGAAAAGTTTTATTCCTAACTACAAATTAATTATTATCTTTATTGTAAGTTTAATTTTCCATCTTTTACTTATAATTCTTTTATTGCCATTAACAGAAAGATTGAAAGAAAAGATCGAGATTTACGAAAAAAGAGCAAAATTACCTTTTTAAACCATGAGAAATAAACAACAAAGAAATAGAAATATCCAAAAGGAAAATATCTTTGGGAATTTTAGTGAGTCTTTAGATGGAGAAGATTGGTTAGTAGAAAAGAATGGTGAGGGCCTCGAAGCTATAGAAGTAAAAGAGTCGGAAGGGATAAGTAAAGAAGAAGGAGGAAGGTTACCCTGGAGAAAACAGTTATTTTTACTCTTTTTAATAAGTGGTGTTTTTATTACTATTTTATGTCGGTTAGTTTTTCTCCAATTAATTAGGGGTGGTTATTATCTTTCTTTAGCCGAAGGTAACAGAATCCGAACTCGCATTATCCATGCTCCTCGTGGAATGATCTTTGATCGCCAAAAAAATATTTTGGCTAAAAATGTTCCTAATTTCGAAGTTAAAATTACTCCAAAGGATTTACCAGCCAATCCGCAAGAAAAAAATAAAGTAATTCAAAAGCTTAGTGAACTAATCCAGGAGCCTACTGAAAATATTCAAAATATTTTAAATAAGAAAGGGAAGATCGATCAGTTTGAACCGGTTTTAATTAAAGAAAATATAGAGTATGAAAAAGCTTTGGTATTAGAAATTAATCTAAAAGACCTCCCCGGAGTCTCGTTAGAAAAAAATCCACGGCGTGAGTATCTTTTTGGTCCAGAATTTTCTCATATTATTGGTTATACTGGCCGGGTAGACGAAGAGACTTTAAAGACCCATAAAGATTATCATTTAGATGATTATATAGGTAAATGTGGGATAGAAGCTTTTTATGAAAAAGAACTAAAAGGTAAGGATGGGAAGAAACAAGTAGAAGTCGATGCTAGCGGTAAGACCATAAGAGAGATAGCCTCTTATAATTACCAGGCAGGAGCCAGTTTAGTTACCTCTCTTGATTCTAATTTACAAAAAGAGGTAATTGCTGCTCTATCGGAAGGTTTACAAAAAGCCGGAGTAAAAAAGGGAGCAGTGGTGGTCGAAAATCCTCAGACGGGAGAAATACTTTCATTAGTTTCTTTACCAACTTTTGATAATAATTTATTTGCTTTAGGAATAAAGCCAGAAGATTATAATGCTTTAGTGAATGACGAATTACAACCTCTTTTTAACCGGGCTGTTTCTGGAAGTTACTTAATTGGTTCAACCATTAAACCTGTAGTGGCGGCTGCTGGTTTACAAGAAGGAGTTATTACTCCTTCAACTATTATTAATTGCCGAGGAGCGATTGAAGTGCCTAACCAGTATAATCCAGCAATTATTTACACCTTTACTTGTTGGCTGCGTTCGGGACATGGTCCTTTGAATGTTGTGGGTGGATTAGCGCAGTCTTGTAATGTTTTCTTCTATACAGTAGGAGGGGGATACGGCAATATTTCTGGTTTAGGAGCTGAGCGCCTAGCCCGCTATATGCACGAATTTGGTTTGGGCGAAAAAACCGGTATTGATTTACCGGACGAGGCCACTGGTTTAGTTCCCACACCCGCTTGGAAAGAAGCAGCTAAAGGCGAAACTTGGTACCAAGGAGATACCTATAATATGTCAATTGGTCAAGGAGATGTTTTGGCTACTCCTTTACAGTTAGCCGGCTATACTTCTTGTATAGCGTCGGGCGGCGTACTTTTTCAACCACAAATAGTAAGACAAATTATTAAGCCTGATGGAACTATTTTAAAAGATTTTCAACCAATTATAAGGCGGAAAAATTTTATTGATCCGGCAAATATTGAGGTGGTTAAAGAAGGCATGAGAAAAGCGGTTACTGCTGGTACAGCTCGTCGTTTAAATTCTTTGCCTTTTAGTGTAGCAGGAAAAACAGGAACAGCCGAATTGGTGCGTGGAGGGAAGAAACATGCTTGGTTTACGTGCTTTGCTCCTTATGAAAATCCTCAAGTTGTAGTTACTGTTCTTTTAGAAGAAGGAGGAGAGGGATCTGACTATGCTGTTCCGGTAGCCCAAAGAATTTTAGAATATTATTTTCGAAAAAAATAAGCCTTTTGCCGGCCAATATTTATCTTTCTTGCGTTTTTAATTCAAATAGAGATTTATTCCTACTCTGGTTAAATAAATTTAATGATCTAAGATACTTCCGATGATTTGGGGATAACCTTGCAAAAAGGATAATCCCGAAGTGGGATTTTTACCTTCTAATTGGAGTTTTTTAATAATTAACGATTTTTCACTAGTAGCCACGGCGATTTCGCCCATTTCTGTTTTAAAAACTCGTCCTGGTTCTAAACGAAAATTATTTGGATAAATTTCTCCTTCTAAGATTTTTAATAATTTTCCTTGCCAAAATGTATAGGTGCCGGGCCAAGGATAGTAGGCACGGATTTTTCTTTCTATAAATTTGGCTGTTTCTGACCAAATTATTCGACCGTCATTTTTGGTAATTAATTTTGTATAAGTGGCTCTTTTTTCGTCTTGAGGTCTGGATTTGATTTTTCCTGTCAAATACAAAGGTATAGTTTTAAGGAGTAATTTTGCTCCCAAAATAGCCAATGTTTCATTTAATTCTGGATAAGTAATTTTCGGATTCTGGATTTTAATCTTTTCTTGAGCCACGATGGGCCCATGATCAATTTTTTCGTCCATTTCAATAATCGTTACTCCTGTTTTTTTCTCGTCTTTTAAAATAACTTCTTGAATAGGAGAAGGCCCTCTGTATAAAGGCAAAAGGGAAGGATGAATATTTAAACTGCTCTTTGAGGGAATCTTTAAAATATCAGAAGGAATAATTTGTTTATAATCAGTAACGATAATTAAATCTAAAGAAAGTTTTTTAATTTTCGAATAGATTTTATTAATCTTTAGAGGTTGTAAGATTTCCAGACGATGTTTTTGAGCCACTTCTTTTACTGGAGACGGACTAATTAATTGCTGGCGACCTACCTTTTTATCTGGCGAAGTAACCACTAAAAGAGGCTGATAATGATTTTTGACCAATTCGGTTAAAATAATCGCCGCAAAATTACCTGTGCCGATGAAAACAAATTTACATTTATTCATAAGGATAAAAGGTTAATTTTAATTCTTTGTCCATCCGGAGTAATTTTGTGTAGTGTGTCTAGATCAGCTTTATCGGTGAACAAAATTCCAGAAAGATGATCAATTTCGTGTTGAAGAACTCGAGCAAATAATCCTGAAGCCTTTATTTCAATCTCTTCGCCCTTTTCATTTAATCCCTTAACAATTACTTTGGAAGGTCTTTTAACCATGCCCCAAATATTAGGAATACTTAAACATCCTTCTTCGGCTGTTTCTGTTTGAGAGGAGAATTTAGTAATCTCCGGATTAATGATAATAGTTAAAGGAATAGACAAGACTCCTTCTCCATTTTTTGATTTTTCGGCTTTCGATTCGATAACAGCAATTTGCAAAGGAATTCCTACTTGATTGGCGGCCAATCCAATACCTTTTTCATGACGCAAAGTTTCTACCAAATTAGAAATAATTCTTTTGATATTCTTATTAATTTTATCAACCCTTTGGGCTTTTTTTCTTAATATAGGATGGGGAACGGTATAAATAGGTAGAAGGGCCATGATAAGATTAATTAAATAATAGTTTTGGGATCAACATCGATAGTAAAACCTTCGTTTATCAGGGGAGGCAAATTTTTTTTAAAATCTTTTTGCTTTGAAGAAAGTTTATTATTCTTTAAAATTAATTTTATGACAATTTGCCAAAAATAAAAATTTTTTCTTTTGGTAATGAAACAGGGATAAGGTCCAATGATTAAAATATTAGGCGAGGACCATTTTTTTAATTGTTCGGCTACTTTTTGTGTCTGTTTTTGACAACGTTGTTCATTTTTATCTTTGTAAATAAGTTTAATAATTTGTGCAAAAGGAGGATGAATAAATAATTTTCTCTTTTTGATTTCTGTTTGATAAAAACGTTTAAAATTGTTATTTGCCGCATATTTAATAGAAGCCAAATGGGGATTTTGCGACTGAATAATTACTCTTTGGGTAGCTTTTTTAATTAGAGAGCTAATAAGGTAAAATGTTTTTTGCTCCGCTTCAAAGTCAGGAAGGTAGAGTTCTGTGTCGGCGGAAATAATACCTAAAAAAGGGGCAACCAGATTGGGGTAATTAAGGATGATTTGTGTCCCCACGATAATATTAATTTTATGAGCTAAAAAGTCGAGAATAATCTTGTCAATTTTGGGTTTGGTCACTTCTTTATCTAAAAGTTCTATTCTAGTTAAGGGATAAAATTTTTTAAGCCAATTTTTCACTTTACCAATACCTAATCCTCTTTCGGTGATAAATAAGGAGGAACAACGAGGACAGGTTTCAGGCACTTCTTCTTTTCGGCGACACCGCGGACACCAAAGATAAGGTTTATGGTTGGCATAATAAATTAACGGCAGATTACAAGAAGGGCAATTGATAACTAAGCGGCAATCAGGACAAATTAAATAACGAGCAAAACCTTTGCGATTTAAGAAAAGAATAATTTGTTGTTTATCTCCTAAAGCTTCGTTAATTAATTCTTTTAAGGGAGGAGAAATAATTCTTTCTTCGTAAGGGAATTTATTTAGATCTACTAATATAATTTTTGGTTTCTGAGGCTTTTTAATTAATTGGGGTCTAGTTAGTTTATAATTTTTCATTTGAATTTGATAATAAGTATTTATTGAAGGTAGACTAGAGGAGAGGATAATTTTAGCGCCAGAAAATCTAGCCAATTGTTGGGCTACCCAACTTGTATGATAACGAGGAGCCCTTTCTTGTTTATAAAGACTGTTTTGTTCATCTTCAACAATAATCAGCCCTAAAGATGGATAAGGCATAAAGAGTGGTTTTTGTGAACCAATAATAATTTTTCTTTGACCAGATCTAATTGCTTCCCATTCTGTCGTTAATTCTGAAGCTGATTTTTTTGCTTCTAAAAGGGTTACCTTTGGGGGCGACCATGAATAAAGGTAATGAAGAAAAGAAGAATCAAATGATAATTGGGGATAAAGGATAATTATTTGTTGGCCGGCTTTTAAACATTTTTTGATTTCCTGGAAAAATATCTTTTCTTTTCTTTTTTCATCATCGGTCCATAAAAAAAGAGGAGGTAGAGACTTTCTTTTATTTTTATTTAGTATAGTTGAGGGGTTGCCTGTTGGTATTTTAGGTGGCAGGAAAAGATTAACTATTTTACAAAGAGGTGTGGCATAATATTCAGCCACAAAATTAGCTAATTCTATTTGATAGGGCCAAAATAATGGTTCTAAAGTGAGAATTTTTTCTACGGTTTTAGTTTTTATAGAAGGTCCTTTTTTATTAATCGACCACACTACTCCTTTTACTTTTTGATTCCCCAAAGGAACTAAAATAATTTGCCCCACTTTTATTTTCGAAGAAAGTGGGGGTAAGACTTGATAGGTCAAGGGTTTAGGTGCGCGGGTAATGATGTCTACAAACATATTTATTCCTTATGGCGTTCAACAGTAAAACGGAAAATCTCTACTGCTTCTTTCGTAGGATCAATGCCAGCTTTAGAGGCGGCAATGGCAATTTGTTGTTCTACTCTTTCTACACCCGCTAAATCAGGCAAAAGAAGACCTGTTCTTCCATCATCTGTTTTAACAATAATGCCGTACTTTTTAGGATCCAATTCTTTTATATCTTTTACTGGTTCAGGTGGAGAAAGCAAGTCAACAGAATAGGTAAGAAAGGGTATCTCTTCTTTGGTTACCGGAGAAAAACGATTATCCTGAGTAGCTGCTGCAATAGCATTTTTAATAATTTCTAAAGCAATATTTTTTTGGGTAGGTAAGAATGTTCCAATACATCCTCTTAAAGTGAGGTCTTGGTCGTTAATTTTTTTATAAATAGAAACAAAGATACCTGCTCTGCGAGTTAATATTTCTGCAGGCAATTTTACTTCTCGCGGATCAATTATTTCATTATATTTAATATAAAATTCTACTGCTTGGCGGGCTAATTTAATATAAGGGTCGCTCATATTAAAGTTTTTTAATCTTAAAATGAGCCACTAGGTATCCGACACCAAATGGCCCTTCGTAAGATAAAATCTCTGGCTGCCATTCTAATCCTTCTAAGGCTCCCAAAAGCATCACAATCGATCTTAAACCGCATTCGCCTGCTTCTTCGATTAAGCGATGGTCCATCTTTAACAATCCTGTTACATTCTTTTCTTTAATAAGATTAATTAATTGACGATCGAATATCTTTCCCATTTTTGAATAACCCGCCGGCGCATCTGGGGAAAGACGATGAGATAAATCCCCCGAGGCTACTATTGCTACTTTCTTTTGACTCTTTTTTATTGCTTGCTGAATAATGCGACCTAAGGAGAAATGAGTTTCTAAAGGCAGGAAAGAAAACCCCATACCCACAATAGGTAAATTATCCAACTTACCAGAGGTAAGGTAAAACAAAGGCACCATCATACCATGATCCAGTTCGTTACTGGGGATGATTTTTACAGGTAGATTGTTTTTATTGGCTTCTTCTTTAATTCGATTAGCCAAATCTAAATCATTGCGAAAGTACATTTCTGTTTTCCAGTCACCAAATTGGTAAAAACTGCCTGAAAGGGATTCTTCACCTAAAATATTAAATGAATTGGGTTCTATTGGTCCGTGAGGCGAGATAACCAAAATAGTTTCGGGTTGGGCTTGAATTAATTTTTTTTCTAATTCTAAAAGGGCCTTGATGGTCTTTTGGACCTCTTTCAAATTTTCTTGCCCGATACTAGGGATGATAATTGGTGGATGAGGACAAATAGCGCCAAAAACTAAAGACATAAATTAAGTTAAAAATTTAAAATTAAAAATTATCTATTTATTTTTCTTTTCTTCTGTGTTTTAGTAATCCTTCTCGGTTTATCTACAATATTCAAATCTTGTTTACAAAATTTGCATTGGCCATTTTTAACCCCCAATAACTTAGTAAAATAACCACTTCTTTCGATTACTAATTGACCACAGCGGGGGCAATAAGTATTTTCTCCTTTATGCATACTAACATTGCCAACATAAACAAATTGCAAACCCATTTCTAAACCAATTTCTCGTGCTTTTTCTAAGGTATGAATAGGTGTAGGTTCTATATTATTTAATTGAGCGGCGGGATAAAAACGGGTCACGTGCCAGGGCGTTTCCGGACCCAATTCTTTTTTAATCCAACTAGCGATATTTTTAAGCTCCTTTTCTTGATCGTTATAACCAGGAATAATATTGGTGACGGTTTCTATATGCATTTTCCATTTATTTTTAGCCCGTTTAGTCATTGCTAAAATATTTTCAAAATCACGAACGCGCATAATTGTTTGGCAAGTCTTTTTGGTCATGCTTTTTATATCTACTCGGAAAGCATCTATCCACGGGCCAATAAGATCTAAAGCTTCAGGAGTGATGTATCCATTAGTGACATAAACCGTATAAAGACCTTCTTTTTTAGCTAATTTAGAGGTATCTAATGTATATTCCAGCCAGATCGTTGGTTCATTATAAGTCCAAGCCAGACCAGCCACATGATATTTTTTGGCTAAAGCAATTACTTCTTGGGGGGTTAAGGTGTGACTATCTAATTGCTTTTTGTGCGGCTTTAACTGAGCATAAGAAATTTCCCAATTTTGGCAATGGATGCAGCGAAAATTACACCCCAACGTGCCTAAGGATAAAGCCTGAGTACCTGGATAAAAATGAAAGAGCGGTTTTTTTTCGATAGGATCAACATTGATGGCCGAGACTACTTCATAAATAAGAGTATATAGCTTACCCTCTTGATTAAACCTAGTTCCACAATACCCTAGTTTTCCGTTAGCAATAACACATCGACGCTGGCAAGTATTACATTGCACTTTCTTACCAGGTAGTTTTTTATAAAGCAGCGCTTCTTTCATAATTACTCCTTTTTTAAAGCATCTTTGTTTTAATTATATTACAAAAATGTTAAAATAAAAACAATGTCAAAGACGAAAAGAATTTTCATTGCTATCGATTTACCTTCCTTGCTTAAGGAGGAAATTAAACAAAAATGTCTCTACTTGTGTTGGCGTTATTTCCCTTTAGAGAAAGGTCTTATTCGATGGACTAGGCCGGAAAATTTACATTTAACTTTGAAGTTTTTAGGCAATGTTCCTATAACTGAAATAGGAAAAGTAGAAAATACTTTAAAAGAAAAATTAGCCTTTATTCAGCCTTTCACCTTATTAATTAAAGGTTTCGGTTTTTTCTCTCAAAAGAAAAAACCACGAGTAATTTGGTTAGGTGTTTTTGATTCGCGAGAACAATTAAAAAAATTAGTGACCAAATTTAATCGTGATGAATACTTGTGTCGTTTCCATCGAGAAAAAGATAAGGAATTTATTAGTCATCTTACTCTGGGGCGGGTTAAAAAAAGGTTGAGTAAAATCGATTACCAAAATTTATTAAAGATTAAACAGGAGTTAAATGACAGAACTTTGGGTAAATTCAAAGTAGACTCTATTAAAATTATGGAAAGCAAAACATTACCAGATGGACCAAGGTATTCTGTAATTAAAAGTTTTTCATTATAAATCTGGAATAAAATTATAAAAGAATTTTTAACTTTAAACTTTCATGATCTTTTACGATCGTCGGGAAGCTGGACAAAAACTAGCGGTTGCTCTAAAAGATTATAAAGATAATCCGAAGGCAATTGTTTTAGCTTTGCCGCGCGGCGGAGTAGTAGTAGGTGCTGTTGTCGCTCAAAAGCTAAATTTGCCTTTAGATATTGTGGTGGCGCGGAAAATTGGCGCGCCCGGCAATCCAGAATTTGCTATTGGAGCTGTGAGTGAGAAAGGAAAGGTTATCTTGAATGAAGAGACGGTTTCTGGTTATAATATTCCTTCCGAGTACATCGAAAAAGAAAGTGCTTTACAAAGGGCAGAAGTAAAAAGAAGATTGTTAGAATATCGGGGAAAGAAAAAACCTCCTTGTTTGCAAGATAAGATTGTAATTATTGTCGATGATGGCATCGCTACAGGTGCTTCGGTTAAGGCAGCTATTTCTTCTGTAAAGACAGAAAGGCCTCAAAAAATTATTTTGGCTGTGCCCGTAGCGCCTTCTGATACTGTGAGAGAATTAAAAAAGGAAGTAGATGAATTGATTTGTTTAGAAACACCAGAAATATTTTTTGCCGTAGGTCAATTTTATCAAATTTTTGAGCAAACTTCTGATGAAGAAGTTAAGGAACTTCTAGAAGAGTCTAAGGTATTTGAAGACAAAAGAAAAAAGCGTTGACAAACGGCGCTTGAAAGATCGACAATATTAAAAAGCAATTTTGGTATAATTTGCTATAATAGAAATAGAAATAATTGCTAAGATGCCGCGGTGCTGGAATTGGTAGACAGGCAGCCTTGAGGAGGCTGTGTCCTTTTTAGGGGCGTGAGAGTTCAAATCTCTCCCGCGGCAAAATATTCTATTTATAGTTAGTTTTTGTTAAAATAATCTTATCGGACGATTAGCTCAGTTGGTTAGAGCGTCTGGTTTACACCCAGGAGGTCGCAGGTTCGAATCCTGCATCGTCCACCATCGATGAGCCGAGATAGCTCAGGTAGTAGAGCACAGGTCTGAAAAACCTGGTGTCCCCGGTGCAAGTCCGGGTCTCGGCACCACGCGGGCGTAGTATAGTGGTGATTACACATCCTTGCCAAGGATGAGACGGCGGTTCGATTCCGCTCGCCCGCTTACTTCGTCCACGGTCGATAACCGGGGCCGACTGAAGACGGGGCTGCTTACTTTATGAATAAAGCGACTTTTTTTATACAAATTTTGGCCTCGTGACCGAGTAGTTAGGTAGCGGTCTGCAAAACCGCGTACGCCGGTGCGAATCCGGCCGAGGCCTTAAAAATTGAAAATTAAGCCAATAGAGTAAAAATTTCTAATTACATTTTGAATTTTCTTTGTATTTAGACGAGGGAAAGTTTCTTTAAAATTCCGCCTCTTACCATTACTTGCCCAGGTGGCGGAACTGGTAGACGCACGGGACTTAAAATCCCGTGGTGATATTCTCACCGTGAGGGTTCGACTCCCTCCCTGGGCACATTTTAGATGGTATTTTTATATATTGACAAATAATTTATTAGGAATAAAATGTAAATAGGAGTAATTTTTAATAAAGGAGAGGGTTTATGCCTCGCTGTAAGTCTAAAAAGAAAAAATCAACCAAAAAGAAAAAATAAATTTTATTTTTACAATTGATTATTTAGTTTTGTTTGAAGGAAAATAATTCCTGGTGTTTGTCTTTATGACTTCTAAAGAAAGATTAACTTCGCAAAAGAAAATAATTATCGATTTTTTAAAATCGACCAAATCTCATCCTACTGCCGAATCTATTTATCAAGCGGTTAAGAAAAAATTACCTCAAATTAGTCTTTCAACCGTTTATCGTATTTTAAATGATTTAAAAGAAAAGGGTAAAATTATAGAAGTTTTCAATAAAAAAGGTATCCATTTTGATGGAGATACAAGTAATCATAGTCACTTCTTTTGTTCTCGTTGCCATAAGATTTATGACATTTATGATAAATTTAACTTAAAACCTAAAAATAAAATTGGCCAGATCAAAGATTATAAAATTTATTTTTATGGGATATGTAAAAAGTGTTTAAAAAAATAAAAAGGAGGGTCTATGCAAAAAACTTTAGAAAACCTAACTAAGGCTTTTATTGGCGAAAGTCAAGCACGTAACCGCTACACCTTTTACGCCAAGGTGGCTAAAAAGGAAGGTTACGAACAAATCGGCGAAATTTTTACTATTACAGCAGACAATGAAAAAGAACACGCTACTTGGCTCTTTAGATTAATTAATCAATTGAAAGAAAAAAGTGGAGAAGATTTAAGCGAAATTAATGTTGAGGCCACCGCACCGACTACTTTAGGAACTACTGCGGAAAATTTAAAAGCCGCTATTGCTGGAGAGACTTATGAATATACCCAAATGTATCCAGAATTTGCACAAGTAGCCGAAGAGGAGGACCTTAATGAGGTTGCTGAACGATTAAGAGCCATTGCTAAAGCCGAAGAGCATCATAAAGAAAGATATGAAAAAATTTTAAAAGAAGTAGAAGCAGGTACTGTTTTCAAGAAAGATAAAGAGGTTTGGTGGGTTTGTCGAGAATGCGGTTATGTCCATTTTGGTACCGAACCACCAGAAAAATGTCCTTCGTGCGATCATCCCCGTGGTTTCTATCAATTAAAATGCGAAGAATATTAAGGAGCATTTATGCAAAGAGGCCAGATTTACAAATGTAATATTTGTGGCAACATCGTAGAATTGATTCATTTAGGAGGCGGACAATTAGTTTGTTGTGGTCAGCCTATGGAACTTTTAAAAGAAAAGAATCAAGAAGAAGGGCAAGAAAAGCATTTGCCAGTAGTAGAAGAGAAAGATGGTTTAGTTAAAATAAGAGTGGGGGAGGTTCCTCATCCTATGGAGGAGAATCATTATATTGAGTGGATAGAATTAATTACTGATAATAAATCTTATTTCCGCTTCCTTAAACCTGGCGATTCACCTGAAGCAGAATTTCTGGTAAACGAAAATCCTTTAAAGGCAAGGGTCTATTGTAATATTCACGGTCTTTGGAGTAAATAAATTTTAAAACAATAAAAGCAAAAAACACAGAGGTAGATTCCTCTGTTTTTAATAAATTTGAGAATTTTATTGACAGGACATCGGGATTAGATTATCATTATAATCTCGGACCTTGAAAAGTTAAGGACAGGAAAAGGAGAATAAATTAATAAAGAAAAAGCCCTAGGTTTGGGAATTATAAATTTATATTCCTTTAAATCTAGGGCATTTTCTTTTTTAAAGATAAAAAAAGAGACCGGGCGATTATAACGCCAGTGGCAAAAAGCCACCCTTTTCGGTCTCGTTTTTAATTAAATTTTAAAAAGTGGTACTTGTATGGGTTCGTTTTTCTTAAGTTTAGGCGCGGGAGGTGTTATTTTCTTTACTACTTCCAATATGCAATTTTCTTCGTTTAGAAACTCCCAATTATAATTAGGATATTCTTTTTTAAATTTCATCAGAGCTTGAATGAAGACCGATCGGGCACCTTCCCAATCTTTTGCTTCTACCATTTCTGCTTGCCACGGGGCAACCTTTATAGTTACCCTTAACTCACCACTCGTGGCTGTTATAATTACTTGCCTTCTATTGGGATTTGGCTTTCCCCTCTTACTTTTTTTGCTAGCCAATCATATCACCCCTTTCTTTCTAATATTTAATTGTCAAATATTTTGCTATTTTGTACTGAAAATTACAGTACAATACTATATATTGTATATTATAAAATCGATTTGTCAAGATTTTTTGAATTGATAGTAATAAAATTAAAAGGTATAATGGAAATGCTTCGATAATAGATTTAAGAAATATTTTATGTCAAGAAAACTTTGGCAATTATTTAAACCAGTGCCTCAAGATTTTATTGAAAGTTTCCCGGAATATTCAACGATTACTTTACAACTGCTTTATAATCGTGGTTTGTGTACAGAAGAGGAAATTGAAAAATTTCTTAATCCTGATTATGAAAATGATTTGTATGATCCCTTTTTGATGAAAGATATGGAACAGGCTGTGAGGCGGATTAAAAAAGCAATTAACCAAAAAGAAAAAATTGTTATTTATGGAGATTATGATGTTGATGGGGTGACTGCCGTGGCTATTTTATATAAAACACTGAAAGCTTTAAAAGCACCTTATATAGATTATTATATTCCTGATCGCAACAAAGAAGGTTACGGACTAAATAAAGAAGCAATTTCTCAATTAGTTGAGGAAAAAATCGATCTTATTATTACTGTTGATTGTGGAATTACTAATTACGAAGAGGTGGAGTTAGCCAATAAAATGGGCATCGAGACGATTATTACCGATCATCATTTGGTAGTTTCTAATTTACCTTCGGCTTTAGCTATCTTAAATCCACAACGAAAAGATGATCGTTATCCTTTCAAGGAATTAGCCGGTGTAGGGGTGGCTTTTAAATTAGTCCAGGCTTTATTAAAAACTCCAGACAATCATTTCGAACCCTTTTTAAAATGGATGATGGATTTGGTTGCTTTGGGAACAATTGCTGATAATGTTCCTTTACTTGATGAGAATCGTGTTTTTGTTAAATATGGTTTGATTGTTTTAAGAAAGACTAAAAATTTAGGCTTACGCGCCTTAATGGCTAAAGCCAAAGTGAATCCAGCTAATCTTGATACCGAAGAGGTGAATTTTCAATTAGCCCCTCGTCTTAATGCGGCTTCGCGCATGGATCATGCTTATACTTCTTTAAGACTTTTGGTTACTTCTGATTATCAAGAAGCAGAAGAAATCGCTGAAGACTTAAACAAATTTAATAATCAGAGACAAAAATTAATCGAGAAAATTTACCAACAAGCCAAAGAACAAATTCAAAAGATAAAAAGCAAAGAAAAGATTTTGATTTTAGCCCATCCTGATTGGTCAGCCGCTGTTTTGGGATTAGTTGCCGGAAGATTAGTTGATGAATTTTATCGGCCAGTTATTCTTATAGAAAAAGGTAATCAAGAAAGTAAAGGAGCTGCCCGCAGTATAGAAAATTTCAATATTACCACCGCCTTATCTAAATGTAGTAAGTTATTAATCCAGTTCGGAGGGCACAAAGAGGCCGCCGGTTTTTCTTTAGAAACAAAAAATTTAGAAAATTTTAAAGAAAAGATGTCTAAGATTGCTTCTTCTCAAATTAAAGATAAAGATTTAATCTGTTCTCTTAAAATCGAGGCCGATATCAATCCACAAGATATATCCTGGAATTTTTATGAAGAATTAGAAAGGTTCCGACCTTTTGGAATAGGTAATCCTTCACCATTATTTCGGTTAAAAAATGTAAAAGTTTTAGAGAGCTATAAAGTAGGGAACGCGGAGAAACATTTAAAACTTCATTTTAAAAATGGCGATAAAGAAATCAAAGCAATTGGCTTCAATCTGGGAAAATTAATGGAAGGGATAAAAAATAAAAAGAAAGTCGATATTGTGTGCGGACTTAAACCCAATTATTGGAATGGGACCTGCGATTTGGAATTAGAAATTTTTGATCTTAAATAGATTTACGATGCAACAACTACAGAAAATATTTAAAAATTTAGAAAATTGCACCAGGAAATTCGACCAGGGGCTGATTAAAAAGGCTTATGAATTCGCTTGTAAGGCTCATGCTGGTCAAAAGAGATTAACGGGCGAGCCTTATATTTCCCATCCTTTATTTGTAGCGGAATTTTTAAGCCGCCTTTGTTTAGATGATAAAATCATTTGTGCCGCTTTACTTCATGATGTTTGTGAGGATACGCCTTATAAAATTGAAGATATTAAAAAGAATTTTGGTGAAGAAATAGCTAAATTGGTGAGTGGAGTAACCAAGCTTAAAGGATTAAGAGAATATGGCGAGGCTAAAGATATAGAAAATTTGCGGAAAATGTTTTTGGCTATGGCGGAAGATATAAGGGTGGTTTTAATTCGTTTAGTTGATCGACTCCATAATTTAAAAACGCTTCATGTATTCAATCCTGCAAAAAGAAAAAAAATAGCTCAACAAACCATAGAGATTTATGCTCCCTTAGCTGAAAGGTTAGGAATTGGTGAGTTAAAAGGCGAGTTAGAAGATTTAGCCTTTCCGTATTATTTACCTCAAAAATATCATTGGGTAAGAAGCTTAGTTAAGGAAGAAGAGAAAGAGAGAGAGAAATATGTCAAAAAGGTTATTGATTATTTAAAAGAGATGCTTAAAAAGGAAAAAATTCCTGCCGAGATTCATGGTCGAGCTAAACACTTATATAGCCTTTATAAAAAACTACAAAGGTATAACGACATCACTAAAATTTATGATTTACAAGCAGTAAGGATTATCGTGGAAAGTGTGGAAGATTGTTATAAGGTTTTGGGTTTAATTCATAAAGAATGGAAACCTCTGCCTGGTCGCATTAAAGATTATATTGCTTTGCCTAAGCCCAATGGTTATCGATCGCTACATACTACTGTTTTTGCTTTAGATGGCAAAATTATTGAAATTCAAATTAAAACAAAAGAGATGCACGAAGAAGCGGAGTGGGGGATAGCTGCTCATTGGTATTATAAAGAAAAAGGAGTAAAAGAAAAGATTAAAAAGGAACTTTTATGGGTTAAACAATTAGCCCAGTGGCAAAAAGATTTGCAACGCCACGAGGATTTTACAGAAAGTTTAAAATTTGATTTCTTTAAAAAAAGAATCTTTGTTTTTACCCCTTCTGGCGATGTTTTAGATTTGCCCGAAGGAGCAACACCGGTCGATTTTGCTTATCATATTCATTCAGAATTAGGCCATTCGTGCGTAGGGGCAAAAGTGGATGGCAAAATAGTCCCTTTAGATACGCCGTTGCCCAATGGAGCAATGGTGGAAATTTTGAAAAGCAAAAAATCAAAAGGACCCAAACATGATTGGTTAAATTTCGTTAAAACAAATCTGGCCAAAGAAAGAATAAGGAGCTGGTTTAGGAAAAAGGATTGGACGACAAAATTAGAAATTGGTAGAAAGAAAATAGAAGAAGATTTGAAAAAATTAGGGAAGGTTTCTTTAAATAAACTACCCACAGAAAAGGTTAAAAAATTATTAAAAGAATTAAATTATAAAGATTTGGATGGTTTGTTGGTAGCCTTGGGAGAAGGGTATCTGACTTCGGAAAAAGTTATTAAAAAATTATTTGCTGAAGATCATCTGATTAAAAAGCCCGAATCGAGGATAGCCAGACTTCCCTTGGTGAGAAAATTTTTAAAAAAACCGAGTATTCAGGTAGCGGGCGAGGATGGAGTTAATTTTAAGATTGCGGCTTGCTGTAAGCCGGTAATAGGTGAACCAATTATTGGTTTTATTACACGAGGCAAAGGTATTACTGTGCATAAAAAAAATTGTCCTAATATCGTTAAAGCGCCCAAAGATCAGTTAATTAATGTCTCTTGGGGGGAAAAACCTCAGATTTATCAAATACCAGTTTTGATTAAAGGTATTGATAGGATTGGTTTTTTTAAAGATGTAAGTCAGGTTGCTTCTTCTTTAGGAATTAATATTTTAAGTGTTTCTAGCCCTGCACCTAAAAATAAAGAAATTAATATGCATCTTGTTTTGGAAATCAATGATATCTCTCAGATAACCAGCTTTTTTAGAGATGTAAAAAATGTAAAAGGCGTGACAGAGGTAAAAAGAGAATAAGAGAATGACTATTAATTTCTAATTATTCTAATTATTCTAATTACTCTAATGGGAGCCGTTATCTGTGAAGATTAAAAAACTTATTGTCGGTTCGCTAAAAACCAATTGTTATATTATTTTTGATGAAAAGACTAAAAAGGGTGTAATTATCGATCCGGGCGCAGAGGCAAAAAAAATTATTCAAAAAGCCAAAGGGCTTGATATTGTCTATATTTTAAATACCCATGGACATTTTGATCATATTGGAGCCAATAGAGAAATAAAAAATTTTTTTCGAGCCAAAATCGCCATTGGTAAACAAGACGCACCAATGCTTATCGATCCACGAAAAAATTATTCACAAGAGTTAGGTTTTGGAGAGATAAAGAGTTCGCCGGCTGATTTACTTTTAAGAGATGGGCAAATATTAAAAGTAGGCAATTTGGAATTAAAAGTTATTTCGATCCCTGGTCATTCGCCCGGGGCTGTAGCTTTTTTAATAGATAAAAATTTATTCTCGGGAGATATTTTATTTAAGGGCGCTTATGGTTTAACTTTAAAAGAGAAAGATCATGAGAATTTACTAAAAGGAATTAAAGAAAAAATTTTCACTTTACCAGCAGAGATAATAGTTTATCCTGGCCACGGACCAGAAACCACCATAGGTAGTGAAAAGAAAAGGCAATTATGATATACTCAATTTGTAAATAAAGAAATTTCTAGTTTTCAACTTTTTAACTTTTAGCTTTTTATAATGCCAATATCATGCGAATTGATATAAATGACACAAATATCTATATACCATTCGCATAAAATTTTAATTTTGAATTTTTGAATTTCAACTTTTTACCATGACTTTAATTGAATTAAAAAATATTAGCAAGATTTATAAATTGGGAAAGGTGGAAGTCCCGGCATTATCTGGAATTAATTTAAAAGTCAATCGAGGCGAATTTTTGGCTATTATGGGCCCTTCAGGTTCGGGAAAGTCTACTTTGATGAATATAATTGGCTGTTTAGATCGACCCACCTCCGGCTCTTATAAATTAGAAGGAAAGGAAGTAGGGAACAAAACCCAAAAAGAATTAGCCCAAATTCGTCGCGATAAAATAGGTTTTATCTTCCAATCGTTTCATTTATTAGCCAAAACCAATGCTTTAAATAATGTGGCTTTGCCGATGATTTATAAAAGAATTCCGAGTCGCGAAAGAAGAAAAAGAGCCCTAAATGCTTTGATGAAGGTAGGTTTAAAAGATAGAGCCTTTCATAAACCAAGCGAACTTTCTGGAGGTGAGCAGCAAAGAGTAGCGATCGCCAGAAGTTTAGTTAATAACCCCGCTATAATTTTAGCCGATGAACCAACAGGTAATTTGGATAGTAAGGCTGGTAAGAAAATTATGGAAATTCTAAAGAAATTAAACCAAGAAGGTAAGACCATTATTTTAGTAACTCATGATGAGAATATTGCTCGATTTGCCCAAAGAAGAGTTTATTTAAAAGATGGAAAAATTCACCCCCACACCAAATAATTAATGTGTTATATGTTTTATGTTTATATTTTAAAAAGCAGAAAAGATAATAATTTATATATTGGTTCCACTAATAATTTAAGAAAAAGACTTAAAGAATTAATAAAGGTAAAGTTACGTCTACAAGATTGCGTATTCCATTTGGATTAATTTACTATGAAGCGTATAGATCAGAAAAAGATGCTAGAGCACGAGAAAAGAATCTTAAGTTAAGAAGTAGGGCGTTTGTACAACTCAAAAAACGAATTCAAAAAAGTATATTGTTATAATTAGAATAATTTGGTGTGGGGGTAAATGAATCTTTTAGAGAATTTTAAAGTGGCTATTTTAAATATTTGGACCAACCGGGTGCGTTCATTTTTAACAATTTTAGGAATCGTCATTGGCGTCTCAGCAGTAATTCTTTTAATTGCTTTAGGGCAAGGAGCGCGTAACCAAATTGTGAAAGAGTACGAAGGTTTAGGGTCTGATTTGATTTTTGTGACCCCCGGGAAGGTTGATTATAGCCAAGGAATGAGGTTTAATCCTTTAGCCACCATTGGTGGATCGACGTTGAAAAAATCGGATATCGAAAGCATTCTAAAAGAGGCCAAAAGTGTTAAATATGCAGTGCCTTTTAGTTTGGTTAGCGGGGTGGTTAGGGCGGAAAATGGAAAAGATAGCCCTTTGTCAATAACCGTGGCGACTACTCCTGATTTTGTTAAATTAAGAAATTTAAAAGTCAAAGAAGGTCGGGTGTTTACTAATAAGGAAGATGATAATAAAGAAAAGGTTTGCGTTTTAGGCAAAAATACCGCGGAAGATTTATTTAAAAACGAATCAAGATTAGGTAAAGAAATTTATATTCGGAACCAGCCTTTTAAAGTTATTGGGGTCCTTGATCAAAGTCCTGCTGCTTTTAAAATGTTTGGTGTAGATTTAGATAGCATAGTTCATATACCTTTCGATACCGGAAGTCAAATAATTGGTTCGGAAAATATCTTACGTATCTTTGTCCAGGCGAATAATTCAGAAGTAATTAATCAGGCTGCCGAGGAGGTCAAAAAGGCAGTTTTAAAAAGTCATCAAAATAACGAAGATTTTAGTGTAATTAAGCAAGAGGATGTTCTATCTATTCTGGATACTATTTTAGGAATTATTACAATTTTAATTAGTGGAATTGCGGCTATTTCTTTGGTAGTGGGAGGAATAGGAATTATGAATATCATGCTTGTTTCCGTAACTGAAAGAATTAAAGAAATTGGTTTAAGAAAAGCAGTAGGAGCTACTAATACCGATATTTTGTTACAATTTTTAAGCGAGGCTTTATGCTTAAGTTTTTTGGGAGGTGCCATTGGTATCTTATTAGCTTATGGTATAGTTAATCTTTTGCCTTATTTCATTGATTTTTCTCCAGAAATTATGCCTTATTCGATATTTTTAGCTTTTGGAATTTGCTTTTTGGTAGGAGTTATTTTTGGGGTAGTTCCAGCCATTAAAGCAGCTAGACTTGATCCAATTGAAGCTTTAAGACACGAATAAGAATAAATTCAAAATGCAAAATGAAAAATGCAAAATTATAGTATAAAATTCCATATTCTATAATAATTTTTAATTTGTAACTTATTATGTACGATTCAATCATTATTGGAGCAGGACCAGCTGGATTAACCGCAGCGATTTATTTAGCCCGCAAAAAAATTAAATTTTTATTAATCAGCGAAGATATTGGGGGACAGGCGGCGATGTCAGGAAATATTGAAAATTATTCTGGCTTTAAAAGTATTGCTGGTGTTAATTTAATAAATAAATTTCGGGAACAAGTAGAAGATTTGGGTATTAAAATAGTTTACGAAAAAGTTGTTTCCATTGAAAAAGAAAAGAATCTTTTTTTAGTAAATACGGAAGAAAAAAAATATATTAGCCGCACAATTATTATAGCTTCAGGCAAGTTGCCAAGAAAATTAAACGTCTCTGGAGAAAGAGAATTTACCGGTCGAGGCGTCGCTTATTGTGCTACTTGCGATGCTCCTAATTTTAAAAATTTGCCCGTAGCAGTAGTTGGCGGAGGAAATTCTGCTTTAGATTCTGTTTTACAACTTTCTAAATATACCAAAAAGATTTATTTGATAAATTTGGGAGATGAATTGATTGGTGACGCGATTATGCAAGAAAAAGTTAAAAAACTGGGGTTTGTAAAAATTTTGAATCATAAAAAAACTTTATCTATAGAGGGCGGGATTACTGTTTCTGCTTTTATTATCGAAGACGCCAAAACTGGTCAAAAAGAAAAAATTAATGTTTCGGGTGTTTTTATTAATATTGGCTGGGTGCCTGCTACTTCTTTTAAAATACCTGTAGCCTTAAATAAGGAGGGTGAGATTATTATTGATAAAAATTGTCGTACCAAAACACCAGGCATTTTCGCTGCTGGCGATGTGACCGATATTGAAAGTAAACAAGTAATTATTGCTTGTGGTGAAGGGGCTAAAGCCGCTCTTTCAGCTTACCGATATTTAAATAATCAATAATTATGTACGAAAAATTCGAGCACGGAGCAGATATTGGTATTAAAGGCAGGGGACCTACCTTGAATGAAGCTTTTGCGGAGACAGCCAAAGCTATGTTCGATGTTATGGTGGATGTTGGAAACATTGAACTAAAGAAAGAGATTCGAATTAGCGTTTCGGCTCCCAACAAGGAAGAACTTTTGGTGGAGTTTTTAAATCAACTTTTAACCCAAGCGGATTTAAATAATATGGTGTTTAAAAAATTTGTTGTTCATATTAGCGATAACAAATTGCAAGCCTTGGTTTTTGGTGAAGAACTGGATCCTCAAAGGCATAATATTAAAACAGAAGTTAAGGCGGCTACTTATTCCATGTTAAAGATAGGTAAGGAGAATGGCGGATACTTTGCTCAATGTGTGATTGATGTCTGACCATTATTTATATAGCTTAATGATATTTTATTAATTTAAAAGGAGGTAAAATGTCTGAAGAAAAAGCGCCAAATAAATCAGAAGGCCCACCAGTAAGTTCAGAGAAAAAAGGGATGTCTACCAAAGCAAAAGTAGGATTAGGAATTGGGATAGGTTGCTGCCTAATTTTTTTATTGATTTTAGGTCTTATTCTTGGTGGGATTTGGAAAATAGGGGGATTAGTTAAAGAAGAAAAAAATTATGCGGCTGAGTTTAAAGCAATCGGCGAAAGTATCAATAAAACGTTGGATGAATTTCAAGGATCCATGGATGCGGCTTTGAAAAAATCGCCAAATTTCGACGCTAGCGATATGGCAGCTGCCGAAAAAGCTTATAAAGCTTTAGATAAAGACTATAGTCATTTACTTGCCATGGAGGTACCTCAAAATTATAAAAACGTACATCAACTATTCGAGAAGGGGATAAAGTATTATCTTGATGGGATTATGATGTATAAAAATGGATTAAAAACTAAAGATCCTCAAGACTTTCAATCATCTTCTGATCTTTTTAAAAAGGGCCAAAAAGAACTAGAAAAAGCCGATGCTGAATTGGATAAAATGAGTCAATAAAAATTATCTTAATTAATCTTTTGTGGCTTATCTTCTAAAACTTTGGAAATCTTAAGGGTTATTTATTAGTATGTTATAATTAATTCATAACACCAGGTAAATTTATAAAATGGAGATAAAAAAACTTAAAAAAATATCCGATTTAGAATGGGAAATTCCTCTAACTGGTTCAATGAGAGTACCAGGTAAAATTTTTGCTGATCAGAAATTAATCGAGGAGATGGATGAAATGGTTGCCCAACAAATATCCAATGTGGCTAGTTTACCCGGTATTCAGAAGGCATCAATAGCCATGCCTGATGCACATTGGGGTTATGGATTCCCTATTGGTGGAGTCGGTGCTTTTGATCCAGATCAAGGAGGAATTATTTCTGTGGGTGGCGTGGGTTTCGATATCAACTGTGGTGTACGGACGATCAAAACTAATCTTAATAAACCTACTGTTCAAAACAAAATCGAAAATTTAGCTAATAAGTTATTTAATATTGTTCCCGCCGGCCTAGGAAGTAGGGGCAAGATTACTTTAAGTGGTAATGAGGTTAATAAGGTATTAACTCAGGGAGCCCTATGGATTATTAAAAAGGGCTATGGTGAAAAGGAAGATTTAGAATATATCGAAGAATCTGGTTGGGTACAAGGGGCTAATCCTTCTGATGTTTCAGAACTAGCTTTAAAGAGAGAGCAACGTCAAGTAGGAACCTTGGGGTCAGGGAATCATTATTTAGAGTTTGAGTACGTTGATGAAGTTTATGACGAGGAAGTGGCTCATTCTTTTGGTTTAGAAAAGGATCAAATTTTGATTACTTTACATTGTGGATCGCGAGCCTTAGGTCACCAGATCGGTACAGATTATTTGCGTATTTTAGCCGAAGCTTCCCGCAAATATAATCTTGAAATTCCCGACCGTGAATTGGTCTGCGCGCCCATTAACTCTGAAGAAGGGAAAAGGTATTTTTCCGCTTGTTGTTGTGCGATTAATTATGCTTTTGCTAACCGCCAGGTACTTACTCATTTAGTTAGACAAGTGTTTAAAGAGATTTTTCCTCGAGTGCAATTGCCTTTACTTTATGACATCGGTCACAATACTTGCAAAGTTGAAGAGCATAAAGTAGATGGGAAAATAAAAAAACTTTATGTGCATCGTAAAGGAGCCACACGGGCTTTCGGACCAGGAAGGAAAGAATTGCCACCGGTTTATCGCAATGTGGGTCAGCCCATAATAATTGGTGGCACTATGGGGACTGCTTCATTTATTTTAGTAGGAACAAAAGAAGGAGAAGAAAAGGCTTTTGCTTCGGTTTGTCATGGCGCTGGTCGAACAATGAGTAGGACAAAAGCCAAAAAGACCTGGCGGGGTGATCGTTTGGTAGAAGATTTAAAAAGAGAAGGAATTTTGATTAAAGCCCATTCTTTTCCGGGTTTAGCTGAAGAAGCCCCTGGTGCCTATAAAGATGTTTCAAAGGTTGTAGAAGTGATTTACCAAGCCGGTTTAGCTAAAAAGGTAGTAAGAATGAAACCACTTCTTTGTATCAAGGGATAATTTGGTAATGAAATAAAAGTGAGAAAAGTGCAAAGTGCAAAATAATAAAAGTAATAAAATATCCGTTAACAATATAATTATGCGATGACTATTTATTATGGAGGTTGTTGGTTTTGATGATAAGAAATAAATTACAAAGAATAAGAAGTAGGAGACAATTAAAAAATAACTTTGAATAAGAAATGGATCTTTCTGAGAAAGTCTATAAGTTGGTTTCACAAATACCCAAGGGAAGGATTACTACTTATAAAATTATTGCTCAAAAATTAGGTATTAAAAATTATCGATTGATTGGTCAGATTTTAAAGAAAAATCCTCAACCTATAAAGATACCGTGTCATCGGGTAATTAAATCGAATGGTTTAATAGGCGGCTATCAGAAGGGGTCTAATAAAAAGAGACAATTATTAAAGAAAGAAGGGATAGTTGTCAAGAATGATAAGGTGAAAAATTTTAAAACACTTTTAAAATATTTTTAATTTTTAAATAGCCAATAATATTCTCGCATTCTCGATAATTCGAGAATGTAAGCGGAGGTAGGTGTGAAGAATTTTGTAAAAATCTTTAAAGCTTTGTCTAATGAAAAACGATTTAAAATTCTTTTATTGCTTTTGAAGAGGAAAGAAATGACAGTTTCTGAAATTGCTGAAAATTTAAAATTTCCTTTCCAAACTACTTCTCGGCACTTAATTAATTTACAAAATGCTAATTTGGTAGAAACGCGGCATGAAAATGTTTGGACTTTTTATTATCTTTCTTCTCGACAGAAAAAATTGATTAAAAATATTTTACACCTGATGAATAAATATTTTTAATATACCCGTATTCTCGAGAATGTGGGTATATTAGTTATTAAAAATTTATGGATAATATAATTAAGAAGAATTAAAAGCTTATTACCTGTTTAGGATAAAGAAAAAATAATGCGGATTATTGCAGATTTCCATATACATTCTAAATATTCTCGGGCTACCAGTCCTCAGATGGATATCGATAATCTTTATCGTTGGGCAAAGCTTAAAGGAATTAATTTATTAGGGACAGGCGATTTTACTCATCCGGCTTGGTTGGCGCATTTGAAAGAAAAATTAGAACCAATAGGCAATGGGTTTTTTAGATATAAGCAATCGCCCCTTTCGCCAGAGAAAATTCATTCTTCAGAAGTTTATTTTATTTTAACTACAGAGGTTAGTAATATCTATTCTTGGGGCGGTAAATTAAGAAAGGTTCATAATCTTATCTTTGCTCCTTCTTTTCCTGTAGTAGATAAAATTAATCAACGTTTAAGCGAAATCGGTAATCTTTATGCTGATGGCCGGCCGATATTGGGACTTTCTTCTTATGATTTGGTTAAAATAACCTTAGGGGTATCTGATGAGTGTCTTATAATTCCGGCCCATGCTTGGACGCCTTGGTTTTCAGTTTTTGGTTCTAATTCTGGATTTGATTCACTGGAAGAATGTTTCCGTGATTTGACTTCGCAAATTTATGCTATTGAAACAGGATTAAGTAGCGATCCGCCAATGAACTGGCGTTTATCGACATTGGATAAAATTACCTTAATTTCTAATTCTGATTCCCATTCTTTACCCAAAATTGGTCGCGAAGCCAATGTTTTCGAAATCGAAGAAGATAAATTTTCCTATAATGAATTAGCCAGAATTATTAAAGAAAAAGATAAAGAAAAATTTTTATTTACTATTGAATTTTTTCCAGAAGAAGGAAAATATCATTGGGATGGTCATCGTATTTGTGGAGTAAGATTAAATCCGTGGGAGACAAAAGAGAAAAATTTAATTTGTCCTAAGTGCGGCCGTCCTTTAACCATTGGCGTAATGCATCGAGTCGAAGATTTGGCTGACAGAAAAAGCGGAGAAAAGCCTCCTAAGGCTATTCCTTATAAACATTTGGTTCCCTTACAAGAAATCATTGCGGAGGCCAAAGGACAAGAAGTGGGCAGTAAAAGTGTTCAAAGCGAATATATAAATTTAATTAACCAGTTTGGTTCGGAATTTAAAATTTTATTAGATCTTTCAGAAAAAGAAATGGCCGGTATGGATTCAAAAATTTTGGATGGTATAATAAAGGTAAGAGAAGGGAAAATTAAGGTTTTGCCAGGTTATGACGGCGTTTATGGAACAATAAAAATTTTTGCTAATAAAGAAGAAGAAAAACCCCAAATGAAGTTATTCTAATAATACTGATTGCTATAAATAAAGTTTGATATAAAAATTAAAACTTTAAAATTATGAATATGGAAAAAGGACCAGAATCAAATATTTGGTCAGAGATAGGCTCGGAAGAGAAAGGCGCTGAAGGGAAAAAGCCTGATTTTGGTGATATAGAAGAATCGATTATTAAAGAAGCACAAGGGTGGCGATTATTAAAAGAAGCCCTTAAAACCGCTGAGTCTATTCCTGAGGAGTATAGTAGATCAGAAGCCCTTTCCTCAATTGCCCAAACTCAAGCCAAAGTTGGTGATATCAAAGAAGCCCGAGAAACACTAAAAGAAGCCCTAAAAATCGCTGAGTCTATTCCTGAGGAGGATGA
>Ga0315298_1001852_pt1 | contig 37698 bp, 21 predicted proteins | sample WHS_1_MG_FD_203077 | JGI IMG/M metagenome (GOLD analysis project Ga0315298, IMG submission 203077) | Extremophilic microbial mat communities from Washburn Hot Springs, YNP, Wyoming, USA - WHS_1_MG | ecosystem: Environmental > Aquatic > Thermal springs > Hot (42-90C) | place: USA: Wyoming...
CGGTTGCTGAGCAGCCTCGGGCATCGTGTCCAGCCCTCCTGTTGTCAGGAAAGTCCAAGCCTGCCTCGGCGGGCTTGGGACCTAGATTGTCCCTCGCGCCCCTCCCGCCGTGTCGCCTACCCTCCTCGCTGACTACAGGGAAAACGACCACCAGGAGAACCGCCAGGGATGTCTGCCATCACTCGCCGGCCGGCTACGCAGCATATTGGCCAGCCGTAGCCACGACCCGCGCCAAGTCCTCCACCGTCGTGATGCCGTCCAAGACCTTGCGGAAGCCGTCCTGAGCCAGGGTTATCATGCCGTTGGCCAGCGCCGCTTCTCGTATTTGCCCGTGGGTAGCGCGCTTAGCTATAAGCTCCGCTAGTTCCGCGTTCATCTCCATTACTTCGAAGACGGCAATGCGGCCCCGGTAGCCCGTATACCGGCAGCGCTCGCATCCCTTCCCGTGATAGAAAACCACGTCGCGGTTGGCGGGGTCGTCTGGGTCAAAGCCGAAGCCCAGGAGCAGGTCGCGCCGAGGCTGATAAGGCTCCTTGCAGTCCTGGCAGATGCGCCGAGCCAGACGCTGGGAAATAGAGGCAATGACCGAGGAGCTTATCAGGAACGGCTCGATGCCCATGTCTACCATTCGGGTGACGGTGGAGGGAGCGTCGTTGGTATGGAGAGTCGAGAGCACCAGGTGCCCCGTGAGCGACGCTTGGATGGCGATTTCCGCGGTCTCCAAGTCGCGAATCTCTCCAACAAGGATTACATCGGGGTCCTGGCGCAGGAAGTACTTCAGGGCGACGGCGAAAGTCAGCCCGGCCTTGCGGTTGACGTGCACCTGGTAAATGCCGTCCAACTGATACTCCACGGGATCTTCGATGGTTAGGATGTTTATCTCCACGCTGTTGATGGTGTTGAGGATTGCGTATTGCGTAGTGGTCTTGCCGCTTCCCGTCGGCCCCGTAGACAGGAGCATGCCGTTGGGCTGACGTATGAGACGGGAGATGATGGCCGCATGGTCGGGATAAAGCCCCAGCTTGTCGAGACCGATCATGACCGACTGCACGTCGAGGATGCGCATGACTGCTTTCTCGCCGTTAGTGGTAGGGACGACGGACACCCGCAAGTCGTATTCGCGATTGGCGTGGCGGACGTGTATGCGGCCATCCTGGGGGACGCGGTGCTCTGCGATGTTCATGTTCGCCATGATTTTCACGCGGGAGACAAGCGGAGCATGGACGTAGCGCGGCAGACGCATTACCTCGTGAAGCACGCCGTCTATGCGGTATCTTATCCGCACGTTCTCCCGCTCAGGTTCGATGTGGATGTCCGAGGCATTTTCCGTGATGGCGCGCTGGATGAGGACCTTGGCCATCCGGATGATGGGAGCTTCCTCAGCAAGGTCGGCCACGCGGTCGGTGACTACCTGGCCTTCGGCGTAGCCTCCTGGCTCGTGGGCATCCTGGACGCCGAGCAGGCCCGAATCGCGGATGGATTCGGCCAGATTCTGTACCTCACCGAGGCCTGGAGCCATGCCACCATCCCCGCCGGTCTCCTGAGCGGCCCCGTAAACCTCCTCGATGGCTTGCTTTATGGATTGCGGATCGGCCAGAAGGGTCTCAACGGGAACCTGTAGCGTGGAGTTGAGGTCGTCCTCGGCCATGACGTCGCCGGGCTCTGCCATGGCTACCTTGATGGTGCCATCCCCACGCCCGACCGGTATGCATTGATACTTCTCCGCCAAGTCCCTCGGCAGGAGCGTGGCAACGTTGATGTCAATGTCGGCCCGCGACAGGTCTATATAAGGCACGCCAAGCTGCTCGGCTAGCGCCTCATAGACCGCCCGCCGGTCGGCATAGCCGAGACTTACCAATAGCTCTCCTATCCGGAGTGTCGTGCCCTGCTGCTTTTCTAGGGCGTCACGTAGCTGTTGGGCGGTGATGACGCCCTTTTCGACGAGTATCTGCCCCAATGGCTTACGCCGCGACAGACGCCGCATGCTGCCGCCCCCCAATAATTTGCGCACCGCGCCCTGCCAAGGGCCGGCCCAAGCTAAAAATCATTATATCCGCCTTCACAAGAGCGAGTCAACAGAATCCACCACCGCAACCCTGCGCCCGCGGCAATAGCATACACCCACACAAGCGCTTGCAGGAAGACTACCCTGTGGTGCGCCAGAAGCGTGCTCGACGAACCCCGAAAGAAGGGCCGTCGGGTCGGAGAGAGAATAAGCACCCCAACCCAGACAGGGGTTCATCTCAGGCGCACAGGCGATGATGGCAATGGGCACGACAGGACCGAAAAATACTCATAGCGTGACGGCGGTAGGCCTGGTGGCGGCAATGCTGGCGGTGGCGGGGCAGGCATGGGCGCAGCCGGCGGAGATAGAGAAGGGCTTCCTCAACCCGCCAGACTCGGCCAAGCCTCATACCTGGTGGCACTGGATTGACGGCAATATCACGCGGGAGGGCATCACGCTCGACCTGGAGGCAATGAAGCGTGTGGGTGTGGGCGGGGCGCAGATTTTCGACGTGGGCCTGGGGATTCCCGCGGGGCCGGTGGCGTATATGAGCGAGGAATTCCGTGCCCTCGTCCGCCATGCCATCCAGGAAGCGGACCGCCTGGGCCTGCAAATCTGCATGCACAATACCGCCGGCTGGTCTTCCAGCGGGGGGCCGTGGGTCAAGCCGGAGCACGCCATGCAGATGCTGGTAACAAGCGAGGTGCGGGTGAAAGGACCAGGCCACTTCGAGGCACAACTACCCCAACCAGAGACCCGCGCCGGCTACTACCGCGACATCGCCGTCTTGGCCTTCCCCACGCCGCCGGCGGAAGCCACGGCGATGAAAGACCTTCTCTCAGAGGTGACCGCCAGCCAGCCGGATTGCCAGGCCGCGGCGGTCATTGACGGCAACCCAGCCACGGTGGCTCAGCTTATTCTTCGCTCCCGCGAGGGCACCGACTACATTCAGTTCGAGTTTGCTCACCCTTTCACTGCGCGGGCGCTAACCCTCTGGCCGACTTGGGGGGCCGGCAACCTAGGCGGCGAGCTACAGGTATCCGAAGACGGCGCCGATTTCCGCAAAGTGACGGATTTCTGGATCCCCGAGCCTACCATCCTGCGCTACCCGGCCTGCGTCACCTTCGAGCCAGCCACCGGACGATACTTCCGGCTCGCCTTCCGCCGCGCGGGGGGACGGGGCGGAATGGTACGCCTTGGCGAAGCCACCCTGGAGGCGGGCTGCCGCATCCGCGACTGGGCACAAAAGGCGGGCTACGTGCGTGCCGGGTGCCCGGAGCCCACCACGGCTAACGTCCCGCCTGATGGGGTCATCCGCCGCGCCGACATCCTCGACCTGACGACACAGATGGATGCTTCGGGCCACCTTACCTGGGACGTCCCACCGGGCGACTGGACGATAATTCGCTTCGGCCACACGCCCACTGGCAAAGATAACCACCCCGCCCGCGAGGGCGCGCGGGGCCTGGAATGCGACAAGTTAAGCCGCGAGGCCGTGGAGGAGACCTTCAACGCCGTGGTGGGCCAGGTGATTGCCGACGTTGGCCCCTTAGCCGGCAAAACCTTCTTCAGCGCCCTCATTGACAGCTACGAGGTGGACACCCAGAACTGGACACCGCGTTTCCGTGAAGAGTTCCGGCGCTTGCGCGGGTACGACCCGCTGCCTTACCTGCCAGCGATGGTGGGGCGCGTTGTGGATTCGCTGGAAATCTCGGAGCGCTTTCTATGGGACGTGCGTCGCACCATCGCCGACCTCTTCGCGGAAAACTACTACGGCTATTTCGCCGAGTTGCTGCACCGCCACGGAATGCTCCTGTCGGCGGAGCCATACGGCAACGGCGGCTTTGATGACCTCACCTGCGGCGGGCGGGCCGATATACCGATGAGCGAGTTCTGGGTCGGCTGGGGCAACGACAATTCCAACAGTAAGCTGGCCTCCTCGGCCGCCCATACCTATGGGCACAGGATCGTCGGCGCCGAATCCTTCACAGCCGACGCCAGCCAAGGCAAATGGCAAAATCACCCGTACAAACTCAAAGCCCTCGGCGACTTCATCTGGTGCGGAGGCGTGAACCGCTACATCTTCCACCGCTACGCCCATCAGCCTTGGGCCGATGTCAAGCCCGGCATGACCATGGGGCCGTGGGGATTTCATTTCGAGCGGACGAACACCTGGTGGGAGCAAGGACGGGCGTGGCTGCAGTACGTTGCGCGCAGTCAGTACCTGCTCCAGTCCGGGCTTTTCGTGGCCGACCTGTGTTACTTCGTCGGCGAAGGCTCGCCCAGCAGCCCACCGGGCCGCGCCGGCCTCAATCCGGCCCCACCCACCGGCTACGACTATGACGTGTGCAGCGCCGAGGTCATCCTGGAGCGCATGGCCGTAAAGGATGGGCACCTGGTCCTGCCGGACGGCATGAGCTACCGCCTCCTTGTCCTGCCGCCGGCGCAGACGATGACGCCGAGGCTGCTAGAAAAGATACGCGACCTTGTCCGCGCAGGTGCCGTCGTGGTTGGACAGCCGCCGAAGCGCTCTCCGAGCTTGCAAGGCTACCCAGAATGTGACCGCCGAGTACAGGAGCTGTCCGCCGAAATCTGGGGCGACTGCGACGGGCAGAAGGTCACCGAAAATCGCCTGGGCAAGGGGCGGGTGTTCTGGGGCCGGCCCCTGCCCGAAGTTCTGGCCGAGCTTGGTGTCCCACCCGACTTCGAGCAGGTTGGTCACCCGCGCCCCGACGTCAACTACATCCACCGCACCATCGAAGGCGCAGACGTCTATTTCGTGTGCTGCAGCAGCCCCCAGCCCGTGCTCGTAGAAGCCAGCTTCCGCGTCGGCGACCGCGTGCCCGAACTTTGGCATCCCGACACCGGCGAGTTTGAGCAGGCACCCATGTTTCGCCGCCAGGACCACCGGACCATCGTCCTACTGCGCTTCGAACCGTGCGGCTCGGTTTTCGTGGTTTTCCGCAAGACCAGCCCGAAAACCGACCCTGTGGTGGCCTTCACCAGGAACGGCGAGGCGGCGACCACACCCCGACGCCCGACCGGGCTGAAGCTCGAGATTGTGCGCGCCGAATACGGCGTCCTCAGCGCTCGGCTTCCCGACGCTGTGGACGTGACCGAAGAACTGCGCCGGGCCGTCCGCGACAACCGTCTCTCTATCCGCGCCACCAACGACATCGCCGGCGACCCCGCGCCCAATATCGTCAAACAGCTCTGGGTGCAATATGCCGTTGGCGACCAGGTCTTCGCAAAGACCGTCGGCGAGGGTGACCTGCTGGAAATCCCTGAGCCTGGCCAGGGCGAAGGCACCTTAGAAATCCGCCGGGCCATATACGGGGCGCTCCCAGAGCATCCTGAAGAGATGGGGCGGCCGCGCACGGTAGACGTGACGGACCTTCTCCGCGCGCGTGTGACCGATAACGCCCTCACGGTGCGTGCAGATAACTCCCTCGCCGGCGACCCCGTGCCTTATGTCGTCAAGCAGATGCGCGTGGATTACACCCTTGACGGAGAACCTTACACCAAGATAGTCAGTGAAAACGAAGTGCTCACGCTCCCTGACGGGACGGAAAAGCCCTTCGCGAGGGAGATCGTCCCGCCGGCGGAGATGAAGGTGCTGGCGAAGGGTGGCCTGGTGCTGACCGCCTGGGAAGAAGGTCTCTACGAAGCGCGGACGGCATCGGGCAGGCGCCTGCGAGCAAGGATTTCGGGCGTGCCGAAGCCGTTGGAGGTGAGCGGGCCCTGGGAAGTGCGTTTTCCGGCGGGCTGGGGCGCTCCGGAACGAGCCATTTTCGACCGCCTGATGTCCTGGATGGAGAGCGACGAGGCCGGCATCAAGTACTTCTCCGGCACGGCAACCTACGTCAAGCGCATCAGCATCCCAGCGGCCCTCCTGGGCCAAGGCAAAGTGCTCGCCCTCGACCTTGGCGCCGTGGAGGTCATCGCGGAAGTGCGCCTCAACGGAAAGGATTTGGGGATACTCTGGAAACCTCCCTTCCGCGTGGACATCACGCCCGTCGCCCAGCCTGGTGAGAACATCCTCGAGGTAGCCGTTACGAACCTGTGGCCCAACCGCCTCATCGGCGATGAGCAATTCCCGCCCGATGCTGAGTACAACCCAGGGGGGCCAATCAAGGCCTGGCCCCAATGGCTGATTGAAGGCAAGCCCCGCCCCGTGCCCCAGCGGGTGACCTTCACTACCTGGCAGCACTGGACGAAGGACTCGGCGCTCTTGCCGTCGGGCTTGCTGGGGCCGGTTCGCCTGCTGGCCGGTAGGGAGGTCGTCTTGGCGCAGGGGTAGGGCTGCACGACGGCGCGGGAGAAGAAGCCTGCACGGCGACCACGCAAGGAACCCGGCGCGTGGCGGAGCCGCGTCCTAGGGCTGTCGCTTTGAAGGAGCAGCTCACAAGGGCGCAGCCAGACAAGCAAAGAAGGGAGAAGCCTCCTATGGGCACCATAGAAAGCACCTTTGGCATAGCCGTCCTGGCAGGGGTAATCCTGCCGGCCCTGTACGCGAATGCAGCCTCTCCGCGGCTGCATATACTTTTCGACGACGGCTGGCGATTTCTAAGGGGCGACGCGCCGGAGGCCTGGAAGCCCGACTTCGACGATGCCGGGTGGCGGGAAGTTGACTTGCCGCACGACTGGGCCGTGGAAGACCTGCCGCCCCTGACCGATGAAACGCTGCCTTCGCTTCCCATAGCCGAGGGCGTCTGGCGGTTCTCTCCGGGCGACGACCCCGCCTGGAAAGACCCCGACTTCGACGACGCCGCCTGGCAAGAAGTGCGTCTGCCGGCCAGTTGGGAAGCACACTCAAACTACACCGCTGACAACGTTTACGGCTGGTACCGCCGCCGCATCGAGATGCCTGCCGAACTGCGCGGGCGTGACCTAGTCCTGCTGGTCGGCAAGGTGGACGACGTGGACGAGACCTTCGTCAACGGCGTCAAGGTGGGCGGTCTAGGGCAGTTCCCGCCGAATTACCAGACGGCCTGGGACCAGCCAAGGCGATACGTTGTACCGGCGGGGCTTCTTCGCGGAGACGGCACGGATTTAGTTGCCGTGCGGGTTTTTGACGGCGTAGGCTCAGGCGGGCTGTATGCCGCAGTTGGCCCACACCAGCGCAGCGGCCCCTTCGACAGCGAGGCTGAGGGAGGCGGCGCCGTTGGCTTCACCCTTGGCGGCGTGGGCTGGTACCGGAAAGTCTTCTCCCTTCCCCAAGAGCTGCACGACCGCCGGGTGATGCTTACCTTCGACGGGGTGTATATGAACTGCGAAGTCTGGCTAAATGGCCGCCGCCTCGGAGAGCATCCCTACGGCTACACGAGCTTTCACTTTGACGTGACCGACCATCTTGTCTTTGGTGAGCGCCCCAATGTTCTTGCCGTCCGCGTTGACGCCTCCGGCAAGACCAGCCGCTGGTACCCCGGCGCCGGCATCTACCGGCACGTCTGGCTCACCGCTACCCACCCGATACATGTTGCCCCTTGGGGCGTTTACGTGACCACGCCCGAAGTGGGCCACAACAAAGCCTTGGTGCGAGTTCAGACCACACTGTGCAATAAGCTGCCTGCGGGGCGGCAGGTCACCGTTAGAAGCCAGGTGCTCAACCCCGACGGGAAGGAAGTTGCGGCCACCGAAACGCCCGTGGACATGGCGGCGGGCCAGACCCAAGAGCTGGTGCAGGAGCTCCTGGTCCGGCATCCCCGCCTATGGTCAACGGAGACCCCGACTATTTACCGCCTGGTCACCACCGTCTCGGCCGGCGGGGAGGTGGTGGACAAGCTTGAGACGCCCTTCGGCATCCGGAGCATATCCTTCGACGCGAGCCACGGCTTCCGCCTGAACGGTGTGCCCGTCAAGCTGCGGGGCGGATGCGTGCACCACGACAACGGCTGCCTGGGTGCCTGTGCCTTCGACCGCGCCGAAGAACGCCGCGTTGAGCTTCTCAAGGCCGCCGGCTTCAACGCCGTCCGCACCGCCCACAATCCTCCCTCTCCGGCCTTCCTCGACGCCTGCGACCGCCTCGGCATGCTCGTCATTGATGAAGCCTTCGACTGCTGGCGCCACGGCAAGAACCCCCACGACTACGGCCGCTTTTTCGACGCCTGGTGGCGCCGCGACATCGAAGCCATGGTCCTCCGCGACCGCAACCACCCCTGCGTCATCCTATGGAGCATCGGCAACGAGGTCATCGAGCAAGGCACGCCAGAAGGCGCCGACCTTGCCGCCATGCTCGCCAGCTACGTGCGCCAGCTCGACCCGACCCGGCCCGTCACCCAGGCCGCTCACCCCGGCACCGACCCGTGGGAGAACATGGACGCCAACTTCGCTCAGGTAGACGTGGCCGGCTATAACTACAAGGACGACCGCTACGCCACCGACCACGAGCGCATCCCTGACCGCGTCATAATCGGCACCGAAAGCTTCCCCGGCCATTGCTTCGAGCAACTCATGGCCACCCTCGACATGCCATGGGTCGCCGGAGATTTTGTCTGGACAGCCCTCGACTATCTCGGCGAGTCAGCCATCGGGCATACCTACTACGATGGTGAAACGCCCCAGTTTCAAACCTGGCCCTGGACGACGGCCAATTGCGGTGACCTGGACCTGTGCGGTTTCCGACGCCCGCCGTCTTACTACAGAGAAGTCTGCTGGCATATACGGCCCATGGTGGCGTGCTTCGTGCAGACGCCCCCGCCGCCCGGAAAAACGACCGAGCATGTGTACGGATGGGGCTGGCGCGACGAGCGCCCCTCCTGGACCTGGCCCGGCCACGAGGGCGAAACCCTCACGGTGCGGGTGTATTCATCCTGCCCGCGTGTGCGCCTTTTTCTCAACGGCCGCGACCTCGGAGAGCGCGAAACCACCCGGGCCACGCGGTTCACAGCCGTGTACGAGGTGCCTTATGAGCCAGGTGTGCTATTGGCCGTAGGCCTGGGCGAGCGCAATGGCGAGCTGGACCGATGGGAACTGAGGACGGCAGGTGAACCAGCCCAATTGCGCCTAGCTCCTGACAGGCCCACCATTAGAGCCGATGGCCAAGACCTGTGCTTCGTTACGGCTGAAGTCCTCGACGCCCACGGCAACCTCAACCCCAACGCCAACACCCTGCTGCGCTTCGCCCTTGACGGGCCTGGTAAGATAATCGGCGTCGGCAACGGCGACCCGCGAAGCGTTGAGAGTTTCCAGCAGCCCCACCGGAGGGCCTTCCGGGGCCGGTGCCTCGTGGTGGTAAGAGCCGCCAACCATGCGGGCCAGATTACGCTGCGGGCTGAAGCACAAGGCTTGACCGGCGCAACGGCGAAGATAAGAGTCGTGCAGGTTCCATAAACGTGACAAGCTATGGGAATTCGCACGGGAGGCGAGAAATGCGAGAAAGCGACGTTCTCCAGCGCGAGGTATTCATAATCAATGCCGCTTTGACTGGAATGTTGCCGCGCAAGTCCGATACGCCTTATGTGCCGATAACGCCGGAAGAAATAGCCGAGGACGCGGCCGCCGTGGTTGAGGCAGGTGCAGCAATTGTCCATTTGCATCCCCGTGACGCTGAAGGCAACCCCTCGTGTGATCCTGGCCTGTTCGGCGAAGTCATCGGCGCCGTCCGCGAGCGCTGTCCGGACGTAATAATCTGCGGTACCTGTAGCGGCCGCTTTGAGAGCGACGTGGAGCGCCGGGCGGCCTGCCTGAGCCTCCCAGGACCTCTCAAACCCGACATGGGCAGCCTCACGTGCGGTTCCATGAATTTTCCCCGCCAGCCATCCGTGAACGCTCCCGACACCATCATCGAATTGGCCAAGCGCATGAAGGACAACGGCATCAAGCCGGAAGTTGAAGTTTTCGAGCCAGGCATGGTTCATTTCGCCAAATACCTGATAACCAAGGGCATTCTCGAGGAACCCTTGTACGTGAACATTCTGCTGGGCAACCTCGGTACCAGCCCGTCCACGGGCCTCGACCTCGGCATCATGGTAAACGCCCTGCCGGAAGGAACCGTCTGGGCAGCGGCAGGCATCGGCCGCTACCAGCTCTGGGCCAACGCCATGGCGCTGGCTATGGGCGGCAACGTGAGGGTGGGTCTCGAGGATAATCTCTACTACGACTGGCGGGACAAAAGCCTAGCCACAAACCGTATGCTGGTTGAGCGGGTCGTGCGGATAGGTCGGGAACTCGGCCGGCGCCCCGCTACTCCTCAGGAAGCCCGCCAGATGATTGGCCTGCCTGACAAAGGAGCGACGGCATGAGGCTTCTGATGGTCGGGGCGCGCGCCGATGGCCACGCCCACGTTGTTTTAGACGCCGTGGTTGAAGACGGCGGCCACGAAATCATCGCCCTGGCTGACGACAACCGTGCTCTGTGGGGCCAGGAGGTATTGGGCCTGCCCGTGCTCGGCGACGTGGCAGCGGCCAGCCAGAGCCTTGCCCGCCTGGGCATCGAAGGTGCCGTCATCGCTGTTAGCGATGCCGCGGCCCGGTGCCGGCTCGCGGATGCCTGCCGCAGCCTCGGTCTCGCGCTCCCACCAATTGTCCATCCAGCGGCCTATGTATCGCGTCATGCCGATGTCGGTGATGGCGCTTTCGTGGGGGCAGGCGCCCAGGTCCTTCCGGGCGCCGTCGTCGGCGAACTGGCGCGGGTGATGGCCGGCGCCGTGGTAAGCCATCATGCCCAAGTTGGGCGGGGCGTCACAATCGGTCCGAATGCGACCCTCTGCGGGCGCTCCTCGGTGGGGGAAATGGCCTTCGTCGGGGCTGGCGCAGTGGTTTTGCCCGACACGCACGTCGGAGAGAAGGCAGTGGTGGGCGCTGGAGCCGTGGTGACTAAAGATGTCCCGCCCGGCCTGACCGTCGTCGGCGTCCCTGCTCATCCCCGTGCGTGAATTGTGAGCCGTTCCCCCGGCGGCCCAGCTCAATCGCGAAGGACGCATAGCAAAAGCCTCTAGAGGCGCAGATAAAGACAGATAAGATAAAGGGAAGAAGCCTGCGCGCTCCACCGTTCCGGCGGCCTCACACACCCACCGCCCTGCTCCGACCACACCCTAAGACGCATCTTGGCCTCTAGTAAGCTCCGCGTGCCGCCAAACCTCATGGGCGTGCAAGTACTTTGAGAGTACGTAGTGGGAGTACAGAGCCGCATCCACAAACCCCGCAATGCCATCCAGGAATCCTAAGCGTAGCAGATACACGCGCAGGAAATGACAGACAGCTCTGGCCACTGCAGCAGAAGGAGTGGGCCTGGCCCCAGATTCAACGAGGGCCTCGCCCGCCATCCGGGCGTAGAGGTCAATCTTAGCAAGCCGGGCGCGCAGGTCATTGGCGCCCCAATGTATCAGCCGCCCCCGAAGTATCGGGAAACTCGCCTTGGGCTGGGTTGGGCCATGGACAAACTGGCCCGTCCAGGAAGCGCGGGTGCGGTCGAAGAGACGGCGGTGGGCATGGCCGCTTGTCCCGAAGCGCAGGGGACGGCCAAACAGCATCTCCGTGCGCCGGATGCGATAGGCTTCGACTGGCGCAGGCTCGGAAAGCGCCTCCCGCACTCCCCGCTCAAGCTCAGGCGTGGCCTCTTCGTCTACGTCAATGACAAGAATCCAATCATTGGCAGCTATAGATGAGCCAAAGTTCACCTGAGCAGCAAAGCCTTCCCAAGGATGGTACACAACCCGCGCACCCATCTGGCGGGCGATGTCCACGGTGCCGTCCGTGCTGCCATCGTCTACCACCAGTATTTCGTCGCACCAGGCCACCGAGCGGAGGCATCGGTCTAAGTAATCCTGCACGTTGTGGGTTCGGATGAGGGCGGAGACCTTCCGCACTTGGCACGCACCTCGGCAGTGGCCCAGCATCTGTAGGCCCGACGAAATATAACCACGCCCACCACCCGTCAGCAATCCCTGCCGGCGTTTCTTACGACGTGAAGGAACGCCCGCAACTATCAAGAACGAAAAGTCATCACCAATGGTGGCCCGCACGTGCAAAAGGGCGGTTCAGGGTAAAGCAGCCGTCTGGGCGGCGCTGGCGCTTTGGCCGGCGGGCGCCCTGGCCGCCGACGCGCCCCCGCCGAAGGTGGTGGTATTCTGCGAGCGAGGGTTCCCCTACTTCGGAGCCAACCAAGCAATCAGCCCGCGCGTCGTCGTCGAGACCCTAAAGGCCGTGGGCATCAACGCGCAGCTCGCCGACGTCCATGCCGTGGCCGGCGGAGCGCTCAGGCCAGCGGATGTGAAGTGCCTTGTGTGGCTGTACGGGAACACCTTTCCACGGGAAGCAGCCGGTGCCATCGAGGAGTTTCACCGCCGGGGCGGCTGCATCGTTGCTACGGGCGTGCCCTTCACACACCCCTGCACCCCCGTGGAAGGCGGCGGCCGGGTTTTTTGGCGGGACGAGGGCCATGAAGACTTCGGCGGCCACGACCGCATAGGCGTCGGGCGCGTCGGCGGCTTTGTGCCAAGACACAGCGCGCGACTGGCTCCTGTCCCAGGCGCTCCCTTTGAACTCACTCCAATGCGCTACGGGATGCCGGTTCAGAGTTACTCAGTCCCCGCCGGAGTTGGCGGCTTCTTTTTCCTGGGCACTGCCGACCTACCGCGAGAAGACAAAGTAAGCGGCATCATAGGCGTGGAGGACGGCGGCCGGCCCCTTGGCTTTCCCGTGGCCATTCTGCGCCACGGTTGCGAGCGCTTCCGTGGGGCAGTAGACGTCTGGGCCGGCACGCAATGGCTCTGTGACCCCCGCGACCCCGCCGAAGTGCTCCTGGCCCGCCAGCTCATCCTCCGCAGCGTCGTCTACGCCCTGGAAGCCTCGGCGAGCCTGGCTCCACAGGAAGCCCGCGCCGTCAGAGCACGGGTGGCGGACTGGTGCAGAAGACACGTACTGCCGCAGCGGCGTCTGCTGAAATATTCCGGCAAGCCCAGGCCGCGGCTCCTTCCCGCCAGCCCCACCCTTAGCCCCAACGCCTCCGTCACCGTCCATCCGGTCACCGCCGACCCACAGGATGTAAGAACCGCCCTCGCCTGTCTGCAGGGCCACGTCAACCGCCGCGAACCCAGACTGTACCTGGAATACACCGAACACGACGCCAAATGGCTGGATTGGTACCGCGAGCGCGGCTACGTAGGTCAAATTGAGCGCATAGAAAATGCCGACGAAGTCGTGGCCAGGTTCCGCACGGAGGTGGCCGGCGCTGTAATATCCGAGGAGCGCTTCGTCAACATCGCGACGATGCTGGCCAGTGTGGTAGGCGGGATTGCGTGCACGCCCGAGCTGGCAGCCCGCTGGTCTCTGCCCGTAATCGCCGACCTGCGGGGCCGCTGGCGTACCGATGCCCAAGCTTACCGGTGGGCCTTCGACCGCCTCTGGCCACAGATGAGCCATCAAGTCCTGTGCTGTGGCCATCCGCGCCGCTCACCCCAACAGACCGACTACCTTGTCGCACATCGCATCTTTACCTTCTTCGTATCCGGCGCGACGGACGCAGCCGATGAAGGCAAAGACCCGGTCGAAGAAACGCTGCTGGCTGAGAAACTTCTGGCGGCCGCCGAGCCAAACAGCGCGGTCCTTGGCTGGTGGGGATGGGGCGACCCGCCGGAGGGCATCGGCGAATACTGGGGCATGACCCTCGCCTCGCGCTATGCGAAGGTCACCATCGGCACCGAATTCATGACCAACATGAGCTTCCATAGCGCCGTGCCAGGTCCCAAGCGCCTGCGCCAGGAGCTTCTTCCGCGCGAGCCAAGGCTTCCTCTCGACCGGACAAAGGTGTATGTCGCAGCGGCTGTCCTCGATAGCGGCAATGACCCGTGGTACTGGCTACGTCCCCAGCGGGACGTCTGGGAAGCTCCTGGGCGCGGCCAGACGCCCCTGGGCTGGATAATCGGCCCCGCCCTCCACGACCTGGCCCCAGGCATCGCCGAATGGTACTACCGCCACCTCACCCCGAGGGACGAGCTAATCTGTGCTCTCTCCGGCCTCGGCTACATGAACATCCCTGACTATGCCACGGCCTTCACAAACCGCGACGCCCTCCTGCGAGACTACCTCGCCATGACCCGCCAATATATGGAGCGCCTGGACCTTCGCACCCTCCAGACATACCACGGCTCTTGGGGCGAGCCGTCGGACTATGGACGCAAGGGCGACTTGGCCCTCTTCGCCCGCTGCCTTCCTGGCCTGGTGGCGCTTCTGCCCGATGTCGGCCGCCACAACGCCACCACCTACGATATGGCCAACTACCTGCTGCCGGGCTATGGTGGCCGCAGCCGTGTGCCGGTTTTCCACTGCCTCACCCGCTGGATACCCTGGTACTACACCACCGATCTCCTCGACCGGCCAGAAGACGCAGAGATAGCTGGTCTGGTCCGAGAGGTGCAGGCAATGACGCCGCCCCACCGTCCAGCTTTCCTACTGGCCTTCGTGCTGAGCTGGACTTTCCGGCCTGAGATGGTCAACGCCGCTGCGAGGCAGCTCGGGCCGGAGTATGTCTTCGTGACGCCGTCGGAGCTGGCGGCGCTTTTCCTGGAATATAAAGCCACCCATCCCTAAGCTGGGGCCTACAAGGAAGCCTCCAGGGCGGCGGGAAACACCCTGGTGAAGATTTTCGGCGCAGACTCTCTGCAAGGAGGAACGCTCCCATGGGCGCGCGGAGATGCCTCCTTCTATGCTTGGCCCTGGCGGCGAGTGCTGCCGTCCTCGCCGTCGGTGCCACGCGCACGACTGCAAGGGAGGATGCCACGATGGTCCAGGTAGACGTGCAGCCGCCAGCCGGAGAAAACCCTTACTACGTCGCCAACCGCGAGCCGCTTACGCCAAGCCCGCTCATCAAGCTGCCCATCGGCGCAATCAAGCCTAAGGGCTGGCTCCTGGAGCAGCTTCGGCTTGAGGCCGAAGGCTTCATTGGCCACCTGACCGAAATCAGCCCCTGGTGCAAGGCCGAGGGCAGTGCGTGGATGTCCTCGACGGGCGAAGGAGAACGCGGCTGGGAAGAGCTGCCGTACTGGCTGAAGGGCTTCGGGGACCTGGGCTACATCCTCGGCGACGAACGCATCATCGCCGAGGCCCGCCGCTGGATTGACGCCTGCCTCGCCAGTCAGGATTCGGAGGGGTACTTCGGTCCGCGCGCCAACAAGGCCAACAACGATTTGTGGCCCAACATGATAATGCTAAACGTACTCCAGAGCTTCTACGAGGCCACGGGCGACGAGCGCGTTCTGCCCTTCATGTCACGGTATTTTCGCTGGCAACTCACTCAGGGCGAAAATCTCTTTCCCGGAAGCTGGCAGAAAGTCCGTGCCGGCGACAATCTCGCAAGCGTCTACTGGCTGTACAACCGCACCGGCGGAGCATGGCTGCTAGACCTGGCCCGCCTCATTCACCAGCGCTGCGAAGATTGGACCAGCGGCATCGCAAGCTGGCACGGCGTCAACATCGCTCAAGGCTTCAAGGAGCCGGCTATCTACTACCAGCAGGCTAAGGACCGCTCCTTGCTGGAGGCCGCCGAGCGCAACTACCAGACCGTCCGCGAGAAATTCGGGCAGGTGCCTGGCGGCATGTACGGCGCCGACGAAAACTGCCGCGAGGGCTACTATGGTCCTCGCCAGGCTACCGAAACCTGTGCCATCGTAGAAATGATGCTCAGCGACGAAATGCTCCTGGCCATCACGGGCGAGGTCCAATATGCTGACCGCTGCGAGGATGTGGCCTTCAACATGTTCCCGGCGTCAATGACGCCTGACCTTAAGGGCCTGCACTATCTCACAGCGCCCAACATGGTCCAGCTCGACCGCACCAGCAAGGCGCCCTTGCTTCAAAACGGCGGCAATATGCTGGCCTATGATCCGTGGGACTATCGCTGCTGCCAGCACAATGTCTCCCACGGCTGGCCCTACTACGCCGAGCACCTGTGGATGGCCACGGGTGCAAGAGGCCTGGCCGCGTGTCTCTACGTCGCCTGCGAAGTAGAAGCTAAAGTCGGCGACGGCACCGTAGTGGGCATCACGCAGGAGACGGACTATCCCTTCGGCGACACGGTGCGCCTGCGCCTCCGCATGCCCAAGGCCGTCACCTTCCCCCTGACGCTGCGCGTCCCTGGCTGGTGCGACGGTGCCAGGGCGAGCATCAACGGCGAGCCCCTCAACGCCAAACCCCGGCCCGGCTCATGGCTCACCATCCATCGCCCCTGGCACGATGGCGACCGCGTAGAACTGAGCCTGCCCATGCGCGTGACGCTGCGCTTCTGGGAGCGTAACCGCAATACCGTCTCCGTGGATTACGGCCCCTTGACCTTCTCGCTAAAAATTGGCGAGCGGTGGCAGCGGTACGGCGGCACCGACGAATGGCCCGCCTACGAGGTCTTCCCCACGACGCCCTGGAATTACGGCCTCGTACTCGAAGGCCCCCACCCAACCGCCAATTTCCGCGTGGTAAAGCGTCGAGGAGCGCTGGCACCCCAACCCTGGACGGTCGAAAACGCGCCCGTGACGATACTAGCCAGAGGCCGCCGCATACCCGAATGGAAACTCGAAGCAAACGGCCTGATAGGGGAGGTGCAGGAGAGTCCGGCACTGACAAAAGAGCCGATTGAAGAAATCGCCCTGGTGCCGATGGGGTGCGCTCGCCTGCGAGTGTCGGCCTTCCCAACGGTCACCGAAGGCCCGGAAGGGCACAAGTGGAGCGAGCCTCCCAAAGCTCCGCAGGCCTCCCATTGCTGCCCCTGGGACACCACCCTGGCGCTAAACGATGGCATCCTGCCGCAAAAGTCCGCGGACACCTCCATTCCGCGCTTCACCTGGTGGGACCATCGTGGCACCACGGAATGGGTGCAGTATGATTTTGACGAGCCGCGCCGGCTATCCTGGGCCGAAGTCTACTGGTTTGACGATACGGGCTTTGGGCAGTGCCGTGTGCCGAAATCCTGGCGGCTGCTCTACCGCGACGGCGACCAGTGGAAGCCAGTCGAGACTACAGACGAGTATGGGGTGGAGCCGGACAAGTTCAACCGAGTCACTTTCAGGCCTGCGGAGACCACCGGCCTGCGGCTCGAAGTCGAGCTTCAGCCCGAATTCTCGGGCGGCATACTCGAGTGGCGGGTGGGGGACTGACGCCCTCACACCAAATTGAGGAAGGCCCCCGGGGCCTACACCTGTAAAAACATCGAGGGCACGGGAGCACGGGCAAGCATGCGGACGCGGAAAGCCAGAGTTTCGGTAGCCAGCCTGGTATTAATCCTGGCCACAACCACCACGGGGGGAAGCGTGACGATGGCCGCAGCCAAGGCCCATGCAGTCTATGAGCCTGACGACCCAGTTCTTGTCGGCGCCAAAAACCTTTTCCTCAACGCCGAAGTCTCCGCCTCGCCGCATTGGAGCGACCGCGGTCCCCATTTCGCCGTTGATGGCCGCCACGACAACCCCGGCGACCACTGGGCCGCCGAGAACATTCCCGTTCAACTTACCGTCCATTTGCCGACCCCAGCCGACCTCAACTTCATCCGCTTATGGACCTTCTGGGGCGACGGCCGCTATTACCAGTACCTCATCGAGGGTAGCCAGGACGGCCAGCAGTGGACAATTCTCGCCGACAACCGCAGCAATACAAAGCCGGCCACCGCCGACGGCGAGAACTTCTTCTTTCCCACTACCCGCGTGCAGCAGGTCCGCGTGACCTTCACCTACAACTCCGTCAGTAATGTCGCCGGCGGCCACATCGTCGAAATCGAAGGCTATCATTTGCCCGACGATGCCGCGAGCAGGTTAGCGGCAGCTAAGGCAGCATGGGCGGCCCAGCCGCCAGGCCTTCACGGTGCCGTCGGCTCAACCGACGTGCGCTATCCCAGAGACCAAGTCCCTCTCTTGGACGGCGCGATGCAATGGTCTGCCACGGCTTGGCGGGGCGAGCGCGTCAATGCCCAGCTCCTCTTGTGGACGGCAGACGGCGCCACCCAAACCAGGCTCGTCGCTTCGCCTCTGCGGGGCGACGCCGGCGAAATCCCGGCATCTTGCATAAAGGCTCGGTTCGTCCGCTACGTGCTCGCAGACGGTCAGCTCGTGCCCGACGTCCTCGACTCGGCCCAACGGCTGGACATACCAGCCCGCACCGCCCGCCCCATCTGGGTCACCATAGACGTGCCCGCCGACGCCCGCCCCGGCATCTACTCGGGCACGCTTTCAGCCAGGGCCGCCGGCGCCAAGGCGGTCAAGTTTGACCTTCGCCTTGAAGTGCTGCCGGCCAGGCTCCCGCCGCCTGGGGAATGGACTTTCTGGCTCGACCTTTGGCAGAACCCCTTCGCCGTGGCACGCTATCACGGCGTGGAGCCGTGGTCGCCGCAGCACTTCGCGGTCCTCGAGCCACACCTTCGCATGCTCGCCGACGCCGGTCAGAAATGCATAACCACTACCATCGTCCATCAGCCCTGGGGCACTCAAACCTATGACCCCTACGAGAGCATGGTGGAATGGATACGCCACGCGGATGGCACATGGAGTTTTGACTACTCGCGCTTTGACAGCTTGGTTGAGCTTGCCCTGCGCTGCGGGATACGCGGCTCCATCAACTGCTATTCCATGGTTCCGTGGGGTGATAGCTTCCGCTATCTGGATGAAGTGACAGGCGACTATAAAACGATTCACGCGGCGCCAGGCACAGAGGAATATGCCCGCCATTGGCGTCCCTTCCTGGCAGCTTTTGTAGAACACCTTCGGGCACGGGGATGGCTCGGGCGCACGGCCATAGCGATGGATGAGCGGCCTGCGCACATGATGAAGCCCATGCTGGCCTTGCTGCGGGCGGTTGCTCCCGACCTCAAAGTGGCGTTGGCCGGCGGCAACGAGCCGGAGTTGAAGGAGGACGTGGATGACTGGTGCGTTTTCATCAGCCCGCCGCTCGATTCGGCAATCGCCCGAGAGCGGACTGCCAAAGGCAAGCCGACAACCTTCTACGTTTGCTGCGGCCCTGCTCGACCGAACACCTTTACCTTCTCGCCGCCCGCCGAGGCTGCCTGGATGGGCTGGTACGCGGCCGCCCAAGGGTATTCGGGCTTCTTGCGATGGGCATACGACTCGTGGACTGAGGATCCCCTTCACGACACAAGCTACGTCACCTGGCCGGCTGGCGACTGCTTCCTGGTGTACCCAGGGCCCAGGAGCTCCATCCGATTTGAGCGGCTGCGCGAAGGCATCCAGGATTACGAGAAGGTGAGGATAATCAGAGCAGCGTTGGAAAACCGCAATGAGGCAGCCGCGCGGGAGGGCCTGGCAAAACTCGAGGCGGCGCTTGCGCTATTTAGCTATGAGGCCGCTCAGAAGATGCCGGCGGCTGAGGTGGTGGCAGCCGCCAGGAAAACTCTGGAGGACCTAGCGCGGCAGATTTTCCCTCCCTAACCTGGCTCAGACGCGCAGCCGCGCCTGCGCCGGCGGCGCGATTGCGGCATCCCAAGCCCTCACCGTGTCCCAACTCAACGAGGAGGAACACGTCAGCCATCAAAGAAAACCGCCCGCCGTGCCAGCGGCGCTGAGCGCGAGGTCACAGCGGTAGCACAACAACGTCGGGAGAGGTCAGCCATGAAGCGAGCCCTAATGGTATGGGGTGGATGGGAAGGCCATGAGCCCAAGCAGTGCGTTGACATCTTCGAGCCCTTCCTTCGGGAGCAGGGCTTCGAGGTGCGCGTGGAAAACACCCTGGACGTATATCTGGAGAAGGATTACATGCAGTCCCTGAGCCTGATCGTGCCCGTCTGGACGATGGGGGAAATCACTGGCGAACAGCTTGAAGGTTTGCTTTCGGCGGTGCGCGGCGGAGTGGGAATAGCTGGCTGGCACGGGGGCATGGGGGATTCCTTCCGCACGCAGACTGAGTACCAGTTCATGGTTGGCGGCCAGTGGGTGGCCCATCCAGGAGGCATAGTGGAGTACACGGTCAACATCGTGAAGCCCGATGACCCCATCGTGTCAGGGCTGAGCGACTTTCAGATGTGCTCGGAGCAATACTACATGCACGTTGACCCATCAAATGAGGTACTGGCCACGACAACTTTCAGCGGCGAGCACTGCTACTGGATAGAGGGCTGCGTAATGCCGGTGGTATGGAAGCGCCGGTATGGGGAAGGGCGGGTGTTCTATTCTTCCTTGGGCCATGTAGCTGCGGATTTCGACGTGCCCGAAGCCCGCATCATCGTCCAGCGCGGAATGCTCTGGGCAGCCAGGTAGCAACCACCAAGGACAGGAAGGTAGGGGCGCCGGGGAGCCGAGACCGCGCCTGGCCAGCTCGCCGATGCCCCAACGCTGCACCGAAAGCGCGCCGAAAGACGGGTTGGCGACGCCGTAGAGGAAAAGAAGACCGGCCTTCCTGCTCGCCGGTGAGTGGGCCAACAGCGCCCCTTTCAGGAAGTGAACTGACCGGCAAAAGGCACCAGTACTGCTTCGTCGAGACACTGCGCCAGGCCAGGCGAGTGGGGGCCGGACTACGCCCCAACGCCCTCGCACACTTCCCGCAGCCTCTCCATGAAGTAGCAGTAATTGGCGAAGGAGACGTCCGGCGGGAGGCTATGGTCGGGACCGGGGATATAGCCACCTTCTTCGATTAGTGGGCGTACCCGCCGAATTTCCGCGTCAATGGCTTGCGGCCCTCGGGCCAAGGCCCGCTTGTCCATCCCAAACCACATCCGCAGGTCGCGCCCGTACTGGCGACGCACCTCTACCACGTCCATGCCCGCCTGCACCTCGAAGGGGTAGAGGATGTTGACGCCTGCGTCGAGCCAGATAGGGATGAGGGAGGAAACGTCGCCGTCGCTGTCGAGGGAGACGAGCTCGACGCCGCGGCTGCGCACAAATTCGACCACGCGGCGGTAGCGAGGCAGCATGTATTGGCGCACCATTTCAGGGCCGATGAGGGGACCGGTCTTGTAGGCCATATCTTCCCAGAAGCCGTAGCAGTCAATGTCGGTGTGAGCGAGGATGCCATCGAGCATGGCGATGACGAAGTCGGCAAGGGCGTCCATCATTTCCTCGACGAAGGCCGGCTCGTCATAGAAGAGCATGCACAGCCGCTCGACGCCCACGAGGTTGCGAAGCGGGCCGAAGAAGCCACCCCAGCGGTCGGAAATGACAATCAGCGGAAAATCACGGTTGCGGTAGGCGGCGAGGCGGGCGGCGTAGTCAGGGCCGATGCGGGCGGCTAGGTCCGGATTCATGCGCTGATGCATGAAGCGCCGGAAGTCTTCCCGCGTCTCAACGGGGAAGCGCACGAACTGAGGCATAGACGAATAGGGCTGGTCCTTGCGCTCCCGCATGAGGATGCCTTCGTGATTGATGTAAAGGACCGTGGCCTCGTCTTCCTCGATGACCTTGCGCTCAAAAGGCGGGTTAGGGAAGAACCAGCCGCCCTGCCACTCCCAGCGGTCGGTAGGAAACAGCGGTTCGTCTTCGGGCCGGTAGCCCTCGGCCTGCCAGCGCTCAACGGTTTCCGGCCAAGCGCCAAAGTTGCGAAAGGGACATCGGTCAACAGGCCCATAATTCATGCAGTTCAGGAAGCGTTCTCGGTCGGTCATGGACGTGCGCGCTTTGTTGCTCATCGGCCTTTCTCCACAGTTATGGCGAGTTGGCTGCAGGGGCTTCCGCGGCCAAGGCGGAACGGGTCAAGCCGCCTCCATTTGGCCTGCGGCTAAAGCCAGAAGGGATTTCTCCGTGGCGCCGGCGCCTGGAACTTCAGCCACCACTCGGCCCTCCCGGAGCACCAAAATGCGGTCGGAGAGAGCGGCCACCTCCTGAAGCTCGCTGGAGATTAGCACCACAGCCATCCCTTGGGCGGCGAAGTCGCGTATCCAGCGGTGAATGTCGGCCTTGGCAGCCACGTCCACCCCCCGAGTCGGTTCGTCGAGAAGCACCACTCGGGGCTGGCAGGCCAGGGTACGGGCGGCCATGACCTTCTGCTGATTGCCACCGGAAAGCTCCACCACAGGCTGGTCGGGATTTGCACACTGGATGTTGAAGCGAGCGATAAACTCCGCGGCGAGAATGCGTTCCCGGCCGATATCTAGCAGGCCCAAGGCCCGAAGAAGCCTCTGGAGAACGGAAAGCGAGACGTTGGTGCGCACGCCGAGCTGGGGGATGAGGCCCTGGGCCTGGCGGTCTTCGGGGAGCAAGACCACCCCGTGGGCAATGGCCTGAGCAGGGGAAGAAAAGCATACGGGATGACCATCCAGGAATATCTGGCCAGCCTTGGGACGGTCAACTCCCGCAATAGCCCGCACTATCTCCGAGCGGCCGGCGCCGACAAGACCGGCGAGGCCCAAAATCTCGCCAGCCCGCACGTAGAAACTGACGTCCTCAAAGGCAGGCGGATTCGAAAGGCTCCGCACCTCAAGCGCAGGAGTTTCTGAGGAGGTAGGGGCTGGGCGAGGGAGTAGTTCCAAGGGCCTAGCCCGGCTCTCCAGTGCCACCTCGGCCGTGATGGCGCGGGCACCAGCCTCCCCAGCCATTGCCTCGATGACTTGGGCTGGGGTGGCCTCAGCAGCCCTGAAAACGCCCGCCACCTGGCCGTCACGAAGAACGGTTATCGTGTCGCATAGGGCAAAAACTTCTGCCAAGCGATGAGAGACATAGATGAGCGTGACGCCACGCTGCTGGAGAGAGCGCATAAGGCGAAAGAGGTTATCAGCCTCTGCTGCAGTGATGGCGGAGGTCGGCTCGTCCAGGATGAGCAGGCGGGCGTCGGCACCTAGCGCGCGGGCTACCTCGACGAGCTGTCGGTCGGCGACGTTCAGGGCTTCGACGGGCGTGGCCGGACTGAGATGAGAAAGCCCAACGCGGGCAAGGAGGTCGCGGGCAGCGGCCTGTTCATCACGGCGGCGAAGAGTACCCCAGGGAGTTGTGCGCTCGCGGCCGAGGGCCAGGTTGTCAGCCACGCTGAGATTGGGGCAGAGCATCGGCTCCTGGGGCACCAGGCCGACGCCGGCAGCCTCGGCGGCATGTGGCGAGGGCAAGACTACCCGCTGGCCGAAAAGCTCGATCTCGCCGGCATCGGGCCGAAGAACACCAGCCAGGATTTTGGCCAGCGTGGACTTGCCGGCGCCGTTAGCGCCGACCAGGCCATGACATTCTCCGACGCGGGCGGTGAGGTCCACTCCGCGGAGAGCCTCCACGCCGCCGAAGCGCTTCCGCAGGCCGCGTACGGCAAGGGCTACCTGGGCCTGCGAAGCGCGAAGGGGGGCCGCCTCAGCCATGGTGTTGTCGCCCGCCGCATAGTGAATCCCAGCCATGGGTGCTGTCAGCCCAACGAAAACAGCACCGGGACGTCATAGACCTAGTCCTTGAACTGCTTCTTGTTCCACTTTTCGGCGTATTGCTCGACGTTCTCCTTGGTCACAATGTCCAGCCCAGAGTCAACGAAGCTCGGGTAGGTTTTCCTGTTGACGATGATGTCGTGAAGAATCTTGATGCTCTCATAACCCCAGCGCCAGCAGCGCTGGGCGACGAGGGCGTACACGTAACCCTGGCGGACGTAATCCCACTCGTTGGGCAGAGCGTCGAAGGCAATGACAGCGACCTTGCCGGGCTTTATATCCTCGAAGCCCCCCGGGGCCTTGGCGAATAGCGCCCAGCCGCCGACCAGGACCATGCCCTGAAGGTCCGGATGGGCACGCAATACGTCCTTCAGTTGCCCGACGGCCTTGGCGGTGTCGTCGTCGCAGTAGAGCGTCTCCAGCAGCCTAATGCCAGGATACTTGGCCAGGACAGACTTCACACCGTCAATGCGCTCCTCGAGGTTGGGCGCGCCTGCCACGCCGCTTTGAATCACCACCTTGCCTTCAGGCTTGCGGCCCATCTTGCTAAGGGCCTCGATGAGCAGCTCCGCCTGCTTGACACCCGCCTGAAAGCTGTTGATGCCGTAGTAGGTGATGCGCTTTGACTTGGGAGCGTCACTATCAAAGGTAATCGTCGGGATACCGGCCTCGATGGCCTTGTTGATGACGGGCACGAGAGCGTCGCCTTGATTGCAGGAGATGGAAATGCCGTCCACTTTCTTGTCGATGAGGTTCTCGATGGTGGATATTTGCTTGGCTGTATCGGCCGTCTCAGGACCCGTGAAAATCACTTCGACGTCGCCAAGCTCGGCGGCAGCCGCCTGAGCACCCTCGGCGGCAAGCTGAAACACCGGGTTGTCCAAGAGCTTGGGCACGATAGCGAGCTGGAGCTTCTTGGCGGGCGTGGTGGGCGGCTGGCCCTGGAAGGGCGCCGGGATGGGCGGCTGTGTGGCGGCTGGCTCCCTCCTGCCGCAGCCAAGGCTGCCCACGCTGGCGGCCAAAACCGTCGCCAGGACCGCGGCGGCCAGGATGACTCCTACGGCGCTCCTGGTCTTGCTCATCTTGCTCACACCCCCTGGTGCGTGCTGGTAAAACGCAATGCGGCACAGCGCCGCTATTTCTTGCGGAAGCGGTCCAGAGCCACGGCGAAAACTATGACGAGACCGATAGAGACATCACGATAGTAGGCCGGGCAGTTGAGAAGAACAAGGCCGTTTCGCAAGACGCCCATGATGGCCGCTCCCAGAAGGGCGCCGAGGGCGGTGCCGTGGCCGCCCATAAGGGACGCTCCGCCGATGACGGTGGCGGCAATGACGTCCAGCTCGCCGCCCATCATCGCCGTAGATTGAGCGGTGCCGAGCCAAGCGGTCATGAGGATAGCAGCTATTCCAGCAGTGAGGCTACAAATCACGTAGGCCAGAAGCTTCGCCCGGTCCACCGGTACGCCTGCGAAGCGAGCAGCCTGCTCGTTGCCGCCGACTGCGTAGAAGTACCGGCCCCAGCGAGTGCGAGAAAGGATGAACCAGCCGGCACCAGTGACGACGGCCATGGCAAGGACGGGCACAGGTACGCCGCCTATAGTGCCATGGCCGATGCTCTCGGAGAATATGTCTGGGAAGCCGGAAATCGGGTGGCCACGTGAGACGGCGTAGGCGAGGCCGCGGCAGATGCTCAACATGCCCAGCGTGGCGATAAACGGTGGAAGCTTCACACGGACAACCAGCGAACCATTGGTCAAACCTACGGCCACGGCCACGCAAAGGGCCACCAGCATGGCGCCAGCCACCCGTGCGGCCACGCTAGCCCCAGCCAAAACCGGCAGCGTCAGTACCTTGGCCATCACGACGCCAGAAAGGGCTAGAGTTGCGGCCACGGACAGGTCAATGCCAGCCGTGAGGATGACCGCCAACTCGCCGACGGCCATGATGGCGACGAAGGAGAACTGGCGGGCCACGTCGAGGAGATTGCTGGCGGTGAGGAAGGTTGAGCCATAGGGGCCGCGAGTGGCGATGGCCAGGGCAGCACCCATCACCACCAGCACGCCAAGCACCCCGGCCTCCCGAAAAGCCCAGAAGGCCGCCCTCGTCTGGCGGTGCGAAGAGGAAGTTACTGGTACCATGCTATGAGAAATACACCCGCCCGCTCAGCGCGATTGACGCTGCCTCGTCCTAGCCCGCGACCGCAAGGCTTGGGTATGACACTAAGTTAATGGTGAAGAGTACCACAAAGCCTTGGAGCGCGTCGCCTCGGCGCCCGCTTTTCTACTGCTGCTACGCCATCTCCTGCAACGTGCCCGCCGTGTACAAAAGACGCCCCGCTGCGGCCAGACACCCATTCTTCTCGCAGGTGGCCCGCCGGGCGTCTCAGATTGCCCTGCGCCTCGAGGAAAAGCGGCAGGCCTGTGCGACAGCGGGAGGAAGACAAGGACTCCTGCGGGGCAGCACCAACTATATCACCCACGGGGACGCACGGGGTGCCTTTGCAAGGCAAAGGAGGAGTAAGCATGGTCAGGATTGGGATGCTTGGAAGCGGTTTTGTGGCGGACTTTTACATGCAGGGCCTGCGGGACGTGCCCGACCAGCGGGTGGTGGTGAATTATTCCCGCAGCGAGGAACGGGCAGAGGACTTTGCCCGACGATGGGGCGTGCCTCAATGGACAACGCGGATGGAAGAGGTCGCCGACCGCGACGATGTTGACCTGGTACTGATAGCCCTGCCGAACCACCTGCACCATGAGGCTGCGTTGCTGCTGGCCGAGCGTAAGAAAAACATGGTCTGCACAAAGCCACTGGCCCGCACGGCCAGCGAGGCCAAGGAAATGCTGGAGGCCGCGCGGTCGGCAGGGGTGATGCACGGCTACGCCGAGACGGAAGTCTTCAGCCCAGCCGTCATGCATGCGCGGGCGCTCATCGAGCGCGGGGCCATCGGCAAGGTAATAAGCGTGCGGTCGCGGGAGGCTCATGCCGGCCCCCATGCACCGCGTTTCTGGGACGCGCAACTCTCCGGCGGCGGGGCACTCCTAGACATGGGCTGCCACTGTATCGAGGCCGCGCGGTACTTCATCGGCAAGGACATCCGGCCCGTCGAATGCCTGGCCTGGGGCGAGAGGCTTTACCACCACGACAAGACGCAAGCCGAGGACTCTGCCGTGCTGCTGCTACGCTTTGAGGGCGGCCAGATGAGCGTTACTGAGACGAGCTGGATTGCCCGTGGGGGCCTGGACCTGCGCAACGAAGTCTATGGCACCCTAGGCACAATCTTCACCGACGTCACCCGCTCGACGCCAATCCGAGCCTTCGTCATGGGCGCCGGCGCAGGCTACGTCGTCGAGAAGGCCGAAGCCGAGACCGGCTGGGTCTTCCCGTGCGTGGACGAGGCCCGAATATACGGCTATCACGAGGAGATGCGGCATTTCGTGGAATGTGCAGCAACCGGTCAGACGCCGCGCGAGAGCTTCGAGGACGGCTACGTCGTCAACGTCATCCTCGACGCCGCCTACCGGTCCATGAAGTCCAAGAAGTGGGAGCCGCTAGAAGTCTGACGAAGGAGGTCGGCGAAATGGCTGAGGCCCGTGATGCTCAGCGCTTGGCCGCGCCGCCGGAGGCGCGGGAACGGGTGGCGGAACTCGTCGAGCGGTACCGGTGCAACGAGAACTACTACCAGAGCCCGGCCTACAAAGAGGCCCAGGCGCGCGTGGACTTCATTGACCCCTTCTTCGAGGCGCTGGGCTGGGACATGGCCAACCGGGCCGGGTACGCCGCGCCCTACCGCGACGTGGTCAGGGAGGACGCCCTGCGCGTCCCGGGCGCCGTGAAGGCGCCGGACTATTGCTTCCGCATCGGCGGGCAGCCCAAATTCTACGTGGAGGCCAAGAAGCCCTCGGTGAGCGTGAAGGGCGACCCCGCGCCTGCCTTCCAGCTTCGCCGCTACGCCTGGAGCGCCGGCTTGCCCCTATCCATTCTCACCGACTTCCAGGAGTTCGCTGTCTACGATTGCCGGGCGAAGCCTAAGAAGGAAGACGCCGCCTCCGTCGGCCGGATCGAGTTCGTCACCTACGACCGGTACATTGACCGCCTCGACGACCTCTACTCCCTCTTCTCAAAGGAGGCCATCCTCCGCGGGGCCTTCGACCGCTACGCCGCCGACACGGCCCGCAAGCGAGGCACTGCCGAGGTGGACGACGAGTTCCTCAAGGAGATCGAGGCCTGGCGCGATAGCCTCGCCCGCGATATCGCTCGCCACAACCCCGACCTATCCGTTGACGACCTCAACTTCGCAGTTCAGGCCACCATTGACCGCATCCTGTTCCTCCGCATCGCCGAGGACCGGGGCGTCGAAGCCTACGGCCGCCTCGCCCAGATTGCCCGCAAGAGCGGCATCTACCCGGCGCTCATCGCCTTCTACCTGGATGCCGAGCAGCGATACGACTCGGGCCTCTTCGACTTCGGGCGCACCGGCGACACCCTCACCACCGGCCTCCACGTCTCCGATCGCGTGCTCAAGCCTATCCTCCGCGGCCTCTACTACCCCGACTGCCCCTACCAGTTCTCGGTCATCAGCGCCGACATCCTCGGGGCCGTCTACGAGCGCTTCCTCGGCAAGGTCATCCGCCTCACCCCGGCTCACCACGCCAAGGTCGAGGAGAAGCCCGAGGTGCGCAAGGCCGGCGGCGTCTATTACACCCCCAAGTACATCGTTGACTACATCGTCGAGCACACGGTGGGCGAGGCCGTGAAGGAAGCCGGGACGCCGGAGGCCGTCAGTAAGCTCCGCATCCTCGACCCGGCCTGCGGCTCCGGGTCCTTCCTTCTCGGCGCCTACCAGTACTTGCTCGACTGGCACCTGCGGTGGTACCTCGAGCACAACCCTAAGCGCTACGCCAGGGGAAGCCGCCCCGCCGTCTTCCAGGTCGCCGCCGACGACTGGCGCCTCACCATCCACGAGCGCAAGCGCATCCTCACCGACTGCATCTTCGGCGTGGACCTGGACCCCCAGGCCGTCGAGGTCACCAAGCTCAACCTACTGCTCAAGTGCATGGAGGGCGAGGCCGCCGCCACCGCCGACCAGACCATGCGGCTGCTGCACGAGCGGCTGCTGCCGAACCTCGACGCCAACATCAAGTGCGGCAACAGCCTGATTGGGCCGGACTATTTCGAGGGGCGAGATATGCGACTGGTGGACGAAGAGGAGCTGCGGCGGGTCCGGCCCTTCGACTGGAAGGCCGAGTTCCCGGCCATCATGGAGGCCGGGGGATTCGACTGCGTTATCGGCAACCCCCCGTACCTGTTCATAACCGAGGTGCCTTCGGACCTGCGCCGCTACTTCCAGCAAAGCTACGCCAGCGTCACGTACCGCTTCGACCTCTACGGCGCCTTCATTGAGCGGGCGGCCACAACCCTGCTTCGCCCCGGCGGTGTCCTGGGCCTCATAATCCCGCACACGCTCCTCAGCAACGACTCGTTCCGGAGCTTGCGATCTCTGCTCGCTTGCCACACTTTCCTCTACCACATCGTGGATCTCGGCCCCGGCGTCTTCCGTGGCGCGAGGAACGAGACCATGCTGCTCTTCTTCCGGAACCGTCCTCCCACCCCGGGGGACACTGTGGACGTGCTGCGCAGTGCTGCTCGGACCTTTCCGCGGCCCGTCGAGCGGTTTGCACCGCGCCAGACCGAATGGGCAGGCGCTGACGGCAGGCCCTGGAGCGTGCACGTTTCGCCCGAAAGGGACGCCGTCATCTCGCACATGGAGCGCACGGGGCGCATTTTGGGCGACCTGTGCACGGTCAACCAGGGCCTCAGGACTGGCGACAATCGCCGCTACCTGGCCCCCGAGCGCCGCGGACCCAAGTGGCGACCCGCCGCTGGCGGGAAGGACGTGCAGAGGTACGGCCCCCTCGTCCCCTCCGCCTACGTGTACTACGACCGCAACGTGCTCGACGCGCCTCGCAGACCAGGCATCTTCACATCGGATGCGAAGATCGTCGTCCAGGAGGTCCGCAACATCACGCTGTTGCGGCGCATCGTAGCGACGCTGGACCGCGGCCGGGTGTTCTGCCTGCAGTCCACGAACGTGGTCAACGCGAGGCCATCCTGCCCGGTGGACATGCGGTACCTCTTGGGCGTGCTCAACAGCGCCGCGGTGAATTTCCTATTCAGGTGCCGGTACCCAGGGAACAACCACATCGCGTCAAACCAACTCGCTCGCGTGCCCGTTCCTCATCCGGCTGACGAGCAACACCGGCGCATGGTGACGCTGGTGGAGACCATGCTTGACCTTCACAGGCGGCTGGCCAAGGCGAAGACGCGGGCCGAGCGGGACCTCCTCCAGCGCCAGATAGACACCACCGACCGCCAGATTGACCTCCTCGTCTACGAGCTTTACGGCCTCACCGACGAAGAGATCGCCATCGTTGAGGAGGCCACGAAGGGCCGGTAGGGGGCCTCAGCCGCTGCGACAGCCCGGCGGAAGATGTTACGCCCGCCCTACAGGAAACCCCACCGCGAACCCACGGCCGCAGGCTGAAGCCTGCGGCTGCAGCGGCTGGACGACCAGCGGCGCGCTGCTCAGGCCCGCATGCCTTGTCGGGAGGGCTCAGTACCCCAGCCGGTTGTATTCGACAAGCTGGGCGGCGTTGAAGGCTTCGCCGCCCTCGCGATTCACCGACAGATACACGTGGGGTTGCAAGCCTCTGGCTAGTAGCCGCTCGATGACGCCCGCGACAATCATCCAGCAGCAGACGATGGTGGCGATGCCGGAGAGGGGAAAAACGGGCGCCGCAAGGCCTTCGACTTCCAGGCAGGCGTCGCCATAGGGAACGCAATTGTCCACCACGATGTCAGCTACATCGCAGAGCCGCAGGCCGGTGGAGTGGGCCGACTTCACCCGCGCCGTGTATTCCATGGACGTGATGGCCACGACGGTGACGCCGGCCTCGCGGGCGGCAATGGCGGTAGAGATTGGGCGAGGGGTGCGGCCAGAGACCGAGCCGACAATGAGGCAGTCTCCAGCGCGTAGATTGGAAGCCCGCACGGCCAGGCGGGCGGTTTCCAGATCGAAGTCGAAGGGCTCAGGGCGAGGGCGGTCCTTGAGACAGTCGGCCACGGGATTGTCGAGATGGAAGCTGAAATTGAACGGCCGGAGCGCCATGAGACCGCCGGCGCGGCTGAGCAAGTCGCCCTCGTTGCCGTGGCCGAGCGGCCCAACGAAGAAGCCCCCTCCGTTGGCCAGGGCATTGGCGGCGGCTTCAGCGGCGGCACCTATGGCCTCGGCTTGGGTCGCCCGGATGCGCTCCAGAAGCCCGTGCACCTCCTCTAAATACCGGTCCGACAGCAAGACAATCACCTCCCGCAGCCTAGGTCCGACCTAGGGGGTGGGCGCGGCCACTACGGCGCGCGAGAAGGCGCGTTGGGTCTCGACCACTCTGTCGCGCAGCTCAGGGGTCACCGGCGCTCCGGCGGCCCGCATGGCGCAAAAGGCGGCACCCACCGCAGGCCGCACAGGCGGAACTAAGGGCTGCAGCGTCGCGTCAATGCGCAGGGCCTCGGCGACCAGCATGGACCAGTACAAGGGCGAGCCTTGCGCCAGGCCGCCGGTGCCAATGAGGGGACATCCGGCCCCCCGCAGGCCCACTGCATCCAGGGCCACCCCGATAATCTCGGCGAGGCCCACGGCGGCCTCTTGCAGGACGGCAAGTGCTACCGCGTCGCCAGCGCGCGCCTGCTCGTCAACCGTCGGGGCAAGAGACGCCACGTCTCGGCGGCCAAGCTGATGCATCTGAAAGGGCCACACCAACTCCCAGGCGCTCTCCCGCCCCAGCGCGGCCGGTATTGCCCGCGCGAGCGCAGTAGGGCGGGCGCCAGGCCAGGCCGAGCGCAAAGCCGCGCGAAGACCCCGCAGGCCCACGTCATAGGCGCTGCCCTCGTCGCCCAGTACCGGCCCGAACCCGCCGAGATGGAGGTCCTGACCGTCGCGAGTGCGGGCGTGCACGAAAGAACCGGTGCCAGCGAGGACGAGCACGCCCCAATCCTCAAGAGCCGCCGAAAAGCCTGCCTCGACTTCGTTGGCATGGTGAAAGTGCGCGACGATGCCCCGTGCTTCGAACCATTCGGGCACCCGCTGACTCATGAAGACGGCGCCCACCCATAGCTCCTTTGGCGGTGAAGGCCCCAGCGCACCCGAAAGTGCATCCTCGTAGGACTGAGCTACGACTTCGGCAGAGTTGTAGTTGGCCGGGCCGCCGACGCCCCAGCCGCGGACAACTCCCGACTCGTCCATGAGCACGGCGTCAACCTTCGAGCCGCCGGGGTCGAGACCGAGAAACAACCGCAGGGCCTCTCCCTCCTATGCTGACTTGCGCGATGATGGCTTGGCCAGGCAGGGCAGGCAAAGTCTCACACCGCTGCGGCCGATGGCTACCCCACCCACAAACCCCTTACTCCTCACTCCACCGACCGCAAAACCTCCTCCATGGCGATTTGCGACCACTCATCGAAGCGCCACGGCTCATTGTTGCAAGTGTGGGTATCCTTGAGGATTATCTCCAGGACACACTCGTTGGCCCTGGCAATTTCGATGGTCTCGCGAATGTCACGGCGGACGACCTCGGGGTTGAACTGAACGGCAGCGATGGGCGCCGGATTGGGCTTCCACGAGTAAATGTAGTTCGGGCCGAGCTTCTCAGCGCTGATGCGCTTATCGGCCCAGGGGCTTATGGAGATGCGTCGCAGGCGGGGAATGTTGCGGATGAGGATGTCGAGTTTGTGATGCAGCGGCTCGCAGCAGCCGTAGCAGTTGAGGCCGAAGCGCTCCAGGATGGGAACCTGATAGCGCAGGGCAAACTCTTCATGCATGGCCGGAGATACTTCCGACAGCGTCTGGGCCTCGCAAAAACCCCACATATCCTTGAGACGCACCGTGCCGGAAAAGTCCGGTTGAGGCAGCTCATCGGTAAACCCGAAGCCACCAGAGCCAACGTAATCGTTACCGTTATTGAGAGAGAGAACGCCCAGGCTTTCGAGCTGCTGGAGCCAGGCCAGCTTCCCTTGCATGAGGCGGCTCATGCCCAAGTGCACGAACTCCGGGTCGTCAACCATGTCCCAGAGCATTTGGGTGAGGCCCCGCAGATTGGCCCACTCGTCTATAAGACCCAGCCCCCACCAGAAAGCACCATGCAGCCGCACCGTGAGGATGTCGCCCAACAAATCCTCATAGAACTCTAAGTTCCGCTGGGTTGCTTCGGGGTCGTGAGTGGCCGTGGGCGTCTGGAGGCGGTCAAGGTCGGCGCGAGTTTTGATGGGCGGATCCCAAACGTAGGCGCCGCGCGGGAAGTCGGGGTGGGTGTAATGAGCCTCCACACCCCAGCCGGTGTTGGTGACTGCGGGCAGAACGTTGAAGAAGGCGTCGCAGACCTGGTCGTCGCGGAAGTGCTCGGCGGCATAGAGGCGTGCACGAAGACCCCATTCGATGCCCCGCGCATCCTCCCCCTCGCACTCGAGGGCGTCGGCGGGCAGGAGCTCCTGCCAAGAACCTTCGGGAGAAATGAACACGAGGGGCCGCTCAGGCCGCAGGGCATTGTGGGCGTACCAGAGCCGGCGTTTCTCTTCCTGTTCGGGCTGCGCGGCAACCTCGGCTATGCGCTTGGCAAGGTCGCGAAGGATAATTCTGTCCTTTTCGGTCACAGTAAGTGCCTCCCGCGATATTGCTTTCCGACGGGCGTGAATGCTACCGCGCCAGCGAGCAGTCGTAAAGGGCGGGGTTGGAAATGCGGCGACAGGAGCCAGCTAGGAGCTCCGGCAGGCCAAAGCCGCAGCGGATACGCGCCGGAGAGCAGCGGGGCGGCAACGCGGGCATAAATACAGGCACGCGAAGCAGATGGCCTTGCCGACGTCGGGCCGTGCAGGGATAATGTCATGGGCGCGGCCGGCAGTTGGCCAGTGGGAGGAAAGCAGCACGGACATGAAGACCGCAGTGAGTACCGCAGGAATTTGCCTCGCGCTGGCCATGGCAGGGCAGGGTGAAGCCATCGGGCAGGGGGGCGCCATCCACATAGTTGCCCTCGGCACCACCGTCAAGCTCCCGGCCGGATGGAAGCTTGTTGAGGACGCTGGGCCAAAAGGTTGCGCCTTCGAGACGCCGGAGGGAGTGCGCGTGGACGTTGTAGTGTGGACGCCCAGCCCACCGGCGCAGGGCTCGTACGACGAGCGACACGCGGCATGGGAGCACGGCATACTTCTCAAGCGCAGTTGCGACTTCGCCTCGGAGCGTGAGCAGCAGGTACCGGCACCCTTCGGCAGTAAGGGATTGCTAGTCAGCGGACGGGCGCGAACCGGTGGGCAAGAATGGGTCGGCGCCTACCTGGCCTTCTTGCTGGATGGCTCTCGGGCCTGCGTAATCGGGTCCTTCGCGCCCCAGGCGGTCGGCACCGAAGCAGCAGTAGAGGCTATCTTTGCCCTGGTCGAGGCCCTTCATGCCGCCCAGCAAGGCTCCGCGCCAATGATAGCGGCGAGGCCGGCAGAAAAGCCCACGTCCAGCTCTGTGACCGCTGCCGCCAGCCCAGGGGTAACACCTACTCCGCAGGCGCGTCCGGCACCGCCGACACTGGCGGCCGCCAGCGCAAGGGGCGAATGGTTTTCACCAGTGTCAAGCCCACCCCTGCGCCCCGCCGCGCCCACAGCACGATTCGCAAGCCTCGCACCAACCAGCCCCTGGGTCAGCGAGACGGCGACCACCGGCGCAAGGCTGGCTGCCGGTCACGGGGAGCACACCCGCGGGCCGGAACGGCTGGTGGTTGACTGGCCTGAGCGGCCGTCGCGGGTGGAACTGGCGGCCTCCCTGCCGACGATAGCGGCCGCCGCTACAAGGCGAGCAGAGTCCACGGGGGCACCCAGGATTCGGTCCGGTAGCATCGTTGCCGCACTTCCCGAGCGGGCCACCCCGGCAGGCGGCCGAGGAAGGCTTGCCGTCACGCTGGCGGCTGCACTGGCTGAATCGCACCCCCTGCTGGCGGCTCTGCCGACCAATGCCGCGGCTCGACCATACGCAGGGCAACCAGCCCTTGGCCGCCCCCGCTTAGGACGAGCTGCAGAGGGAGAACACCCTGTCAGACCCTCACTGGCCTCTGCGCCCGTCAGGGTCGCCGCGCAGCCGTCCGGGGAACGGGCGGTAGGGATAGCCGTGAGGCAAACCGCCGTCCTCGGCGGAGTGACGTCACTCCCAGTTCTCCCCACGTCGGCGATACTAGCCGCGCAGCGACTGACTGCTCCCGCACGATTGGCGAGCGGGTCATTGCGGCCCGGACGCGGCTCCCGGACGGAGCCTTTGGAGAGGCTAGTCTTGTCACCCGTGGAAAGGAAATCAGCATGGCGTGCCGTCTCGCCGACGGCCGCAGAGACGCCGGCTACTGTCGCCCTCAAGGCGGGAGCAACAGCGGCCCCTGTCGCACGGAGGCCCATGGAAACGCCAGGGCGCACGCTCACCTCCACCGTGGCGCTATCAGCAGCGCCCGTGGCAACTGCGACACCTCCTGTAATAAGTCCGCGACGCACGAAAGCCGCCGCCGTCAGCCCAAGGCAGACTATGGGCTTTCGCTTGGCGGCTGTCTCCTCGCCGGTGGTGCGGGCAGCGGCGGTAGGGGCATCCGTCGCCGCCTCCCCCACACGTCCAGAAGCCGGGGCGCTGCCGGCAGGGACAAGAGTGGCCAGCAGCAAGACCGAGATGAGGGGCGAGCCTCTCGTGGCGACGCCGGCCTCCAGCGGGCCGACGGTCGGCTGGACATGCGACGAGAAGGGACTGTTGCGTGTGAAGGTACCAGCCGGGTGGAAGGTGTCGGTAAAGCTTACGGTGGGGCCGGGGCAGCCGGCCATAGCCGTGCAGGGCGTCCATGCGCAAGACCCGACACTCCGATTTGCATGGGTGCAACCCTCCCTGCCGCGCTACCGAGACCTCAGTCAACTGCTCGTAGCGATGGGTTACCGCGAGTGGCAGGCATACAAGGATGCAGCCAGCGGGGAAGTATTGACGGTGGCGAAGCGGCGGGGGGCACGCCGATTGCTGGAAGACGTCGTGCTGCCAGGTAGCGACGGGGGACTGCACACTTGGCAAATACTGGACGCGCAGCCGTCCGCGGTGGCTGGTGGGCTGGCGGGAGGCACTGATGGCGTGGTGGCGCACGTTATAGGCATGGGAGAGCACGGCAGCGTGGAGGGATGGTATTCAGTGGCGGCGGGGACGTTGCCGGGCCAGTCGGCGCAAACATGGGTGGGAGCCTGGCTCGCTGCCGTTGGGCCGCAGGGCGACCGAAGAGCTCTGGAGGCCCTAGTTCAAGCCGTAACGGGTGTCAGCACGGAGCAGACGCAAGTCGGCGAGGAGTTGCAGAGCATGGTGACAGCCGCACAGTTGGCGGTCAGAGACCTGAGCCGTAGCGCGGCACTCGGTCAGCGGTAGTGCCCCTTCGGACATAGTAGCGGCTAACGCCCGCGGAGGAGACAGGCAATGACGCGCAAACTTGTAGATTGTCCACACTGCGGAGGCAAGCGCAACTGTACGCGCAGCGGAGGCCGGAGCTGTCGGGATTGCCTCGCGGCAGCCGGCCGCAGCGTCCATCAATGGGGAGTGGTGCGCTGCTCGTATTGTGGCGGCCGGGGTAAGGTCTGGACCGAGGAGGATGAGGAGCAGCAAGCCAAGGGCGAGGAGCAGGAATCGTCGGAAACGAGCGAAGGGCAAGGTTGAGATGCAAGCCCAATGTTGCGCGAAACTGGGCTTAGAGTGGAGTGTCTAATTTGAAGACTCGGCGGAGCGGCAGGAAATAGGCAGTCGGGCTCATTGACTCACAGCAAGTGGGTGTGGTATAGTTTTAGGGACTTATCGGGTGGTGTTAACCGCCCGAGGTCATAGCCGTTTCGTTGGCCTTGTTGCCGCCGATACTGGCGAAGAAGGGAGGGCACCTCCAAGCCTGGCGGCGACGGGACAGGGGCCGACGACGGGGCGGTGGAGCGGGTGCTTCCGAGGCAAGGCAAGAGAGGGAACGTGGGTTACTCCTTGTCTGCCGCCGGAGGGCCAGGCTCTCGCCCCGAGGGAGGGGCGTGAAGCGGCTGTTTACCTCGCGCCCAATCCCGCGGACTGTCAGAAAAACGGAGGGCGAGAAGAACATGTACAAGTGGATCGCAGCAAGCTTGCTTGTATCGGTGCTGGTGCTGCCGGCGCTGGTGCAGGCCGCCCCGACCGATGATGTGCCTTTTGACCACTGGGCCTACGATGCCGTTCAGACGCTGGTGGACAAGGGGATAATCATCGGCTACCCGGACGGTCTGTTCCACGGCAACCGGGCGATGACGCGGTACGAGTTTGCGATGGCCATCTCGCGGCTTCTGGACAACCTGCCCAAGCCCGGGGCGGGGCCTGCGGGGCCTGCGGGGCCTGCCGGGCCTGCGGGGCCTGCCGGACCGCAGGGGCCTGCTGGGCCTGCCGGACCTGCCGGGCCTGCGGGACCTCCTGGGCCGCAGGGGCCTGCGGGCAAGGTGGATGAGGCTGAGGTGCGGGCCATCGTCCAGAAGCTGGTGGGGGAGTTCCGGGACGAGCTGCGCCAGATCCGCGGCGACGTGGATGACCTGAGCGCAGACGTGAAGGACCTCTCCGACCGCGTCACGGCCCTGCAGGAAGCCAAGGGCATCAAGCCGGTAGGCTGGATTGATTACCGCGTGGGCATGATAGGCGACGACATGAAAGCTGACCGCTGGTTCGACAACCTCACCGTCAAGCTCGGGGCCGAAGGGCAGGTCACCGACGACCTGTTCGCCCGTGTCATGCTCAAGATGCGGGACAATCCCACGGTCAACCTCGTAGCCGATCCGGGCTGGTGGGTGGGCTTCCCGCCCGAGTATGGCAAAGAAGCGTCCGCCCAGCAGCTACCTGCAGGTTACGGACTGCTCGGAATGATTGGCTACTACGACCCCGACTACGCCTGGCAACTATGGGATGCATGGCGGCACACGTGGACGCACCCTGATGACCCGTGGGGCGACATGTTGCCTTTCAGCGTGGACGGGCGGGGGTTCGACAATCCCTGGCTGCAGGACCTGGTCTGGCTTGACGAGGCCTACCTGCAGTTCAACACCAAGGGCTTGTGGACCGCCAAGTGGACCGTGGGTCGGCAGTACCTGCGCTACGGGCTTGGCCTGGTTGTTAACAACGACCGCAAGAGCCTCCAGGGCGTGCGGATGCAGGCCACGAACCTGTGGGGGAGCAACTTCGACCTGGACGTGTTCGCCGGCGGCGGCAACTCGGACTACACCTTCCGGTTCCCCGAGTGGCTGGAGGAAGCCGGCTACCTGGGCGACTCCTACCTGGCGGCGCGGCTTTCGTATGACCGGCCGTCGTGGGCTGTTGGCGTGAACTATCTGGCCAATGGCTACGCC
>Ga0315298_1001853_pt1 | contig 37686 bp, 35 predicted proteins | sample WHS_1_MG_FD_203077 | JGI IMG/M metagenome (GOLD analysis project Ga0315298, IMG submission 203077) | Extremophilic microbial mat communities from Washburn Hot Springs, YNP, Wyoming, USA - WHS_1_MG | ecosystem: Environmental > Aquatic > Thermal springs > Hot (42-90C) | place: USA: Wyoming...
GTCATTGTCATCATCTTTCCGTTCCTCAGGTCTTGCTCAAGGGAAGGGCACGGAAAATCTACCCTCGCACATTCGGCCTCCTGCCTCATGTGCTCGGGGCGAAATGCCTCCTGCATTTCTTGGCGTAGTGGCGGGTAAGATTTTCCTGTGGGTGCAATTGCAAGACATTCGACGGAAAGATGATGACAATGACCAGCGGGTAAAAACCACAGCGGGTATTATGTAGGTAGAGGAAATAAAAAAAAGAAAAAAGAAAAAAACCGACACCGCGATCCGGTTATAGTAATTTGTGCTTAGAGAAAGCATTGATTATAGATAAAGTGTGTTAACCGCTATTGTATAAAGGAGAAGTTTACTACGCCGTAAAGGACTACGGCGGGGCTTTTGAATCAGCACAGGATGTGATGATGAAAAAGCCATATAGTAAATAGGCGAGGTATGAACAAAGTATTAAGGTTAACACCATTGGTATAGAGGAAGAATTGGCCGATAAAGCGGTGTCGGCGATTCTTTTCCCTCGACTTCGCTCGGGACATGCTTTGCACACTTTCTTTCTGGTCGTTCAGAAAGAAAGTGTGAAGGGCTCTTCACCGCTCCCGAGTCTGAGCAGTTGCATTGCAAACTTTGCGTAGCGTGGGCGGAAGTCCTTTTCTTTTGGGACGCTTGCCAAAAGGAAAGGTAGCAAAAGGGTTTACAACTACTTTTCCCAAAAAACAGAGGGAGAAAGAATCGAAATGACATATAACTATTTTGATATAAAGATTTTGGACAATACGTAAAGAAAATAAGGAGGAGAGGCAAATGAAAAAAAAGCTTTTTGTAATATCTTTGCTGCTTCTACTAACTTCAGGTTATTCCTATGTATCAAAATTTCTGGAACTTCCTACAAACTCAATAGAGTATAGACTTATTCTAAATCCAGAATCATTCAGCCTTAAGGAAGGTGCCCTTATAGCTGCTGGAGTTAAAGAAGAGTTTCTTACAAATTACTTAAATACTATAAGTGAGTTTGAAAATGAAATTAACCAGAATCTCTCTTCTACAAATGATAAAATCGAAATAAGTAAAATGCTTTTTAATGGAATGCATAAAAAATTTTTAAAAAAATACAAAGAATCAGATACAACGCTTGATGAACTACTTAAAACGGGTGGTTTCAATTGTCTTTCCTCCACCTTGTTATACAGCAGTCTTCTTGAGGACTATAAAATAGAGTACAAAGCGATTATTGTTCCAACACATGTGTTTACAATGCTTACATTCCCTGAAATGGAAATAGATGTTGAAAACACCAGTCCCTATGGATACGATATTGGAAACAACAAAGAGGCTCAGGAGAATTTTAAAAAGTTAACAGGTTTTACTTACCCGACTAACAAGAGTCTATCGGAAATTGTAGATAAAAGAGGATTACTCGGATATACTTATGCAAATATAGCATATTTTGCTTCACAATCTGGACAGGTCTTTTCTGCCTTTCAGAATGCTCTAAAATCTCTCGCAATATACCCTCAAGGCAAATATATTTATACAAATGTAGTGGCAAGTTATAATCAATACATACTTTACTTAACAGATACAAAAAAGGATTATGTGCAGGCACTATCTATCCTGGAAGAAGCCTTTAAAGTACTTCCTCCAAAAAATCTTTTCTTTTCTAACTATTTTTATGTTCTCGACAAATATCTTAATTCTCTCATTGAATCTTCCCAATACGAGAAAGCGATTGAAGAATATGATAAGTCAAAAGGATTTTCTGGAGAAAATAAAGATATTGAAAATAATCTCTACACAAGAATCCTCTACAGGCTTATAGAGAAAGAACAAAACTTTCCAAAAGCGTTTGAAATTGGTAAAAAAATACTATCAGAAAATAAAAATTGCGAAAACATAAAAAGTCTTTTAATTAATGGATTGAATATTTTGACCAAAAAGTATATAAACACCTGGAAAACCTTTCCAGAGGGAGAGGGTCTTGTTATTAAATGGTATGGTTTAATGAAAAGCAAGGATTTTGATGAAATACTGGAAGATTACTACAATCAGATAGCTTTAAAGTACTATGGATATGGAAATCCCGACAAGGGAATAGAAATTATAAAGAGGGGGTTATCTTATTTTCCTAATTCTGGTTTACTTAAGAACAACGCAGTTTACATTTGTGCTAACACTGCAAACACTCAGTTTAAAAAGGAAAATTATCCGGAAGGAATAAAGTACACAAAAATAGGGCTATCCTTTGACCCAAAAAATGAAGCACTTCGTTCAAATCTCCTTACTGCATACAAAATAATGGTAAATAAAGAAATAGAAAAGCAAAATTATAGTGTGGCTTTAAATCTAACCGAGGAAGCCCTCAAGACATTTCCAGGCGATAGCAAACTTCTTTATTATAAGGACTATATAAAAAGAAAACTAAAGAAATGACAAAAGTCAAGGTTTTATAAAAAAAGAAGAATTGACAAAAAAGGGGTTATCCAAAATAGTAGATAACCCCTTTGTATTACTCTAAATCAAAATCTTTTACCTTTTTGGCTTTGTCTTTTTCTGCATATTAACATATTCAGAACCTTCCAGAGAGAAGAGCTCATTAATTCCCTGTTCATTATATTTAACATTATATTTTTTCTTCATCTCTTCTCTCCATTCACCATAGAGCTGGCGAAGAAGTTCCCCTTTAATTTCCTCTTTTATCATTCCTTCTGCCTCTTTCAAAGGAATTGGCACCTTTTTACCCTTTTCATCCTTCATATATCTATCTTTATTTTCATTATAACGCTTTTTTACATCCTCTGGTTTTACCATAGATTCTGCTTTTGCAATTATATCCTTCTCGAAAAATTTTCCGGCAAGTTTTCGTGCCGCATTCTCTTTTGTTGTCTTTAGTTCTTTTAAATAATCTGAACTCTTATCATATCCACTCTTTTTGGCTCTAATAACGGGAAAGACAAAATTCTTATAATTTTGAAGCTGAAGCATGAAATTATCAAAATTTAAGCTGCTTACAAAGTTTGGAACAAAAAGACTAACTAGAGATTTACAATCATTCCATGTTTCTACCTTTCCAGACACATTAACTATCGGTATATCATCAGGTAGTTCTTCTATCTTATAGACATTCCCGTTTGCCTGTATTGTCTTATTACTATAATTTATCTCAAAAAGATCCTTAATTTCAGTTTTCTTTAATTCATCAACATGCTTACCTTTATAAACAGGCTCCATTCTTTTAAATTCATCCTTTCCCATCAGAGCCTCTATCTGCCCTATGGACTTCTTTTGCGGAACAAAAGTAACATAAATAATATGAATTCCATAAGGGGTTTTTACAGGCCTTTCTATCAGCCCCTTCTTTTTAGCCTCAAAAACAGCATCTTCAAACTCTTTTACCATATAGCCACGGCTAAAATAACCAACATCACCACCTTTCTTGGCAGTGGCTGCATCTTCTGAAACCTGGGCTGCTGTAGTTACAAATTCCTTTTCAGGATTCTTAGAGGACTTTAAAGTATCTATTATGTTAGCTGCTTCCATTTCTCTCTTTTTTACAAGCTCATCAAATTCCTTATCACCAAGCTGAACTTGTTCAGAGACCATGTTTGTAACAGGAATCCTGACCTTACCCGAATTAGTATAGGTAATAACCGGTTTTACAACATTAGAAAATCGAGAGGTGGTAAGCAATATGTGTGAAGCCCTCGCTACTTCAAGAACTCCATTCTTTGCTTCATCATTCAGAATTTGATCCCCTTTACGGTATAACACTATCAAGTCTGCTTTCAGATATTCATTACTAAGCATGTCCTGAAACTCTTTTGCTTCTGCCTCTTTATTATTTATCCAATCATTATAAACAATCTCAGAAGCTATATAACGATCAAACAAATAATCTTTATGCCAGTCCATGTTAGAAATTATACCCGGATTATAGGGGATGTAGGAAAAAAGTTCCTTTTTTACATCTCCAATTTTTAACTCCTGATTATTTTTCCCATCTGAATAAGTCGCCAGAACCACTCCATCCTTCGAACAACCCGTACCAGCAAGCATAAAGCACAACACCACCATAACTAAAAGACTAAAATTCCTTTTCATCTTTCTCCTCCATTAAAGAATATAATAATTCCCCCCTTTTTCAATTGGGGAATATCCTAATAACCCTTTTTCTTTACAGAAAGGAATAATATAAAGCACCATCTAAATTTTATCAAATAAAATCTATGTCCTTTTTAAGTTTGAATATACCTAAGGTAATCGATTCCTGATTCTAAAACCCCAATTCAACACGGATTTCCACTTTCTTTTTTCCATTTTTCGTGTTAATTCGCATAATTCGTGGTTTCTGACCGGATTAACCACGAATATCACGAATATCCACGAATGATATTTATTGTATAAATCCGTTTAATCCGTAGAATCCGTGTAAAATTGGGGTCGGAATAAAAAAAGAATTGCTCAAATTAGGAAATAGCAAAACTCATAAAATACAATAAGATTTATTGTATAGAATGCAATAATAGCCTATAATATATACTGAACTTATCTCTTGTGGAGGAATGTTTCTATGAAGCAAAATAAAAAAATTACAATTTTTTTAGTTTTTCTGTCGGGCTTTCTTTTTGGTGCGCTTATGTTTTCTCTGAACAAAATCTTTAATACACCCTATGCCTATGCAGAACCTGTATCCACAAACTCACAGGCAGCCTCTTCTGATGAGGATAATTACTTTAAATACTTTAAAATGTTTAATGAAAGCTATTTAATCATAAAAAGAGAATTCTATGAGAAGAATGCCTTAACCTCTAAAACTCTAATCTACGGTGCCATAAAGGGTATGCTGGAAAGTCTTGACGATCCTTATACGACCTTTATGGATCCATCTGTTTCCAAGGAATTTAGTATTGATGTTACAGGAAGCTTTGGAGGACTTGGAATTCAAATCGACATAAGAGATGGGTGGTTAACCGTCATAGCTCCCATGGAAGATACACCTGCCTGGAGGGCAGGAATTAAACCAGGCGATAAAGTTATAGAAATAGAAGGTGTATCAACCAAGGGCATAACAGTAAAAGAGGCTATTGATAAGCTTAGAGGGAAAATAGGGACAAAGGTTACAATAACAGTGGCCCGTGAAGGAATTTCAGAACCATTTAAAGTTACGCTGAGGAGGGAGGAAATAAAGCTTAGAACCGTTAAAACTGACACCATTAATTATGGTAAGAAGAAAATAGCCTACATAAAACTATTAGAATTTAGTATGCCAACCGCTGAAGAATTTAAAAAACAGCTCTCCTCATCCCTTGAAAAACATCCGGATGGCTTGATAGTGGATTTAAGAAATAATCCTGGAGGACTACTTAATGTTGTTACAATATGTGCTAACTTCTTCATAGATGAAGGTCTCATCGTCTATACCCGCGGACGCCTTCCGGAAAATAACCAGGACTATAGAGCAAAACCCGAAGAAGCTTTTGTACCAAAAGATCTGCCTATGGTAGTATTGATAAATCAAGGAAGTGCAAGTGCAAGTGAGATATTCGCAGGTGCTATGAAAGATACTGGAAGGGCTGTAATAGTTGGGATGAAAAGCTTTGGCAAAGGATCTGTACAAAAAACTTATGTGTTTCCACAGGATGGATCCACTATAAAATATACCGTAGCAAAATACTTTACACCCTCGGGAGCTTTAATCGATAAGATTGGACTTATGCCCGATGTGGAAGAAAAAATATGGTACGAGACTTTAAACGAAGAGGAAAAAAATTCCCTTATTAAAATGCAGAACACGAACTTTATTAAAGAATTTTTAACAGAAAACCCATCCTATACAGAGGAAAAGCTTCAAGACTTCAGAAAAGAACTTATTTCAAAAGGATATACCATTAGCGAAAAATCTCTTCTTTTCTTGATAAAGAATAAGAAAAGCGAAAACCAGATACCACCTGTTTACGATCTTGAATTCGATAATCAATTGAAAAAATCTCTTGATGTTCTGGAAAGTTATAACCAGTACAAAAAACCTTTCAAAGTTTATAATGAAGCCAAATAAAAAAGAGAGGAATTTATGGCCTGGTTTGAAAAGCCTAAATATGTAGTAAAAAAAAGTGCAAGTAAAAAGGCTAATGAAGGATTGTGGAGAAAATGCTCTTCCTGTAACACCATAATATACAACAAGGAATGGGAAGAAAACCTCCATGTCTGTCCACACTGTTCATTTCACGACAAGCTTACTGCTCATGAAAGAATACAAACATTGATAGACCCAGGAACATTCGTAGAAACATTTGGAAACATCATTTCCTGTGACCCTTTGCAATTTCATGATGGTGAAACCTTCTACGGTGATAAGGTAAAGCGCTCTATGGGAAAAACAAAAATAAAAGAGGCTGTTATTACTGGCTACGGAAAACTAAATGGAACAATGGTAGAGATTTCTGTTATGGATTTTAACTTTCTCGGTGGAAGCATGGGTTCTGTTGTGGGAGAAAAAGTAACCTTATGTGCTGAATCTGCAACAAAAAATCGAAGACCTTTAATTATTGTATCTGCTTCTGGCGGTGCAAGAATGCACGAGGGAATATTATCACTAATGCAGATGGCCAAGACATCTGCGGCTCTAAAAAGGCATAGTGATGCTGGACTACTATACATCTCGGTTCTAACAAATCCAACTTCAGGTGGCGTTACCGCATCTTTCGCAATGCTCGGGGACTTTATTATTGCAGAAAAAGGAGCTTTTGTTGGTTTTGCGGGTCCACGCGTAATTGAACAGACCATCAGACAGAAATTGCCTCCTGGTTTTCAAAGGGCAGAATTCCAGCTTGAACATGGATTTGTGGATATCATTGTGGAAAGAAAGGATTTAAAGAAAACTCTATCAAGCCTGATATATTACACACGCTAAAAATGAGGAAGTTATGATTTTAAAAGGCAAAGAAGATTTAAAAAAAATAAAAAAAACAGGAATACTCGCGGAAAATCTTGTAAAGATATATAAAAAAAGACGCGTTGTTAATGACATTACATTTCACATAAATAAAGGAGAAATTGTTGGTCTTCTCGGACCAAATGGAGCAGGTAAAACAACCACATTTTACATGATTGTGGGACTAGTAAAACCAGACGAAGGCAGGGTTCTACTGAATGGTGAAGATATTTCTGATTATCCAATGTATAAGCGCGCATTGATGGGGATTGGATACCTTCCGCAGGAAATGTCTATATTTCGAAAATTAACAGTGGAAGATAATATTAAAACAGTACTTGAACTTCAAGGGAAAGAAGAGGAAGAGATTGAAGAAATAACAAATTCTCTGATCCAGGAACTCGGGCTTGAGAAAATTCGATTTCAAAAGGCTTTTACCCTATCGGGTGGAGAGAAAAGACGAACCGAAGTAGCAAGAATACTGGCAATTCGTCCGAGTTTCCTTCTTCTGGATGAACCATTCACGGGAATTGATCCAATTGCCATAGCTGATATCCAAAACATAATAGTACATCTAAGAAAAGAAAGGGGACTTGGGATTCTTATTACAGATCATAATGTTCGCGAAACCCTTAAGATAACCGACAGGGCATACATAATTCACGAGGGAAGAATACTTGTAAGCGGTACCTCTCAGGAACTAATAAGAAATAAAGAGGCACGCAAGATCTACCTTGGAAGAGATTTTACCATGTAAAGCCGGTAAAAGTATGGAAAAGGACAATATCTTAATTCAGGATTATAAAATATATCTTTCGTATGAAAAAAAACTTTCACAGAATACAATTCTTTCCTATACTCAGGATCTGGAGGAATATGCCTTTTTTTTAAAAGATTTGCCAATTGAAAAGTCCTCCAGAGAAAATATCCTTGATTTTATAATCTATCTTCATGAAAAAAATAACTCAAATAGAAGCATTGCCAGAAAACTTTCCAGCCTTAAAAGCTTTTTTATATACCTTATGAAAACTGAAAGAATTGAAGAAAATCCTATTGACTTTATAGATTCTCCTCAATATTTAAAAAAATTGCCACAATACCTTACCCTGCAGGAGGTTGAGGCTATGATAAACCAGGAAAATAATTCCCCTTCAGACATACGAGATTCCTGCATAATTGAGCTCTTATATTCTTGTGGGCTTAGAGTAAGTGAGCTCTGCGGTTTAAAAACAGGGGATATCTCTTTTGAAAACAGACTTGTAAGAGTTTTTGGAAAGGGTGGAAAAGAAAGGATCGTGCCTGTTGGAGAGTCGGCTATTAATCTTTTAAAAAAATATCTTCCATACAGGATGGAGATAACCCATAGAAAGAAAAACATAGATTACCTCTTTATATCCCGTCTCGGTAAACACATTTCCCGAATCTCTGTATGGTCAATCATAAAAAAAAGGGCTCTTATTGCAGGTATAAAAAAAGAAGTTACTCCTCATACACTTCGTCATAGCTTTGCCACTCATCTTATTTCAAACGGTGCAGACTTGCGCAGTGTTCAGGAGATGCTTGGCCATTCCGATATTTCCACCACCCAGATTTATACCCATGTCTCATCTGAATTGCTTAAGGAAACCCATGAAAAATATCATCCACTGGAGAAGGAGTAAGTCAATACCTTTTCAATTTTTTTAACTCCATTAATTTCTGGTTTAGTTTAACACTATATTTATAATAAGCAATGGTAATAAAAATCCCTACAATCTCGGAAATGCCAATTATAGCAATATAATGAAGAATATTACTTAACCTGCTAAAATAAGCTCCCATAAATGTACCGGCACCAATAATTAGAAAAATAAAAAGGAAAGAAACTAATGCCCTTTTTCTTATATTTACTAAATAAAGAATTAGAAGTGAAATATAAACAGTAACACCAATTATGCAACCAACCAGCATACCTCTTAAAGAATTTATTATAACGGGAGCCCTGTTAAAATATATAAAAGGAAAACCTACTGCCAACCCAATAAACCCGGAGAAAGCAGCAACAAAAAGTATTTCTTTTATAACCTTTTTCCACATAATCACAATCCCAGAAAGCTTTTAAAGTCTTTAACATAATTTCTTGATACTTCAAGCTCTTCAGAAGAATTCTTGAGCCTCAGCAATAATCTTCCGCCAAACCATGGAAAAATTTCATTCACATTATAAATATTTACTATTACAGACTTATTTATTCTAATAAAACCCTTACCGAATAAAACTACTTCAAGTTCATAAAGCTTTTTATTAACCTCATATGTACCTGTTATAGTACTGGCATAAATTGTATTACCGTCAGCATAAAAATAAAGAATCGAACCAGGCTCAAGTATCTTATAACTCTTTCTGTCCTTACCTACTAATAAGTCAATTTTTCCGTTAGCCGAAAGCTTCTGCACCTGTTCTAAAAACAACAATAAGTCATTCAGATTTTCACTTTCAAATTGAACTATAACATTTCCATCTGTAACCATGCCTTTTTCAACAAAACTAATCCCGGCTCCTGGATCATAAAGAATCCCTCGACGTTCTAAAATACCCAGTAAAGTTCTTTTTATACTATCAGAACATACAACATTAGCTTTCATAATAAGGCTCTTCTTTACAATACAATATCATTAAATATAACTCAAACTCGTTTTCCTGTAAAGATTTTAAAACCCATCTTTCCCAATTTGTACCGTAAGCTCTCGAGCAACTTTAGATACATTACTACATTTCAACAAAGTACCAGGAATATTTCCACTAATGTAAGCAGCTTTAGTAGCTCCTTCACTTAGATCTCTTGGCTCTCCCTTTTTCATTGCTACCCCAACACATAATGGAACAGTTACATTAAATAATACTACACCAGAATATGAAAGTTCCTGAATAAAAATTGAGGCCGATTCCACAGCTATCTTGTAATCAGGATCATCATACTCCCCCATAGCTACTTTTGGAATACATATTTCACACAGCCTTTCAAGCACATAAACCATATCATCTATTTCCACTCTTACATCGATATCCGGGTCAAGAGACCAAAATTTTCCAATTCCCTCGCCCTTTTTAGCAATCCTTCCCAGAGGCTCCACCCTTAATAACTTAACTTTAATTTTTCTTCCAAAATACTTACTACAAAATTGCGAGCTACTTTCTTCTACTTTTTCCTTTCGAACATCTTCAAAATACTTTACTATTTCCTCTATACCTTTTCCTTCCGAAAACATACTATAAGCCTTCAATGCACGGGTATAAACAGCTTTTATCTTTACTCCTTCAGTTGATAACAAAAGAGAAGTAGTAACAGGTCCCTTATAATATTCCTGAGCTTTTGACGCAATAATATTTAATGAAATTTTAGATATCTCCGGATCAAACCAGTTATTTCGCATTGACATTATACTATGGCTAACCTCTTCAACATCTCCTTCATTCTCTAATAAGAGTTGCATCGCAATCCATGCTTCACCACCAAGACTGGCTATTGGAGTAATGGTTGGTCCTCCTGTCCACACAAGCCATTCCTTAAACATGGCAAATAGATCGCAAAGCCCCATCATACATATGACTGTAGGAGTTCCAGAATCTTTCAATATCAAGGCTATATCACCAATTATCTGTCCAGTATCAAATTCTTTATCAGTCACATTTAAATGTATTTTTTCGGGTAAGCCAACGGTTCTGGCTGCTATCTTACCTACGAGATGAGAACTCGGTATATAATCATTATCATACCTAACATTGGCATCTGGGTGCACTATTTCAAGCATAACACCACTGCCAAGAAGTGCTGCAGATATTTTATCTGCCATACCGTTATACATCATCATCCCGATACCATTCATTGAATCATATATCGCTTTTACAGCAATTTCAGTGCCTTTGATAATAATTTCTGGCAAGACAATATCTTCCCCCAGAACACTATGCATATAAAGAGTCCCAATCGTGCCAAATGGGATGTTCTTTCCCTTGACTTTTGCTAAACCATTCTTCAGCAGTTCCTCATAAACAGCCATCAAAGCAGGAAAAGCAGATACCTTATTCCCCAGTTTAGGCGAAGTAAAAGTAACCATTCCACCACGAGGTACCCCGGCTGCTATGCGGCATAGAGCTCCCAACTTTCTATTACCCGCAGGCACTCCAGCTCTTGTATCAATACCCATAAAGTATAAAACCAGGGCTATAATAAGAGCCGCATTAGATCTGTCCACTTTATAGTAATCAGTTACTTCTAATAACCTTTTTATCACTCTGTCCAAATCCAGCTCTTTAGTATTCTTAAAAGAAAGTTTAAAATCTATTCCTTTTAAAAACTCCTCAACACATAAGTCCATTACAGATAAAGTAGCTATATTCAATGTTCCATGGGATCCTCCCATGGCATCAATCCTATCATTGGTCATGTATTCAAGCTTAAAAGTAGAAGCCCTGAATGCTATAAGTAATTCTTCTTGCATAATAAAATCCCCACCCTTATCAAATATAAAAAAGAATAGACTTTAAAATAAAAAGATTAATACAACGAAAACTTAAATATATTACTATCAGTTAATTGCATTTTAAGAAAAAAATCCATCTCTCTAAAAGCAAAATATTTTCCTATTCATAATATTTATAATAATTACACAGAATAAAAAAGTTGAAACTTAAACCACGGAGAATTTTTAAAAAAGAAAAAATAATCAATCTCTTCTAAAAATTCAGGAGCACTCAGGAGTCTTGATGCTTCTTCATTAGAATAAACTCCCTCGGTAATATTTTTTATCATTTGACTAGCCTTCTGTGAAAGCTTCTGACTATTCTTTAGTGCCAAGCTTAGGTGCCCATAGTCCCATGTGTTTACTCCATGATAAATATAAATGTACATTGTAGGTAAAAACATAGGATATAAGTAACTATCCAGCAGCAATCTATTAATCAAAGGAGTATCTTCTCCCTTCGGAAGAGATGAGTATTTAGTTTTATTATTTATAATATCTTTTCTGCACAAAATACTACCTTCCCATGGTCTAAAAAAAGAAATATATGCCTCGGATTTTACAGCATCAAAAACAATCCATTGAACCAGAATACTTGCTGGCTTTAAACTTTCCTGGATGCCTTTCATCTGACTCTCAAGTCTTTTATTATGATACCAATCATCATCATCCCACTGACAAAAATACTCCCCGTTGCATTTCTCTATAGCCAAATTGCGAAGTTCTCCCAAGCCCAACTTTGGATTTATTTCTACTTCCAGAAACCTGATATTTTTCTCCAAAATAGAATTAGCTATCTCTCTAGATTCAGGATCATCCTTTTCATATAAAACCAATAATTCCTTATTAGGATAACTCTGTGCTTTAAAGCAATCAATTGCCCTTTTAAGAAATAAAGGCCTTTTACGAGTAACACATAAACAGGAAACCAATGGTAACCCTTCCATTTTTTACTCCATTCATATAATATTCTTAAAACTATTACTAATTATTTTCGATGCTGATTAATTCTGTTTTCCCACTAATTGGCATATTTTCTATTTTAACAATATTTCTCTCCAGATCATCAGTTACATAGTAATAAGCTCTAAAAAAAAGACCTCTCATATCGCTTAAAGAAAATAATATCTTCTTACAGTTAAATTCCCCAGCTTTCACACAAACTTTTTGATTCCCAACGATTCTGAAATACATTGGATATGCAATCAGCTTTGGATACTCTAAAGTTTGGATAAGGTCAAAATTATAGTTTTCAGTACTATTAAAATCCAGATTCTTAAGCACCATAATGTTCTCAACAGTTATACCTGGCTTGAAAGTTCTCTCTTCCTGTATGCTTTCATTATTAAATTTGCCTATCATCTTAACACGACCATCTTCACTAAAATAAAATTCTATCAAATTTCCATGAAGAGTATGAATTACCTTTACAGGAATCCCAATTTCAGTAGTTGTTACATCCCATTTTTCATTTTTATCAACATAAAGATAGTGATTAAATTTTTTTTGATTCTGCTCTATCAGATTAAATTTGAATTCACCATAAAACTTCTCACTATTTTTGAAAGTTATTTCATAAACCATCCTATGACCTTCCTTAACAAACATAAACAGCTCCTCCTTTTTTTACACTTTGTCTTAAAAATCCAAAATTTAAAAAGTAAGTCTCTTCAATATTTCATTTTTAAGAAGAGAACTAAGTTCGCAATAAGTTAAATCTATCTGCCACTCCTTTAAAGTAGTTTCAAGTAATTTTGAACAATAATCATGTTCCAGTAAAATCAAAACTTTTCCCCCATTATCCCTAATAAACTTAAACGGCACCCAAAGCTTAATGTTTTTGTCATTAATTTTTAAGTCTATCTCTTCTTTTTCTTCCTTTACTTCCACATATTCATGATAATCAGATATCACATACCAGCCTGTAACATTAAACTCAAACACAAGAATAGGTAATATCTTATCTAACAAGTCCTTTTTTACATCAATAAAAGCAATATAAACAACCCTTCCTTTTTTGCCTAAGCCAGTTAAAAAGTTGACATTACTAGCCCCATTGCTTATAAGTTTTTGTGCAAGATATCCTGTCTGTTCTCCTGTAATACGATCAATACATACATAAAGCAATATATTTTTCTTACTTCGATAAACAGATAACATACCCATCCACCAATAAATACTCTATAAGACTTTCTCTATTTTAATAGCCCTCCATTTTCCCATAATGTAAATGAGTAAAGTCAAAAAAACTACTATCAAAAAAGCATAAAAAAATATAACCCCGGCACCCAGGGAAATAACAGCTATACTGTATAACATAACCCCCAGAGGTACAAGTGAAGAAGAAAACATCTGATAAAGAGAAAAAACTTTTCCTAACATCCTCTTTGGTGTATTAGCCTGCATATATGTCATGGCTTTTATACCAATAATAATAGTCAAAATTCCCATAAATATTACGCTGAGGGTAAGAATCAATATATTCGCCCAATTATTCACTGCATAAAACCTTGATATCAGACCCCAGATTAACACATTAAATCCCATAATAAAGGAACAAACAACCATCAAACCCAAAGGATTTTTTCTGGTCTCCGATTTACCAAGGAAGATTATAGCAGTGCCAATAATAATTCCTAAAGGGTATCCAGACTGGATAAAGGAAAAAAACAATTCATTTACCTTTATTGTATTTTTCAATAATATCGGGAAAATAACATTTCCCGCAGGGTAAATAAATAAAGTTAATACCAGACCGATTCCCATTATATACGGGATGGCAGGATTTTTCACCACAAAAATAATACTTTCCTTTATTTCTCCGTAGAAACCACTAAAATTCAAAATTTTTCCACTTTTGAAATATGGTACTTGAATGCAAAATTCAAAAAAAGCTGCGCACAAAAAAGATACAGAATTAAATATCAAAACCCCTCCAACACCTATAAACTGAAGTAGTACTCCTCCCAAAAAAAGGCCTATTAAACCTGATATAGACATCAACCCATTACTGATAGAATTTGCTTTTTCCAGTCTGCCTTTTTCAACAATAAATGGAATAGTTGCAGATAATGTTGGATCAAAAACTACAGAAAAAATGCTATTCAAAAAACCCAGAATAATAAAAGAGCAGAAATCCAACCTATTTATATAGTAAAGATAACTCATTACAATAAAAACAATTGAACGAAAAAAATCAGAAAAAAATAAAATCCACTTCTTAGGCAATCTATCAATAACAATACCAAAAAACAGTGGGAAAACAATTCCAGGAATCGCATTAACCAGCATTATAGTTGCAAACTCTCTGGTCCCATTTTCTTGAGATAATAAAAACCACGAAAGAGCAAGATAAAACACACTATTTCCAATTTGGGAAATTCCCTGCCCCGAGATTAGTAAGAAAAAATTACGATTCATACCTATAATCCTAAAAAGTAATGTTATATAACAAACAGCCTTATTTTATTTGATAGATAACATGTTTGTACCCATCCGATTAATCCTACATCGGATTTATTACATACAATGGTAAGAAAGCATTCTTCATATTCTTTTAACATATTTTCAACTTTTTCGATTGTTGGACAAATCAAAGTAACTTGTTTCTTTTCCATTATTCCATCAAGAGTTCTCAAAACATTTTCAAATTTATCAAAAAAGCTTATCCAGACATTATTCATAGCTTCCGTTGAGTCAAATCCTTTTTGAACTTCTGCCTCTATTAGCGGCAAGCATTTTTCTTGATCATAAAAGTCTCTAAAGATACTTAACTGCAAAGCATGTAAATCTCCGTCATATTTACTAATAAAATATTCCAGATTTTTACCAAAGCCTTCTTTAAAGCCCTCTAAATTAAAATTATGATATTGATGGTACAAGTAAATATTTGGATTAAAAACTATTTTAACACCATTCTTGTTCAATCTATAACCAAATTCAATATCTTCCAATCCCCAGCCTTTAAAGTTTTCATCAAATCCACCATATTTCTCGACGGTTTTTCTATGTACTGAAATATTACAGGAAAAAACAAGCCCCCAGGCACCTATTAAAGAGCCAAAATTATAAGAAAATTTTTCAAAAACCTTTTCTCTTACATCGGCTGTCGTTAATACATTATCTATATTTTCCAACTTTACCTCTGCATAAGGAACTATATTATTTCGAAATCCAACCTGCAAAATCTCATCCTGTATATTCTGAAAAAAAATGTAATGAGAAAACACAAAATCTGGTTTTGCTATTTCATCACAATCCATAAATATCAAAATATCACCATTAGCCTTCTCAATGCCCTTATTTCTGGCAAATGAAGCCCCTGAGTTTGCTCCCCTTTCATGGTAATAATACCTTATATCCTTTGAATAGTTCTGCTTTTTTATTTCTTCTTCCATTAAATCATCAGAACCATCATTTATTACTATCACTTCAAATTCATTATTCATCCTAGATTGTTTATCCAATGATCTCAAAGCATTAAATAATAAATTCTTTCTGCGATAATACGGTAAGATTACAGAACATTTTGGCTTTGACATATTCAACCTCTTTTTTAAAGATCAAACTTTTCTACAATTAACCTTGCTACCTCAGTTCCATCATCCACTTCAAGCTTTACCTTTTCTGCATCTTTAAGACCAATTAACTCTTTTATGTTACCATATAAGATTTCTGGAGAAAGTTCTCTTAACAAAAGATGCCTTGCCTGATTTCTATAATTTTTCAATCTCTGACCAATATAAAACTCCTGCTCAAAATGATAATCCATTGGAATACTAATAAAAGGAACTCCCAGAGATAATAATTCCACAATTTTCGATAAACCCGCCTGTGTTATAACAACATCACTAATCCACATATACTCCAGCAAATTATCAAGATAATCAAAATACTGTATAAAATCTCTTTTTGTGGTTTTATCTTTATCTTTACACAAAATGATAAAACTTGCATCCTTTTCACTACTCCTGATTAAGTCAAAACACTCTTCAAGCAATTCACATAGCTTTAAGTTAAAACTCTTTGCCACCCCCGATGCAATTCCAAGAAATAACTTACTGCCATTTTGAAATCCCATCTTATCTTTTACTTCTTTTTTATCTGGGAGCCCCGTTTTTTTTAATCTAAAGATAGGTTTAGCACAGTAGCAATTATCTTTCACCCATAAAAGCTGATTTGGCAAGCCTTTTCCAAATTCCTCATCTGGAATTTCATGCAAAAACCCCCAGTATATCATTAAATCCATTTTTTGTTTAGTATAAATAAATTGGGAATTTTTAATTCTAAAAAAATTTTCCTTAACAGGAGTTTTTTCCATGCACTTCATTCCAACAAACTCTGCCATATACACAAAAGGAGCTGATTTTTCCAACCAGCCCATAGAAAAACCCGTAAGCAACCAGAAGGCTTCGTCTGCAACTATAAGATTATAGCTCTTTCTTTCCATTAGTTTCTTTGTAACTTCACAGTCATTTAAATGGTATTTCGCATCCTCTATTATAAACTCATATAAATCAAAAGTATTCTCTTTATCCCTAAATACATTTTCATAAACCACTCCACTACTTTTTAAAGCTCTGGAATCTTCCAAAACATTATACGAATCTAAAATTCTATGGGAATAAAGAGGAGCTGGAACCAATATATCTATTTCAACATTAGCCATATAAATAAGCTTATCAATAACAGGAATATCTCTAAATAAATGTCCATAACCCACAGAACTTAACGCCCACAAAATCCTTTTTTTTGACATAAGTTTTAATACCAATTTATATTTAGAGTTCTATTCAAACTTCCCAATCCTATACTTAAAGAGGCTATCCAAAGCAAAACCCAATCTTTGATCCCCCTTGAAGTTAATCATGCCATTTTCAAAAGCCGTAATACAATCTATTTCATTACAGCATAGCTTATAAAAAGTGTGATCGGACATTCCAATCCTAACATCTACTTTTTCTTCTCCTCTTTCACTCAAGACCCAAACCTTATCTTCCGTTAACTTTAAAAAATAGGTTCCTCTCTCTTTCCCTGTAAAATCAAATTGAAACACCTTTCCAGTTAAATCCGAAGAAATATTTCCAGCCATCTTATGCATATTTCTAAAAACATTTGGCACATTTAGATGCTTTATCTCGTGATTTCTGAAAATTTTCTTTTCAAAATAAAAAGGAAACTGCCCGGCGTATTCAACATTTCCCTTAATATCCATTTTAGAAAGCAAAAACAGATCATAATATGAAATATCCCCTTTAACCATTCTTTCAAAATCACTTTCCGCTATCATGAAATCAACATCCGTTTTGTGTTTATCAAAGGGAAGAACTTCACATTTACCATGATTGATCATTACATTTCTATAGGTAATTTTTTCTGGAACCAGAAATCCAGTTTCCTCCTCTTCCTTACCATCATAAACTATAGAAAACCTAAAATTCGCACTAACATCCTTTGTTTTATCTTTAACTATATTTTTTTCTAAAAGACCAAACCATCCATCATAAGGTTTAGATTCAGCAAATAAGAGTGCCATAGCCATACTTAATTCAAAATTACCCTCTACAACTATCCTTTTCCGAGTAAAAGCTTCCATCTTATCTAATTTGCCCCTCATAATATCAAGAAAATCCTTTTTTTTCATAGTAATTAATGTATCGTATTTATCCGTAAACTGCCTATAAATCTCACATTTGTTATCTTTTATATCAACTGCCCATTTTTCAATATTACTTTTATCATCATTATCTGGTAAAATGTTCATCTGTATTATTCCATTAATACCATCAGCTTCATCTTCCTTAAAAGATTTTTGCATTTTGTCAAAGCATTCACTTAGATCCACTTCGTATGAAAAATCATCTTCTATGTAATCCATAATTATCCTCCATAAATTAATAATTCTCGGTAACTCCAGTTACTAATGATAATACTAAGCAATATCAGAAAATTATAAAAAATTAAATCCACATTTAAAAGAGAAAACTGATAAGAAGTAATATTTTAAACTTAAGAAGATGATTTTAAATAATATCAATGCGTCTCCATTTTAATCTGAAGCGGGGGTTTTGGAAGCTCAAAAACGGGTTCCGGTGGGTATCCTGCCTTTACCCTTGTTCCATGGTTTTCTCCAAGAGTAACAGTTTTGCCTTCTGCAGAGACTGTAGCCTTACCCTTATAAACCGCTATTTTTGTAACATTACCTTTCTTCTCAACCGTAAATTGTCCTGAGCCACTAATTATGGTACCTTCGCCAGATTCTATGGAAAGGAAAGATAATGAAACTAATTTTCCTTCGCTTAAAAACACTTTTGGCGGGGTAGAATTCTGAACAAGCTCAACCTCAGAATTCTGTTCAAGAATAAATCTGTTCTGATCCTTTAACCTTATCTCAAGCCTAGAAGAAGGATCTGTTCTTACCCTGTCATACTCATAAAGGGACTGACCATTCTTAACAAGAGTCCAGTTAGAAAAAGAAAGAACCCTGGCCGAAGAAGTATCCGGAAGAAAAACTGCCTTTCCAAAGAACACCCTTTCTACTGACAGTACAGATATTTTACCCTTCTCAATACCTGCAGAAGCCACCTTCCCCTTTTGTTTTTGAAGAAGAACCTCTTTTTGTAGTTGTCCTTTCTCAGCTTTCGATAAAAACCTTTCGGGTTTTGGCAGAATATTAATAATAAGAATAAAAAGAACTACCAGTATTAATAGAACAGCAGAAATAGCTACAGGATTATAACCCTTTTTGCCTACCCTCTTTTTTTTTTAGGTGCAGGTGAAAAAATACCTTTAACCTGATTAAGCAGCCCTTTAAAGAACCCAACCCGTTTACCCTTCGTAGAAACTGTAGTTCTGGTAGAAACTTTAATTGGTTTGTTGCCCTTTCCTCCAGATAACTTTATAACGGTCTTTTTTACCACACCTTTCCTGGAAGGTGCTTTTTTTGAGGAGGAAGCCTTTTTTAAAGATTTTCCCTTCACTGGTTTCTTACTTTTTTTCTCTGCCATAATCTTCCCACCTTTATATAATTTAATTTATTCTAAATATGGAGAGACAAACCATCTTGTAACAAAAAGAGTCTCACTAACTTCAATTCTCCATTTTTTTTCAGCAAAATTATCAAAAATATCCCTTGCTCCTGCTTTAAGAAAATGAACACCTTTTTTCAAATACTTAATTTCCAGAGGCAAATTATAGTTTGTAACTCCATCCAGCACAGTATAATAATCGGCAACCGCAGAATCATCCATTAATTTAAGGGTTATTATGCTTTGCCCATAATAAATTTTTGATTCTGTAATTTCTTTATCGTTTATATATGCCCTGATATCCGGAGGAGTTATGTCAACATGGTAAGATTGCACAAGTTGACTTTCATTATTTCCACTATCAACCGCAAGACATATAACCTTTAAAAGATTCGTCGAACGACTGACGGTGAATCTATCACCCTTCACCTGCCTGCCATTAATTCCAAAATAATTTCGCTTAAGAGGAGTTTTATCCTGATATTCATACACAATCTCGCTTTCAGGATAAACAAACACCTTCTCTCCTTTATACCTGTACTTTGTTGGGGTAACCTTTATTTCAGGTGGAGTGTGGTCCACAATAAATTTAACAGAGCGTATTTTGCTTTCCAGGCCAAGTGGATTTCTTAATCGATAGTATAGATAATGAGTTCCTTCTTTAAGCTTCTCTGTATCTACCTTTATTCGAAGGCCATCAACTTTTTGAAAATTTGTAGGCTCATCTAGCGCAATGTATAAAGCAGAATCAAGGTTAAGAGGACTATTGGTTTTTATTGAACAATCCCACATTAAAATATTTTTCCTCTCTTCAATTTTCTTTTTCTTCTTTTCCACAGTAAATGGAATAACCTCGGAATATTTTCCTTCAATTCCCTTAAGAATTGGAGCAATCTTCATATAATATTGACCTTCCTCTAAGTCCAGAATATAATTCGTAGTATCTACCCTGTCGTCAACAACTGGGAAAATAAAACGCAAGTTAGTCGCAATCAGAATGCGGTACTCCGGTGCAGTTGAAGCCCAATTGTACTCTACAATAACAGCATATGCTGAAGCAAAAGAAAAAACAAAAAATAAAAAAGCAATGATTATCTTCATTTGCTTTTTATTATAACTAAAACAATAAAAAAGACAAGTAATGAGGCGTTTTCTAGCAATTCCCCATTTTTGGAAATTAGATAACTCTAGCGTCATTGCGAGGCAAAATGTAAAAGTAGCACTGACTTGCCAGTCAGTGCTACAATACAAAAAACCCCGCTGTGGAGGGTAGAGGGTCATTGTCATCATCTTTCCTTTCCTCAGGTCTTGCTCAGGGGAAGAGCACGGAAAATCTACCCTCGCACATTCGGCCTCCTGCCTCATGTGCTCTGGGCGAAATGCGTCCTGCATTTCTTGGCGTAAAGGTGGGTAGGATTTTCCTGTGGGTGCAAGCGCAAGACATTCGACGGAAAGATGATGACAATGACCAGAAGTAAAAACCACAGCGGGTATTATGTAGGTAGAGAAGATAAAAAAATAAAAAAAGAAAAAAATCCGACACCGCGATATTATAGATACAATCGTTTTCCCCCTCTGCGGTTTTCCCCTTAAGAGCCTTTAGAGTTAATGCAGAGGAAACGAAGTAACAAGAAGGGGTATTCTGCGAAGGGGATAAAGGGTAGAGGTAACACACCGCAATGGATTGCGGTTGCCTTTCGAATAAAGCTATGGACAGCGACATGAGAAAGGCATAAGTGTAAGTAGAAGTGTTTTAGGATAAGGTCTAAAGAATACCAACTTAGAGTGAATAAGGAATGAGTATAAAAGAAAACCGCAGAGGGCGGCATTTTCTTTTTGGTTACTTTTTCTTTGTTGCTGGAGACAAAGAAAAAGTAACAATCTAACCACAAATGTTGTGGTTTAATAATCTGTCGATAAAGCGGTGTCGGCGATTCTTTTCCCTCGACTTCGCTCGGGACATGCTTTGCACACTTTCTTTCTGGTCGTTCAGAAAGAAAGTGTGAAGGGCTTTTCACCGCTCCCGAGCATGAGCAGTTGCATTGCAAACTTTGCGTAGCGTGGGCGGAAGTCCTTTTCTTTGGGAGCTACCTTTTCTTTTGGGACGCTTGCCAAAAGAAAAGGTAGCAAAAGGATTTCCCCTTTCAGTGAAACCATCCTATTGGGGTTTGGCATTCAGGAATTGATTAGATTAGCTGTAAAGAAAAATCAAAAATTGACATAATACTCATATAATAATAGAATAAACTTGAATTTTTATGGAGTGATTTTATGGAATTCAAAGAGCTAATAAAAATTCGCAGGAGCGTACGAAAGTATAACAGCGATTTAGTAGAAGAAGAAAAGATATTACGTATTCTCGAGGCAGCACGTGTTTCACCATCTTGGGCTAACAGGCAATGCTGGGAATTTATTGTAGTAAAGAATAAGGAGACTATAAAGAAGATAAGCGAATACACATCGGCAAAATTTGTAGCGGAGGCTCCAGTTGCAATTTTTGTGTGTGCAAATCCAGAGAAAAGTGGTAAGAGAAATGGGATGGATTATTTTCTTGTTGATGCTGCAATAGCAATGGAACATATTGTCCTTGCTGCAACGGATGAAGGGCTTGGGAGTTGCTGGATTGGGGCCTTTGAGGAAAAACCTATAAAAGAGCTTTTGAGCATTCCTGAAAACTACAGGATTGTTGCATTTACACCAATAGGATATCCTGCTGATAAAAAAAGCCTTTCAGAAACAGTAGCCCGCTTTGCTGTCGGTGCGGATACCAGAAGGGCTTTAAAGGATATGCTTCATATCGAGCGGTGGTAGTTGAAGCTTTAAATTTTTATAATTTTTTGCTTTGAAATCAAAATAAGTTTAAAATAAACCCTAGACTTTTTATTTTATGGAGTATGTGGTATGAAAAGGCTTTTGGTAATAGTTGGATTAGTAATATTGCCTCTATTGTCGTTTGGAAAGAGTTTTGGTGTGGGTATTATTGCTGGTGAACCGACGGGCTTAAGTTTTAAGTATTTTATGTCACAAGAAACAGCTATTGATCTCGCAGTTGCATGGTCTTTTACGGGAAAGGGGAGTTTTCATCTTCATGGTGATTTTCTGTGGCATATTCCGGAAATATTTAAGGTTTCTGCTGGAAAATTTTTCTTTTTCTTTGGAGCAGGGGCGTATTTTAAAATAGAAGAGCAGGGGAAGATGGGGATTAGAATTCCTGTCGGTTTATCTTATATGTTTGAGAAGGCACCTGTTGATATCTTTATTGAAATAGCCCCGTTGATGGGTTTATATCCTGAAACAAGGCTTGGACTTAATGGAGGAATTGGCGTGCGTTTCTTTTTTTAGAGAGGAGAATAATGATTGAAAACAAAAAGGACTTTTTAACTACTCAGGATTTTAGCAGGGATGCGCTTTGCAAGCTTTTGTATCTGGCGATGGATATTAAGAAAAACAAGGCTAAATATGCTGAAGCTTTGAAAAGCAAAAAACTGGGGATGATTTTTGAAAAATCTTCTACGAGGACAAGGGTCTCTTTTGAGGCTGGAATATATGAGCTTGGAGGAGTAGGGATATTTCTTAGTTCCAGGGATATTCAAATTGGAAGGGGAGAGCCTATCTCTGATACAGCAAAGGTGCTTTCACGATATCTGGATGCAATAATGATTCGTACTTATAAACAGGAGGATGTTGAGGAGCTGGCTAAAAATGCTTCTATACCTGTGATAAATGGATTAACAGATCTCTTACATCCGTGTCAGGCAATGGCAGATTTTCAGACAATTCTTGAGATTAAGGGTAAGCTTGAGGGAATTAAATTGTGTTTTGTTGGAGATGGGAATAATATGGCAAATTCTCTTGGCATACTGGCAAGCCAGATGGGCATGCATTTTTCAATTGCAAGCCCCAGAGGATACGAAATAAAAGAAAATATAGTAAGTATAATAAAAGAAAATGCGAAAGAAACAGGAAGTAAAATAAATATTACCAATAATCCTGTAGAAGCAATCGAGGGTGCGGATGTTGTATATACCGATGTGTGGACTTCTATGGGAAAGGAAGCAGAGGCTCTGGAGAGGAAAAAGGTTTTTAGTGATTACCAGATTAATATGTCGCTTGTTAAAAAGGCTTCCTCCGACTTTATATTTATGCACTGTCTTCCCGCCCATAGAGGTGAGGAGGTTACTGATGATGTGATAGATGGGAGTCATTCTGTGGTTTTTGATCAGGCGGAAAATCGTCTCCATATTCAGAAGGCGATACTTTATGAGTTGATGAAATAAGTAAGGAAAAGTTTATGTCAAAAGTATGGGAAAAAAAGAGTGAAAATTCTTTAGATCCGATTATTGAGAAATATGAAGTGGGTAATGATTATATTCTTGATGGAAAACTTTTAAAGTATGAACTTGCTGCCAGCCTGGCACATGCCAGGATGCTTAAAAGTATAGGATTACTGAATGATGCAGAGTTCAATTCTCTTAGCCGGGAACTAAAGAAAATTTATAATAAATATGGAGAAGAAATTAAACTCCAAATATCGGATGAAGACATTCATTCAAAAATTGAAAATATGTTGATAGAAAAGTTGGGGGATACAGGAAAGAAACTACATACGGGAAGAAGCAGAAATGATCAGATTCTTGTGGTCTTAAGGCTTTATGAAAAAGAGCAGATACTAATTATTATATCTAAATATATTACCCTTATGCAAAAATGGGTGGAGCATATAAAGAAGAACGGTGAAAGGATAATCCCTGGTTACACCCATACCAAACAGGCATTTTTAATAAATGTTAAAAGTTGGCTTTCTGCTTTCATAGAATCCGGACTGGACAATGTTAATTTCCTGAGTTCAGTATATGACTTAATAGACTCAAATCCCCTCGGGAGTGGGAGCGGTTTTGGTGTACCATTACCTCTGGACAGAGAGATAACAGCCAGATTACTTGGATTTCTAAAGGTGCAGTATAATCCTGTTTATGTCCAAAACTCGAGAGGAAAATTTGAAGCCTTGATTGTTGATGCCCTCTGGGCTATAATGAATGATTTTTCTAGAATTGCTTCAGACTTGCTTCTATTTAATATGGATGAACTTCTTTTTGTTAAAACGAATTCTTCCATTACAACCGGTAGCTCGATAATGCCTCAAAAAAGAAATTTTGATGTTATGGAATTGATAAGGGCAAGGAGTAATGTTTTGCTTTCCTATTCTTTTTGTATTAAAACTATTGTAAATGGATTGATATCGGGTTATAACAGGGATCTTCAGGAGACAAAGGAACCTTTGATAAAAGCCTTTGAGACATTAAAGGATTCTATATCTGTACTTGAGATTGTCTTTGAAAATATAGAATGGGATGAAGAGGCTGTTAAAGATAAGCTTTCCAAAGGTATCTTTGCCACAGACTTAGCCTTTAATAGTGTTAAAGCAGGAAAGCCTTTTAGAGAGGCTTACAGGGAAGCTTCTTTAAAAATGGAAGAAATTGTGGTGGACGATGAAATTATTCGCAATACTTTAAGAAAAAGAGTATCACCGGGTTCTCCAGATACAATTAATCCTGCTTTATATGCAAATATGCTCAAGAAGGACAAAAGAAATTATGAGGCAAAATTGAATAAGTTAAATAGACAGTTGGCGAGGCTTCTTAAATAGAAATTTTGTATTTTTTGTCAGGTTGAATTAGAATAGAGTAGTTTTTCTGGTGGTTTTCGATGTTTAATAAAGTATTATTCCCTGTTATTATGACAGAGTATATGAATCAGATGATAGATTGTCTTGGCGGGCTTACACATGGGGAAGTAGAAGAAGTACTGTTGTTTCATGTTCAAAGTGTTTCTGAAGTGGCAGCGGGTATTGTAAACAGGCAGTACGATGAGAGGTTGATGGAGAGATGGGTTAGCACTCTCAGGAGTAGTGGAATTAAAGCGGATTACCAGATTGTGATTGGCATTCCATGGATTGAAATTGTTGATGTTGCAGAAAAAGGGGATTTTTCTTTTATATTTATGGGTTCGCATGGCAACTCCTTTTTAGATAGAATGCTTCTGGGAAGTGTTACAGAAAATGTTGTGCATCATTCGAGGAAACCTGTTTTTGTTTATAAGATTCAGAAAGATACAGAGAAAAGCTCTCCTTTTTGTGTTAATATTTTTGGTAAGATTCTGTACACAACTGATTTTTCTGAAACATCCAAAAAATGCATTCCATATATTGAAAAGATGTTAAATCCCCTTAATCAGGGGCTTATTATTCTTCATGTACAGGACATGCGCAATTTAAAACATGTATCACCCGAGAAGATGGAGGAATTCAATAGAATTGATCTTGAGCGATTGGATCAACTTAAAAAGCACTTTGAAGAGAAGGGTTTTAAAAGGGTGATGTCTCTTTTAAGTAGTGGCTATTCTATTCCGGAGATATTAAATTATGCACGTTCTGAAGAGGTAACCATAATAGTTATGGGGCGTAAGGGCAAGAGCAATATAAAGGAAATGCTTCTTGGTGGGGTTGCAGAAACAATAGTACATAAGGCAACTGTTCCAGTGTTTCTTGTTGAAGAGGATAAAAAATAGCTTTTTATGGCTTGATGAATATAAACTTTATACTATTCTTTATTAGCTGGGCAATTTTTTCTTTGTCGAGGATTGTTCCAGCCTTAAAAAGGATATTGCCTTCGGGGGTTGTCGCTGGTAAACCCAATACCATATTTTCTCTAGCATTTGTTACATCTACCTTTTGAAAACTGCTTGTTTGTTTTGATGCTTCAATATTTTGCTCTGAAACAGAGGTTTGCTGGGCAAAACCGCGCCCTGTCAGCTCTTCTTCTGTGATATTTAAGATTTGCAGGATTTTTGATAGCAGGGTGCTGATGTCTATTGGTTTTAACATATAGTGATAAACTCCCATTTGCTTTGCAAGCTGAACATCCTTGGATACACTGCTAACTGTAGTTATTATAAAAGGAATATTCTTACATTCCGGGTTTTCTCTTATTCTCTTTAAGGCTTCAAATCCATGAATATCTGGAAGGTTTAAGTCAAGGAGTATTAAGTCTGGTTTATGTGTTGTAGCAAGTACCACACCGCTATTTCCATCGGTGGCTTCGATAAAGTCTATATTGAAGTTCCTCAGCCCTTCTTTTATGGTTTTTCGTATTACGGTACTATCATCAATGATAAGAATTTTGATATAGATCAATCTTTTCATAAAAAACCTCTAATCAAATACTACAGTTTTATTTCCAAAAACAAGAGTTTTATCCTCAAGATGGTACTTTATCGCCCTTGATAGTACAATCTTTTCTAGCTCTTTGCCCTTTTGTATAAAATCTTCAAGGGAATCCCTGTGGCTTACACGAATTACATCCTGTTCTATTATAGGACCATTATCCAGTTCTTCTGTGACATAATGACTTGTTGCTCCGATTACCTTTACACCGCGGTTATAAGCCTGCTGGTATGGTTTTGCCCCAATAAAAGCCGGAAGGAACGAGTGGTGTATATTAATAATTTTGTTCGGGTAAGCCTTAACAAAAGACGGTCCAAGAATCTGCATGTATCTTGCCAGAACTATAAGGTCGATGTTTCTGGATTTGAGTAGCTCTATCTCTTTTTTTTCCACTTCTTCTTTATTTTCCGGTATTACAGGAAAATGATGGAACGGAATATTAAAATAATCGGCTATAGGTTTCAAATCCATATGGTTACTTATTACTAGTGGGATTTCTGCGTTTAATTCCTTCGATTTAGTTTTTAGAAGTACATCATAGAGACAATGGTCAAGCTTTGATACAAAAATAGCCATTCGTTTAATATTTTTGGAGAAGTGTAGTTCCCAGTTCATATTAAATTTTTTCGCTATGGGACTGAAAGCCTCTTCTATTTGTTCATCTTTAATTTGGAAACCTTCCAGTTCCCATTCTATTCGCATAAAATATGTCCTGGTTTCAAAGTCGGTATGTTGATCTGAATGAATAATATTTCCATTGTGCTTATATATAAAGCTGGAAATTTCTGCAACAATTCCTTTCTGGTCCGGACAGGACAGTAGCAAAATAGCTGTAGCTTTCTGACTTTTCATAAACATTATTTCCTTTTATAGACTTATCAATCGTAGAAGTAGGATTCGTAAATATCCGGAAAATTCTTTTTTAAGTCTTCCTTTAGAAATTGTTCTATTTCGCCCGCTGTATTCATTTTTCTTACAGCTTTCCAGATTTCATTTGTATCGGAAATGCGGGATTTTAATATTATGGATTTTACAAGTGGTATGTAAGTTGGATTAACACTAAAAATTCTGAGCCCAATTCCAAGAAGAAGACGAACATATAAAGGATTTCTTGCTATTTCTCCGCACACAGATATGGGTTTTTTGTTAATTCTTGCATTTTTTACAGTATAGCGCATAAGCATTAGTACTGCCGGGTTTAGGGGTTGATAGTACTCTGCTACAATCTGGTTATTTCTATCAACCGCAAGGGTATATTGAACAAGGTCATTAGTGCCAAGACTAAAAAAATCAACCTCTTTTGCCATAACATTGGAAAGCATCGCTGCTGATGGAATCTCAACCATAATGCCTATTGGAATATTATATTTAAATGGTTTTCCTTCCCTTTTGATTTCTTCTGTACATTCTTCATAAATCTCCTTTACTTTCCTTATCTCATCCAGACTGGAAATCATGGGTATCATTATCTTAAGGTTGTCATTAAAAACACTTGCTCTTATAATAGCTCGAAGCTGTTGCTTAAATTTTTCAACCTCTTTAAGAAAAACCCTGATAGATCTCCACCCGAGGAAAGGATTTGGGTCATGATTTGTTTTGCTTCCTATAAATTTATCCCCACCCATATCAAGAGTACGTATAATTACCTCTTTGTCCTGGAAAAGTAGAAGATATTCTTTGTAGAGTTCGAATTGCTCGTTTTCATTTAAAAATTTCTCATTAGCTATAAACACAAGCTCTGTACGAAGGAGTCCTATTCCGCCTGCACCGTGTCTACGTGCAATGTTAAGCTCCATTGAGTTTGATACATTTGCGTATATCTTAACATCAACATCATCAAGAGTTTTCGATGGAAGCCTTACAACGCTGAATATTTCCTTCTCTTTTTGATTATAGATGTTTTGAAGATGAATGTAATCATTTATTGTTCCTTCATCTGGATTTACTATTACTATTCCCTTATAGCCATCTACAATAATTTTGTCGTCTTTTTTTACATAGTTTAATATATCGTTTATTCCAAATACAGAAGGTATTTCCATTGATTCTACTATGATAGCAGCATGTGAAGTTGTACTTCCAGATTCTGTTGCTATTCCATGTACATAGTCTTTTGGTATGTGTAAAACTTCCGTTGGCGAAACCTCTTCGGCCACGATTATTACCGGTTCGCTTATTGATGATAATTCTATATCTCCATACATTTTTCGTATTATTCTATCTGCAATTGCTTTGAAATCTAAAAAACGACTTTGAAAATATTCACCTTCCAGCTTTTCAAATTCCTTCCTGAGATCTTCCAGTTCATATATAAGAGCAACATCAGCAGGATATAGTTCTCTTTTTATTCTTGCTTCAATGTTTCTTTTGAAGAATTCTTCATTTATAAGTTGCTCATAATAGCTTACTATTTTTTCATTTTCAGAACTAAGGATATTATTTTTGTTTGATTTGATAAGATTTATTTCCTTTAGAACATCATTAATAGCCTGGTTGTATTTTGATATTTCATCTTCTATTTCGTCTTCTTCAATTCTATAGAATTTAATTAATTTGGTAATGTCATGGCGTAGCAATATATTACCAATGGCTATGCCCTTTGAAATAGGGATTCCTCGTAAAAGGTACATCTTCGCCCTCATTGCAAATAAGTAATTTTTAATTACTCGTGAATTATAAGCACTTTTTTTATTTTTTTCAAATTCTATTACCATAAGGAAAGCTTGATAATTTGACAGACTGTCATATTTCCTTTATTCTATTTACTCATTTTGGTAATGTCCAAAATTTTATGAAACTTGTACTGAGCTTGCCGAAGTAAAGAGGAACAAAGATAAAAGCAGCACTGGCTTGCCAGCCAGTGCTACAATACAAAATACCCCGCTGTGGAGGGTAGAGGGTATGAACAACTTTTTTCTTTCAGTTTTCCTGTAGAATCGGGCGGAACTCCACATCCGTGTGTTCGGTAGAAAGTAATCGCACGGTGTTATTTTTTCGGCCCATCCCCGAACGAGTCGGGGACGGGTTCCCAACCGAAAAAATAACGCCGTGCTCAAAGGTAAGAGCAACACTCCGCCCTCAACGACCGCATCCTGCGGTCTTAGTAAAGGCGAGGAGGTGAAAACTGAAAGAAAAAAGTTGTTCATATGCATAAGTAAAGGCCACAGCGGGAATTGTTGGATAGAGAAGATAAAAAAATAAAAAGAAGAAAAATCCGACACCGCGTCATGGTTATAGTAATTTGTGTTTAGAGGAGGCATTGATTATAGACAAAGTGTGTTAACCGCTATTACACAAAGGAGAAGTTTACCACGCCGTAAAGGACTACGGCGGGGCTTTTGAATCAGCACAGGATGTGATGATGAAAAAGCCATATAGTTAAGGAGGCAAGGAGGAAATAAAGTATTGAGGTTAACACTATCGGTATAGAGGAAGAACCGGCCGATAAAGCAACGCCGACGGCTTTTCTTTCGGTTCACTTTCTTTTGGCCGTTCAAAAGAAAGTGAACATGAGGTTTTACTCTCTTTCTGGTCGTTCAGAAAGAAAGTGTGAGAGGTTTTCCCTTGTTTTTCCCAAAAAACAGCGGGAAAGATTTCTCAGGAGTGCAGCAAGGAGAAAGAATCGAAATGACATATAACTATTTTGATATAAAAATTTTGAATAATATGTCTATTTTACCAGAGAGGAGTGTATGATAGCATTTTTATTTCCCGGGCAGAGTTCTCAAAAGGTTGGGATGGGAAGGGATCTTGTAGAAAAGTTTCCTGTGGCGGAAGAAATATACAGAAAGGCAGATGAAATACTGGGCTTTTCTATTTCGAAAATTTCTTTTGATGGTCCTGAAGAGGAACTCACAAAGACTCAAAATGCCCAGGTGGCAATTCTTATATACAATTACATTGCTTCCATTGTTCTGGAGCATAAAGGTATTCAGCCAGATTTTGCAGCCGGACATTCCCTCGGTGAATTCTCGGCAATTCTGGCTTCAGGAATGATTGGTTTTGAAGAAGCATTAAAACTTGTTAGGAAGCGGGGGGAACTTATGGCTTCTGCAGATCCAGAGGGGAAAGGAGGAATGGCTGCTGTTCTCGGGCTTGATGATGAAGTTGTTGTGAAAATATGTGAGGAAATATCAAAAACTCATTATGTAGAGGCGGTAAATTTTAATTGCCCGGGTCAGATTGTTATTTCTGGATTCAGGGAGGCTATTGATCTGGCGGAGGCTAAGTTAAAAGAAGCTGGGGCAAAGAGGGTTCTTCGTTTATCCGTAAGCGGTGCTTTTCATTCAAGGCTTATGGAAGGCGCAGCGGATGAGTTTATGAAATATCTTGAATCTGTAAAATTTCAAAAGCCAAAATTTAAAATTGTTTCAAATGTAACTGCAGATTTTGAAGATGAAACCTCTGTAAAGGAACTTCTTGTTAAACAAATGAAAAGCCCAGTTTTATGGAGTAAATCCATACAATTTTTAAAGAGTCAGGGGCTTACTAAAGCTATCGAAATTGGATACGGTAGTGTTGTGAGCGGGCTTGTTAAAAAGATCGATGGGTCTATAGAAATGAAAAGCTGGAATGAGCTTTTATAGAAAAAAATAATTATTCAAGGAGAATTACTATGGCTGAGAATGAGAAGAGCTTTTATGATATTAATGAAATTATGGAATACCTTCCGCATCGTTATCCTTTCCTTCTTGTTGATAGGGTTACAGAAATAACAGATAAAGGTGGAAAGGGATACAAGAATGTTACTATGAACGAAAATTTTTTTCAGGGACATTTTCCCGGTAAACCCATTATGCCCGGAGTGTTAATTATCGAAGGAATGGCACAATGTGCAGGCTTTATTGCTCTAAAGCTTATAGAAAAGCAAGTAGAGAATAAGGCTTCTGCCAAGGATAAAGTAATCCTTTTTATGATGATCGATAAGGCAAAGTTTAGGAAACCTGTGTTTCCAGGCGATCGTCTTGAGTATGAAATAGAGGTAATAAAGCTTTCTCCACGTCTGGCAAAATTTATGGGCTATACCAGGGTTGATGGGCAGGTAGCCGCCGAAGCCGAAATGACAGCAATGATGGAAGATAGATAATTCCCTTCATGGTTTTTTTACCTTTAATTTTGCAACTTTTTAATCCGGAGCCTGCTTATTTACTAAAGAAATCGATAAATATAGCAGGTGTTTATGTTCTATCGAATTGCAGGAAGTGTGTTTTTGGGTGTTTTTTTTGTCACATTAAGTCTATTTTCAATTGACCTGGATTACAACTCTGCCCTTGAAATAGCATATCAAAATAATGCGGATATTCTTCAGCTTGAAAAGGATTTTAGAATAGCAAAATTTGAGCTTGATTATGGCTTTGCAAATATGTTTTATCCATCTATAAAGGCCAGTGGAAGCTATACATATCAGGGGTCTTCTGATAATGGAAGTATTAGAACAGTCAAACAGGAAGACGGGATAGTAGAATTAACAAATTATACATATTCAGACAGCTATTCATTATCTGTTAGTTTAAATAAAACGCTTTTTGATGGTTTTCAAAATTATAATACTTTCAGAACGAAAAAGGTTAATTATACCCTGTCCGAAAGAAAGCTTTACGATAAAAAAAAAGAAATTAAATTAAATCTATTGAGTAGTTTTTTTAAGGTATTGTTGCTACAATCGAATATAGAGACTTTAAAATTGTCTATGGAATTATCCTCCAACCAGATTCTTGAGGCTTTGCAGAAGTTTAATCTCAGGCAGGCCACTCAGATTGATGTAAATAAAGCGAAACTTTCTTACCAGCAGTCTTATCTTAAATTACTTGAGGCCCAGCATAATTATGAGAAAGAAAAGCTAAATCTATCCTCTTTACTGGGATTAACCAATGGAGAGGATATTAATATTAAAAATAAATTTTATGATATTGAGAGTTGCATAAAATTAGGCGAGGGGGATTTAAATCCAGAAAAGATTATAAATTCATCCCTTTCAAATGATATTACATACTTTACATATGAATGTAATATAGAAAATGAGAGGTTAAATGGGAAGACTCTTGAGTGGTCAAGGTTTCCCAGTATTTCTGCAGGTATTAATTATGCGTATAGTTATGAAAGGGATAGAAACACATTAGATTTAAAAAGCTGGCAGGGGAGCTGGTCTATAGGATTAAACGCCTCCCTTCCACTGGATGCTTTATTGCCGAACTCAAGTATTGACAGCCAGATTTCTGTATCAAAAGAAAATTTAAAGAAATATTTACTACAAAAAGAGGCTTATGAGAAGAGTTTGCAGAATACGGTAAGGTCTTACTTTCTTGATTTTAAATACAATAAGGAGCTTCTTGAAAATCAGAAAATGAATTTGCAAATAGCCGGGGAAAATTTTAACCTCGCAAAGAAACAAAAAGAGCTTGGCAGAATAAAAGAGATAGATTTTATTACAAGTGAAATAGCATATCTTCAGGCAAAAAATGATTATGAAAGTGCTTATTATGACTATTATATGGTTCTGGCAAAGATAGAAAGAATGATTGAATGAAAAGTAGAGTGTGGAGGTTGGAATGAAAAGAGGTTTAATTATAATAATTTGTGTAATTCTTATAGTAGGTGTGGCTTCCTATATTATTTTTTTTAGAAAGAAACAATTTTCTTATCAGACAGTAAAAATAGATAGAGGGGATATTGTTTCCACTGTTTCTACTACAGGGAATTTGCAATATGTAAAGTATATTGGAGTTTATTCTTTGCAGTCAGGTATAGTTGAAGGCGTTTATGCTGATTATAATCAAAGGGTTAAAAAGGGTGCTTTACTAGCAAAACTTGATGTGTCTCTCTTAAAACTTTCTCTTAAAGAGGCAGAGCAAAATTTATTGAAAAATTCAAATAGCCTTGAACAGACAAAAAAGGAATATCAGGATACTCTTGCTCTGTATGAATCTGGCTTTGTCTCTGAAAAGGAAAAGGATGATGCCGAATATAATTTTAAGAGTGCCGATTTGACATTTAAGGCATCCGAGGTCGCATATGAAAGTGCAAAATTAAATTATAATAATGGTTTTATTTATTCTCCGATGGATGGGGTTGTTGTATCAAGAAACATAGATGTGGGAACCAATGTGAATGCAAATTCTTTGCTATTTATTATTGCGCAAGACCTTGCTAATTTACAGATAGAGGCCTTAATAGATGAAACGGAGATTGGCTCCATAAAACCCGGGCAGAAAGTGAATTTTACAGTTGGAGCCTTTCCAGATAAGACTTTTACAGGAAAGGTTGTTCAAATAAGGTTTGCACCACAGACCATACAGAATGTGGTAAATTATTCTGTTATTATAAAAGTGGATAATAGAGAAAAAAATCTTTTCCCAGGAATGACAGCTTCTGTTGATATAATAGTCGAGAGTAGATCTAATGTACTGCGGGTTCCAAATACCGCACTCAGATTCAGGCCATCTCAGGATATTTTAAAAAATTTAAGAAAAGAATTCCAGGCTAAAAATGCGAATGTCAATAGGGGTTTGTTAACAGAAAAAAAGGTCAATCGTGATTCTATGGGCATACTCTGGGTTTATGATAGAAAAAATAATACAGTAAAGCCTTTGCCTGTTAAGACAGGATTTTCTGATGGAAAATATACTGAGGTAGTACCTTTGCATGATGAAAACAATATAGAAGGGCTTGAGATTATTACCTCGGTTTCGAGTGGCAATAAAGGTAGCAATGTGCAATCTTCACCAATGTTGTTTGGTCCTTCACTTGGTCCTCCACCTCGAATCAGGTAGCTGTTTTATGAAAAGAGAAGCGTTAATAAAATTGCAAAATGTAAAGAAGGTATATAATCCGGAGTCTAAAGAGGCATCTGTTCTTGCACTAAAGGGTATATCATTAACGATAACAAGAGGAGAATTTGTTGCAATAATGGGGGCATCCGGTTCCGGGAAAAGTACTGTTATGAATATACTGGGTTGTCTTGATTCTCCTACGGAGGGAGAATATTATCTTGAAGATAAGGAGGTGAATGCACTTTCTAAAAATGAGCTTGCAGAAATTCGGAATAAAAAAATAGGTTTTGTTTTTCAATCCTTTAATCTGCTTTCCCGAACTTCTACATTTGAGAATGTTAAGCTTCCGTTGCTATACAACTATCCAAAGCTTAAAGAGTCTGAGATAACAACAAGGGTTATTAATGCGCTTGAGCTTGTTGGATTAAGGAATAGAAAAGAACATTTTCCAAATCAGCTTTCAGGTGGAGAACAGCAGAGAGTAGCAATAGCCCGAGCCCTTGTGAATAATCCGAGTTTGATTCTGGCTGATGAACCTACAGGTAATCTTGACTCTAAAAGAAGCAAAGAAATTATGACAATATTTAACGATTTAAATGATTCTGGTATTACAATAGTCCTTGTTACCCATGAGAATGATATTGCGGGATACGCCAGGCGGATTATTGAAATGAGAGATGGGGTGATAATTAAAGATTTTAAGAATTAAAGGTAATGTTATGACTATAGATTTGATAGTTAATGCATATAGATCTATTTTTAAGAATAAAATGAGAAGCTTTCTTACAATGCTCGGGGTTATTATTGGTATTGCCTCTGTTACAGTAATGGTTTCAATAGGACTTGGAGTTCAAAAGCAGATAGAGGATCAGATAGGTAGTATGGGAGTGAATCTTATCACTATTTTTCCAGGGGTTTTTACCCAGGGCGGGGTTAGAATGGGGACGGGTTCAGCATCAAGGCTTACAATTAACGATCTGGAGAAAATACAGAGAGAGGCAACTTTGATAGAAGGTATTTCCCCGCTTTACAGGGTTAACGCCCAGATTATTGGTCCTTCGGGTAACTGGTACACGAGTGTATATGGGGTTTCGGAAGACTATTTTAAGGTGAGGGATTGGAGTATTCAAGAGGGAGAGGAATTTACACTGGCGCATGTAAAAACAAAAGCCAGGGTATGTGTGCTTGGAAATACGGTGGCGACAAATCTTTTTGGAAATGGGAATATTGTCGGGGAAGAAGTTAGGATTCAAGGTAACAGGTTTAAAATTATTGGAGTTTTGGCGTCGAGGGGAGTTTCTGGAGGAATGTCAGATCAGGATGACCAGGTTTTACTTCCATATACAACTTTTGAATCAAGAATTTCAAGGTCAAGGTTTATTTCCCAGATACTTGTCAGGAGCATATCAAAAGAAAGCATGGATGAGTGTCAGGAGGAAATAAGAAAAATCTTAAGGGAATCACATAAGCTTGCTGAAAATGCAGAGGATGATTTTACCATAAGAAATCAAACGGATATACTCGAAACTGTTGGCCAGACAAGTTTTCTTCTTACAGTATTTCTTGCTTCTATAGCAGGTATTTCTCTTATCGTTGGCGGGGTAGGGATTATGAACATAATGCTGGTTTCTGTAACTGAGAGAACACGGGAAATCGGTATTAGAATAGCTGTTGGGGCTAAAGAAAAGGATATTCTTTTGCAATTTCTGTTTGAAGCAATCGTCCTTTGTCTTATGGGGGGATTAATAGGGGTGATTCTGGGAGTTATCGTTGGAATTGGCATAGAGAAATTTTTTAGCTGGAAGGTTGTATTTTCTTTACCTGTATTTTTTCTTTCGTTCTTTTTTTCAATTGCTGTTGGAATTTTCTTCGGGTTTTACCCTGCGAGAAAGGCAGCCCGTCTTAACCCCATTGAAGCTTTGCGATACGAGTAATTAAACTAAGGATTGTTATTTGAAATAATTATGGTTTTAACTTAAAATAGTAAAGATAATTATGAAAAATAGATTACTCTTTTTCATATTTCTTTTCTTTCTTTTTTCATGCGCTCAAAAAAATAGGATAGAGTTAAAAACCGATGAGGCTTCTGGAGTAAACCTGTTACAGTTTTTAATTAGTAATAAGCCTTTTCTTTTGTTGAAATATGAAAATAAAGATGACTCTGCTTTATTAAAGGAATTTATAGATTTAACTATTAGTAGTTTTAGAAAATACATAGATTTTGAAGAGGCATGGATTAAGCAGGGCTTGGGAACTATTCAGCTTGAATATAAAGGGGATTTGTATAGTCTTTATTTTGAAATAGGTACTTTTGTTTTGTCTCAATTTCAGAATGATCTTTTTAAATATGGGATTATTGAGATTGAGTGGAATGAGGTACTGAAGAAGCTGCTTAAAAAGCAGGGGCAGAGGTATCCACAATTAAAAGAGATACGGGAAAAGTTTTTTATGATTCCTGATATAGATGGTCTTTTAAAGAAATATAAACTTGAAGATAAAGAGCTTAGAGAGGTTTATGCTTATACAGTAAGGTTTTTGCTTAAAGAGATTTATTTTGTTTCTTTACAGGAGATTTTTTCAAGGCCTAAAAGGTACTATAGGCTTGAAGAGATAAACACCTATTTTTACAGGGTTGTTATTATGCCAGAAACCATTGAGTTTGTAAGGTATGTTTTAGGAAAATTTGGCAGGGGTAAGATGGTTGAATTGTCTTATAGAGATTTTAGCAAGGAGGATTGGAAAAAAATTACGGGAGAGGAAATTCATGAAACGGAGCTGGATTTTACAAAGCAGATTGAGGGTAAAAATTTCTCCGGGGTATATAACAATGAACAATTTGTAAATGAAATGGATGGGTATTTAAAGCTTTATAATTCAACTACCAAGAAGGTTTTGTTTACCAGGTAATATTTTGGTAGTTTCTATAAGTTTTGTATGTTATGAAAGAGTGGGAGGTGAGGAGAATTTTTCTGTGGGTGCAATCGCAAGCCATTCGACGGAAAGATGATGACAATGACCATAGCGGGTATAGACCACAGCGGAGATTATGTAGGTAGAGAAAATAAAAAAAAGAAAAAAATCCGACACCGCAATATGGTTATAGATACAATCCTTTTCCCCCCCCCCTCTGCGGTTTTCCCTTTAAGAGCCTTTAGAGTTAGAGCAGAGGAAACTAAGTAACAAGAAGGGGTATTCTGCGAAGGGGATAAAGGGTAGATGTAACACACCGCAATGGATTGCG
>Ga0315298_1001854_pt1 | contig 37684 bp, 33 predicted proteins | sample WHS_1_MG_FD_203077 | JGI IMG/M metagenome (GOLD analysis project Ga0315298, IMG submission 203077) | Extremophilic microbial mat communities from Washburn Hot Springs, YNP, Wyoming, USA - WHS_1_MG | ecosystem: Environmental > Aquatic > Thermal springs > Hot (42-90C) | place: USA: Wyoming...
GGATATTTGCCTCAACCTCGTTAATTTCAGCCTCAGCAACCTCAAGCTGGCGCATCAAATCCGCATAGCGCCCGCCCGCCGCCCGCAACTTCTGTTTCAGATCATCCAATTTTCTAGACATAGTTTCGAGACGCGTTTCCAAAGTCTTTTTCTGCACTTTATACCTTCGTCTAGGAATTCTGCCCTTACGCAACCCAGCTTCAAGAGACTCCATTTCCAAAACTATCTTCCGCTTTTCCTCATAAGAACTTACAAAGGATCGGATAATCTCTGGACTAAACCGCACAACCACAGTGGGCACAATAACAGGCGCTGGAGCCTTAGGTCTTTTCAAAATAGCAACTACAGCACATCCTATGGTTGCTAAAGCCCAAACCCACAATGTAGGACGGAAAGACAGCCATAAAGAATTATATTGGTAAACAATTTCCACGGTAAAGTTTTCTAAGAAAAACACGCCTTGCCTACTTACAGCTACTTTTTCTTGGAAGACTTCCCTCCACATGCTATAAGCCGAATTGGCTGAATAGCTATCACAGCTTAGTGTTATCATCTTGGCACCCTCAGGCAAAACAAAAGTTACGTATGCTTGTTCAATGTAGTAGTTTACATTTTGGAAAGCGGTAAAAGAGAATTCTAGGCTATCTGACCCATTTTGCTTTATGTAAACGGTTCTAGGTAAAGTGTATTTTACAGTAAACATGGCGGATCTACCGCTTTCCACTGGCAAAACTAAACTTACCCGGTAACAGTTTTTTTCAGCATCAACCAAAGTTGGGGCTGTTTTAGCCTTTCTTCCAAACTCGTCCTCTGCTGTTACGGCAGAGGCGTTAGGAGGCAGAACCACATCTACATAAGTGATTTCTTTAGGAGACTGATTTTTTATGTAATAGCTATCTGAAACTTGTATTTCGCCAACACTATCTATTTTTATTTCTCTCATCAGCTCTTTTATAACGAGTAGTTGTATCTTGTCTCCAGTTAACGCAAAAGTTACATTTGCAGGTTCATATATGAAAGCGGGCAGGTCCTTTTTAAAATAATTGAACGCGGCGACCGTTCCATTAATGTACTCTGCATTTTGGGGTAAAACAATAGAGGCATTGCATGCAAGGGCTATTTTTGTAAGACTTGGATAAGCTGGAAAATCTAAAGCGTAGAGACTCGTATTTTGAGCATACTGCCTAAGGAGGTCATTTGAAAGTACAAATCCCACTGTAAAGATCTGCGCAGTTTCTTGCACGGGGAGGTCAACTTTGACGCTGTAAAAGCCTATACGATTATCTAGAGGCACATTTGGAGTTACAGAGTATCTTTGAACTGGATTGGCGGGGTTATAAGCCATACAGCGGAGGATATGTGAGCCGTACTGGTATGGGAATCCTATGAAGAAACCCTCGGGTGCCGTGCCATTTATCTTGATCGTGTCGTTTACGAAGATGTAGCCGTTATCCATAACCTCTATTTTATGATTAACCCATTCTATCGTGTATGAGTTGCTGTCTTCAGCTTTAACAGATATAACATAGGATATATTTAAGGCGAGAACTAACAAAGCGGCTGTAAAGACTGCAAAGGTGACGACTTTCCTTTTCAATGAGGTTCCTCCATGCACACTTTTTGGAATATGACTTTCTAATATTTAAGACCCATTTATTTAACTTTTAGAATTTAGGCTTAAAGCACACATTAATTTTGCACCAACTAAAGTCCATTTTATTAAACATTTGGAAACAGTCTAGCATCGCTCTTAAAGCCCTTCCCACTTTAGATAGTAATTCTCCTCTTTTTTAGGGCCAAAACTTCTAACACCCTTCTCTTTGAGCTGGTTTCTTAGCTTCTCGGCATATTCTTTGTCTATTTCGCCTCTTTTCTCCATGTAGGCTATTATCTCTTCTGCTTGTTCTTCTGTGTCGCATCTCCTTATAAAATCGATTACGTCGGGGTCGTAACCAGTGAACCGTTTTGAAGCTGCTTTTTCCCCGGCTTGTATATTTGTCCTAACGGAATTCACAGCAGTCTTATTTTCTCCAGATTCCATTTCCTTAGCTAGGTTTGGAAACAATTTTCTGAACGTTTCTTTGTCAAACTCCACACGGTTACCTTCAGCCGATGCTCGGCAAATTTACTATCAAGAATCTTGTATTTAAGCGTCTTTAAGGTATAGAAGAGTGGAGGTGCTTCCCCACAACCTTATTTTGAATATTTACGGAAAAGTTAACGCTTAATCAATTGCTCGTACAAAGCAATTGTTCTTTCAGCAACTTTTTCCCAAGTAAATTCGCTTAGCACTCTTTTTCTTCCATTTTTTCCAAGCCATCTCCTTTTTTCAGGACTATCCAAAGCGCTGTTTATTCCCCAAGCAATATCAGAAGGGTTACTGGGGTCGATATGGAAACCACATTGTTCTTCGCCGCAACAGATGACGGCTTCCCTCATGCCGCTAACGCCCGCCGCGCCTACTACTACTGGGCGTTCCATGCTCATTGCTTCTAGGGCTACTATTCCAAAAGGCTCGTATAGGCTTGGAAAAACAGCTACGTCACATGCGGCGTAATGTAAAATTCGTTCTTCTTCGGAAATAAAGTTAAAGTTTAGTTTAACATTGTCCTGCAACCTCATTGTTTTAACCAGGTTTTTCAAGTATTCCTGCATATCGCCAACTCCGACAACCACCAGTTTTGCTTTTGGATATCTTTGTAAAACGTGAGGCATAGCCATGATGAGTTTGTCGACGCCTTTAACGCCTACAAGCCTCCCGAGGAAAAGAATCATGGGCTCATCTTCTTTTATGCCATATGATTCCCTCAAATTCTTTACGTCTTCAGCTTTTACTGTTTCGGGACTGTACTTTTGAGGGTCAACACCGTTATAGCATACTTCTATCTTATCCTTTGGGAAACCGAGCTTTATGAGTTCGTCTTTCATGGCGTGCGAAACTGTGATCACTAGATCGGCTGCTTTGGCGCCTCGAAGCTCAATGCTGCTTACAACTTCGGAGCCATTTCCAAGGGTCCTTCCTTTCTCCGTTGAATGAACGTGAAAAACTAGTGGCAGCCCTGTTTCTTTTTTGATAGTTATTCCAGAAATGACTGAAAGCCAGTCATGTGCAACCACGATGTCGTATTTAAAATTCTCTTTTCTTACAAGCTCATTAACAAGTTTTGAAGCACTCAAGTAATTGTAGACAAGGATCTTTGAGAAGAGCTGAATGCCCCTGCCCCATTTTTTAACGTCGTCAGCCACCACATCTGGCAGAGAATCGGAAATGTCGATGTGAAGGGGACGGTGAATCTCTATGCCACGCCAAATTTCCCTTGTAGGAAGGGTGCCCTCATCATCATTCATGGTGAAAACTGTAACATCGTGGTCCATCAAAACAAACTTCCTCGTAATTTCAGCGGCATAGGTTCCTAAGCCGCCGACAATCTTTGGCGGGTACTCGTAGACAAGCACAGCCATCTTCATAATGCTCTTCACATCTTTGCGTTTTTGTGAGCTTTAATGTAACATAAGGGTTCTTATTTACGTTTTCTAAAGAAAAGGATACTTTTGTAAAGTTAAGTCTCGGATAGCCGCTCAACAGCAAACTTGAAACATTGGTTATTGCTTTTTGGTTTCTTCTATAAAATCTTCCCTGTCGCGAGAAGAATTAGGCATACTATTTGTGGAACCATGAAAAGGGGGAGTGCGGGGAAACAGCATTCAGTGTACTTTAGATCGGCTTGAACCTTTTCTTAAGTTTCTCAAGAACCTGCGGCAAAGTCGTGTATTCCATAGCCTCAACGCTAAGTCTAGCTGGTTCAAACTCGCCCATGCGCCTGAGCATTGAAGCGTATTCCAAAGCTTCCTGTCTTGCCAGACTAAACGCTGGATCAGCAAATAAGTCAGCTATCAACGGTTTTCCCTCATTATCGTTTGCTATTGAACCGTTGGCAACTTGAAAGCCTAAAGCAACAACTCTTGGGGGGCCATCGAACAAAGTGCATTTGGCATCTTCTAACCCAACGGGCATTAATGGGCCCCAGTGGCTTCCCCGCATCCATCCCGCCACTAAATAACTGTGCATAAAAGGTACGAGGATTTCTCCGACTGCAGGCAGTCCATGCTGTGCGCGCACTATCATAACTGGATCGTCCTTTCCAACGTATTTCCCAGCGATCAAAGATAGTCGTGTAACGCTACTTGATGCACATATTAAGTCGTCTCGGGCACGCCAAACCCTTGAAACTACATAACGCTCCACAGTCCCTATTAGGGCAATCAGCTCGTACATTTCTTCTGGACATTTAACGACAACGCTTTGGCTTTCTTTAGCGTCCATAACTTCAAATTTGAAGCCGCCAGCCATGTTTGGGTCAATAACGAGGCCTGCTGTGTTCATGGGGTCAGCAAAAATTCGAAATAGGGGCAGGTTAAAGCTTCCAGCTGAAGTTTTGTCAGCTGCGAAAACAATAATGGGATCGGATTTCCTTTCCTCTATTTCCATCTCAGCTACTCCAGGGCCTAACCCGCGAACTGTACCGCTGAAGGCGTTTTTCAATAAGTCTTGCCCAGCCCCGTAGAGTTTCAGCTCCATAGCCTTTTTTGCCGCTTCTTGAAAAGTGTCCCAAGCAAGTTGGTGAATTTCATGGTTTGATTCTCCTTTCTCGTGAACCATGAGAAGTTGAAGGTCGTCTCCAACATTAAAAACGTAGTAGCTGTTTATTAGGCCGTTTTCCTTAGCCCTTTTAAGGTTTTTTTCACCTATATCAAGTAAGGGTTTAGGAACCACGTGATGCCCTGCTAAGGAGCCCACATCGCATTTTATTAAGGAAATTGTGGTTTTTCTAGCCATACACACCACTTTAAAGGAATATGGTTTAAAGTTAATCCTTTAGCTTTTAAAAGATTTCCGAAAGAAATAGGAAATAGTTAACATTATAAGTTAAGAGTGGGAAGCTCCATGGATGAGTTAAGAGTTATTTCTGTAAAAATACCTGAAGAAGTTTACAAGGAAATGATTTTGCGAATCCCAGAAGGCGAAAGAAGCAATTTCATCAGAGACGCAATAATGGAAAAACTTCAGAAAACACCGAAGCCTGACAGAATTCTAGAGTTGGAGCAGAGAATAGAAAAAATAGAGGTGGAATTTTCTAAAATAAGGAAGTACCTTGCAGACTTAGAAATGCTAACATATGAACGGGGAGGAACAAACCCACACAACTTCTGCATAGACGAAATAGACCACAAAATAATAGACTACTTAATACACTATAAAGGCGCAACAACACCAGAACTAGCCGAATACCTAAAAACAAACAGGTGGCTAGTTCTAAACAGACTACGAAGAATAGAGAAAAACTCTAAAAAACAGCTTGGAAAACCCATAATAGAATACTACCCAGGAGAAAGGTCAGGCAAGAAAAAAGCCTGGTGGATAAACGAAGAGTTTATAGAAGGCTAAACAGCAAACGTTGAAGCGCCGGGTAAGAGTTAATTCCAGCAACGCGTTAACATTGTTTTAGGGCCCGTAGCCCAGCACGGATCAAGGCGCCGGCCTTCGGAGCCGGAGAACGTGGGTTCAAATCCCACCGGGCCCGCCACCTTTTGGGTTCAGAACCTTATATCGAGGAACGAACATTATTATTATTGATGGTTTATGGCTAGGGCCAGCTACTCCTACTTGCTTAAGGATGCGGATGTCAGGCGGTGGTATGAGAATGTGGCGAGGGGTTCAAGGGTTACGGCTGATGTCTATTTGCGTAGGCTAGGCGCGACATGTAAATGCTTGAATCTGAAGCCTAAAGATTTTCTCGAGATGAGTGAGAAAGAATTGGGTATGCTTCTCGCTGATTTTGTTTCTGGGTTAGAACGTGAGGGCAAGGCTGGCAGCTACATCAAATCGTGCATGAAAGCCATAAAATCTTGGCTTTCCTTCAACATGATTGAGGTTAAAGTTAAGATAAAAATTAAGGATGCAGATGATACGCCAACGCTTAGAGATGAGCGTGTCCCAAATCAGCCGGAGCTTAGGAAAATTTTCATGTGCGGAGACTTAAGGGCTAGAAGCGCCTGCGTTTTGTTAGCCCATAGCGGTTTAAGAATTGAAACTCTGGGCAACTATGAAGGGATGGACGGGTTAAGGCTTAAAGACTTGCCAGAAATGAAGATAGAGAAAGGCGAAGTGGTCTTCGAAAAAGTACCTACAATGGTTGTTGTTCGCAAAGAGTTGAGCAAGGCTGGACATCAACACTTCACTTTTCTAGGCGAAGAAGGATGCGAATACTTGAAAGACTATTTGGAAAGCAGATTGAAAGAGGGCGAGAAACTCACGCCAGACTCGCCAATACTAACGCCTAAAGTTGCACCTAAACCCTTCATAAGGTCTACAAACATTGGCGACATGATTAGAGCTGCCATAAGAAAGGCTGGTTTCAAATGGAGACCATATGTTTTGAGGGCCTATTTTGACACGCAGCTGATGCTGGCAGAGTCTAAAGGCTTAGTGCTGCGCGATTATAGGCAGTTTTGGATGGGACATAAGGGCGACATAGAAAACCGATACACAACAAACAAGTGTAGACTTCCAGAAAACGTAATAGAAGACATGAGAGAAGCCTACAAAAGAAGTCACGAATACCTACAAACAACAAAAACCGAAGAGACGAGCGAGAAAAAGCTTGAGCAAATCTTCAAAAGACAAGCTTTACTGCTGGTGGGCTTTAAACCAGACGAAGTTGACAAGATGGACTTATTGAAGATAAGTTTTGAGGAAATTCAGGAAATCATGAGAAAAAGACTACTAACAATGAAAACAGACGACTGTGTAAGGCAAAAGGCGGTTTCAATAAACGAAGTAAACAAATATCTAGAGCAAGGATGGGAATACGTCGCAACACTACCCCACAAAAAAGTAATAATCAAATTAAGCACATAATCTGTGCCGTGAAAATTTTCAGCGAAAGTGTTTAAAAATGCTTTGTATAGTATGGCAGAATTTCAGTATAAATTTGCCCAGTAAAAATATTAAGGCTTAATTATCGGATCTTCGGTTGGGGGATTTAAACATGCTCCCACTTCTAAATTATGTTTGAAGGGCATAAATGATGTCCATGCCATTGCGTATCTTTACTTTGACACGGGTTTAAGCAAAGCTTTAGGAACACCCCTTACCATCACGTGCGCGCGCACTCTTAGCAAAGTTTCTTTTGATTTGGGCTTTGGGACGCGAAATTTTTTATCGAACCAAACTACGTCAACCCAGGCTGAACTGGATGCCGGAACCTCCCGCTCAACTTCAAACCCTAATTTCTCACCAAGCTTACAGATCACTTTCCTCAACTGTTCGATACCCATACTTTTCCCGAAATCCTTCAAACCTACATGTACTCTATAAAGAATTTTGCATAAATTTCTCCGTTTTGAGTTTCATTTGTCTTAGATTTTACGGCTTTAATAAAGTCCTCAAGCATCTCTTTCGTAGCTTTTCCACACTCTGGACTCCAGCATACCGGGCATTCAGATACGCTGTCCATAAGCCTTTCCAAAGCTTCAAGCAACACATCCTTTAAAGCCCAAAGAGTAACATACTCCCCGTCTTCACTAGCATACCTCTTAACCCTTATACCCTCTTGTCCCAATAAAAGGTCTAAAACCTCACCAAAATTTGAACACTGAACGGCAAAACGAAACTTCCAACACCACTTAATATTTCCCCCCTCCAAATACACATACCTACCCAACAGCTATTCCCTCCTCAACCACGACTCCAGAATCCAATTAAAAAGTTTTTAAACATTTGCCTATAACGTACATGCTTTTTAAACGAGATACTTCCAGCAAAAAGTATCAAACAGATGCTTTCCTTATCCTTACAGTTTTTCTAGTTTCTTTTTAAAATTTCGCAGTGGTGCGATCGTATTCCACAATAATCTTTGTGATTTCAAGCAAAACCGCACTTATTGGCTTTCTTAACTGTTCCCAGTCATTTTTGTCTTCTACTATTTTAGGGTTGTGAAGCCAATCCCAAACTTTATCTCTAATGCTGGCAGGCAATTTTACAATCCTTTCAAGTGCAGGTTGATTAACTGATCTTATTGCTATTCCTTGCATGACTTTTCGCCACTCCACGTTCGGAGAAACAGCGCGAATTAGAACATCCAACTTGTCTTCGTCAACACCCAAACTTTTTGTATCCAGCTCGCTGAGATCGTTTTCCAAAGATATTCGCGTAAGAATCTCGGGAATACTGCCCTCCACGTCTCCAAACTTAACAGTTTTATATCTCTTAAAATAATATCCAAGTCTCCTTAGTGCCCAATCAATTGAGATTTCAGTTAGCAAATTGATAAGCGCATCCACAATCTCCTCATCACTCATTTCAACCCAAAAACGCATAATCAACCGCCCATCAGGATCCAACGTGCAAAGTACCTCATTCTCAGAAATAGCCCCACTCAACATAAGGTCAACATCTTCCAACAGCATAAACTTCCTACGCATATACTCCGGCTCCCAAAAAATAAGGATTCAAATTTCTCATTTTTAAATTTTTTAAATCTTTTCAATAAGCTTCAAACGGAAATTAAACTACGAATTGGAGATATTTCCAGTTATCAGCATGAAAATTCTAGTTATTTGACAGAATAAACGCCTTGCGCGTGCGATGAAGTCATTCTGCTAGAATAATAAAAATACAAAGACTTATGGAATGAACAGATTTTGAAATTACATGAAACGGTCAGATGCACTCGACTATCTGGATTTAGTTAAATGTCAAAACTACGTAATAAAGCATTGATGTATTTCAGATTTAGACCCTTACTAGGTTCCGCCCTTTCGATACCATCCATGCGTTATCCACACGCGGTATGCTAATCTATAATTAGTCAAAAATTAATGATTAGTCTTCTTCTTATGTTGCTGTTTCCCTCTTTTCGGTCGCTGTTTGACTTGAGGCTTTTCTTTAGCCATTATCTTCTTTGTCATGTTTGTTAAGTATATCTTGAGAGCCTCTTGCTTAGAAATTCATAACCTTTTATCCAATTAAAATCGAACTTTAAGGGCTTTTCAGAATAAACGTAACTAGCCATTCCAGTGTCGAATTCAAAGAACAAGGAGTCGGGAAGCTTACGCTCAACCTTTATTATCTTAGCACCTTCAACAAGCTTCTTCCAAGTGTCAAAATCAAGCTCCATTGCTAAGCTCCTCTAAACGCACGGACAAGCCCATTAAAGCATCAAAAACGTAAACGGGTATCTTTTCAGAACACCCTAACCTTTTCAACGTTTCCTCAATACTTATTCCGGTGAACTCACGCATCAAAGCTTCCATCATTTCATCCTCCTCCATCATACACCAAATACAAATAATATGCCTCCCGCAATAAGTTGTATGCAAAACCATACCCCCAGGTATAGCCCCGCTCAAAATAATTTCCACTTCATCCAGGTTGTCCCAACTCATGACGCTAAACCCCTTACGCTAAGAGTCCAAGCCTTTCCTTTAAAAGCCTTTTTCAAAAAATTTTTAACGAAAAACCAGAAAAACAATGTTAAATGACTAAAAGCGAATAAATGCAAAGCTTTCAGATCTATCTTTTCACATTCACGCATTATCTAGGGCGTTTCTAGGTTCATATCGTTTTGCTAATGGTTCTTGCAAGAATAGGCTTTTCTAGAATATCTGTTCTTAGTATTGCGACTTTTTGACCTAGTAAATTATCAAGAGATTGTAGTATTTCCGCTTCCTTCGTACCGTTTAAGTATGAAATTACAAAGTCTACTTGCTGGGTATACCTTAAAATAGCTGTTGTGTGATCACCTTCCACTTTTATTTCTTTTAATTTTCCAATAACTTCTTGCCAAGGTTGGAGACGAATCTCCTTCGATGTTACTTGACGAGTTTCTACTTCTTTCAATATTTAACCTCCACTTTACTTTTTATTAAGAGAGAATGTTAATGTTGCAGGTTTAAACTTATAAACATCGACTTTCTTTTTGTTTATCCAAAATAATCTTAAACCGTAAGGTGTAGCGTCTGCTACTTCATTTTAGACAACAACTATATCTGGTATCCGTGAAGAGCGAAAAGCTTGGAACTTAAAAAATAATTTGAATGGTCGCCATGTCTCTCGGTTATCATCTTCGTCGCTTGCCAATTCTGTTTTGCATGGATCACGTTTCTTAGCTTCCGAATCTCCCGTATCACCTATCACTGGATTTACTTTAAATCCCTTGTATACCCTTTCAACGTTTTCGGGTTTTAGAATACGTTTACATTTTTTCGCTGTTCTAAGCGCGATGTCATGGAGTCCAATAGTTAAATAAGTTCTTATTGTTTCGTAACTTACACCGCATTCCTTTTTTGCTTCATAAACCGTGTAAGATTTATTAATCTCAAGAGTTTGGCAAACACAATCGACGAATTTTTCCGCGCTTGGTTCGTAAGGCCCGCGCATTGTTTCTCCTCCAATTTCTGATAACTTCTAATTTCATATAAAAGAGGAGCTCAGCCTTAAAAATTATGCAAACCAGATCATCCAAAAAGGCAATAGACAAGCATAAACTGCAACGGATTGTCAGAATCAACATTCAACCGCTAAAGACACTTGTGCTAGAAAAGTTTCCGCCTAACCATCCACTACGTTTTGTTCTGCTGGCTGAAAGAGATGTATTAGAAGCTAGAGAATTTTTGGCCAAACTGGAAACTTGGCTAAACCTTTTGAAAGGTGGAATTAAATGACAACTCATTTTTGGAAGAACCTTAAACCAAAGATATCAACTTCAGGAATGCAGCATTTGCAAAATGAAACAATCGCAAAATCTAGGCCCAAAATTGAAACAGTTCTAGGTGTTCAGAAAAAAGTGAGGGGGCTGAAACAGAGCCCCGACTTGGCTTTGTTACAGCGGTCGGGCTTTAGTGACTCTGGACTATTTGTTTCAATCATCGGACCTATGTTGATGGTATATGGGATACAAGTGGGATCTTGAACGCCGCGCATACTTAATAAGTGAATACTATAAAAAAGCTTCATTGCGTGATATAGCGATTGATTTTCGCCAAAAGTTTTGTGAACCTATTTCCCCGCCAACAGCGCTGAGGAGAGCGACGAAGGATGCGGCATGGGTGTGGTTGACAACGCGCCACATACTCTTGTATCATAAGAACTTAAAAATAGGAAATAAATGGGAAGCTGATGGAACTTATCTTGAAGGTGTCAAGGACCTATGTTTAATAAGAGTAAAGGATTTAACAACTAACATGACGCTTGGTTGTTTTATTTCTGATTCAGAGGATACTTTTAGCGTGAAGGAAGCCCTAAAAGAGGCTAAACTGATCGCTAAGAAATGTCCATCCGATTTCAGATGTGACGGCCATCGTGCTTATAAAAAAGCAGCTAAAACGGTTTTCAAAACCGCAACTACTATACATGTATTGCCACGTATAGATGGAAAAAGCCAACTTCAATCAAGCGAGGCAGACTTCGGTAACTTCAAGGCGTGGCTGGGGTCGAAACGTGGTTCTCATAGTACTGAAACAGCCGCTCCGCTCGCTTTCGGTTACTGGGTTTATCACGATTTTGTTGCAGCGAACACATTATCTGGCGTGCCACCTGCTGAAACCGCTGGCGTATTTAAGAACAAATCACTCCAAGACATGTGGAAAACTTTATTGAGCTTATCAGATGCGTTTAAACGATGTGTAGTTGTTAAGCACGCTAACAAAACAGTTTTGGGCCTCACGGAAAATCAAGTTGCAAAATTTTTGCGCATGATAGGTAAAAGCATCTTTTGAATGGGCGCACATCATAAAATGTTACAGAAATTGACTTTTTGTCAAGATGGTTTATGTCTGTAAAACTTTTTTAGCTTTAAGAGACTCGTAAGGGCTTTTTCTTCCAAACGCTGAATGTGGTCTAAGGAAATTATAGTATAAGCGTAGCCCTTCAAGTAGTTCTTTCACGGATTCACTATTGTTTAATCTTCTGCATGCCTCAATTCTCTCTTTTATGGTTTGGTGCACTCTTTCCACAATATTGTTGTTTTGCAACCCGCTCAATCTTACTCTGGATACATGTTCTACGTCTTCACCGAACTTATTCTTTAATGCGAGCTTATAAGATGCCAATCCATCCGTAACCACTTTACTGGGTTTTGCTCTGGCATTCTTTAGTGCTTCATTCAAAACTCCCTCAGCCTCCTCAGCGGTTCTGCCATATGTCAGAATTGTCGCAAGCAATATCCTTGTCTCTTCATCAATCACGTTCCAGACATAGTAAGGATTGCCGGCAACCTTAATTTCCGTCTCATCAACATGCCATATGCCCCTTTCCATGACAATTTCACGCTCTAAAGTCTTTAGCAATCGAATAAATCTGTGGGTCCATCTGCAAAGTGTTGGATAAGATATATCTGCAGCATAGACCTTCTTTAAATGGTCCTCTATTGCTCTGTAACTGAGCCCTTTAAAGAAAAGATCGGCGGCAACAATTAGTAACGTAGGGTTTCCTTTTAATCCTCTAGCATTTCCCTTATCACTGAACTTATATCCGCAGCCTTTACATAAATATCTCTGCGTGGTAAAACCTTTGTTATAATCAAACCCTTTCCTTATGATGTTTGAGGACCTGCAAATGGGACATTTTATGCCTTCCGCTTGATAATTTGCCATCATTATGTAAGGGAGCCTACCGAGAAAAAGCACAGCAAATATGTGTTTACACGGTTTCTGCCTCTCTTTAAAGTCTTCGCACTCACAATGCCAGTCTTTGTTATTCCAAAACACCTTGTACCAATGCTCTAAGTCTGACGATCTAACAAGATAGTTACCTTCACTTAACTTTCGAATCATCCCACCCTTGGCAACGATAGCTAAACCTCTTAACTCTCTTCTGTTAAACTCTCTTTTCTTCATCACGAACCCCTAGGTAATGGAAGCTAGAAATTCCCAATTTTTCAATTATGATCTGCAGGATGGACGGCAATGTTTCGTTCAAGGCTTTTGAAAAATCCTTAAGCATTTCTTCCAACTCCTCCTGTTTAGGTTGGTGACAACGTTCTCGCTCGTGCTGACAAGGCTGAATATGCTCAGCTGAAAGTAGCCTTATACCTCTTAAACAGAGCATTCTGACAAATTCGGTAAGAAGCGGCTTAATTTCGTGAACATCAAAAACTAGCGTTTGACGTCTTCTGATTCTCCAAACAATTATCGTATCGCTTCTTGAATCTATAAGGTATCTAAAAATCTGGGTGAGCGACAACGAATTCCCGGTTTTAACCTCTATCAGAAGTTCCTTGACAGAGTTTTTCAAATTTAACCCATAGTTTGTCACAGTGACTAAGACGTCAACTTTCCCATATTCTAACTCTGCCTCTGTTGAAACCAGAACTTTATAACCCATTTGATTGAGGAGATAATAAAGTTCTTCAAGTAAAATATTGACTGCCAATTTATGGCACTCCTTGTATATAGCGTCAACATTGTTGGTTACTTTTTGATCAGAGAACTTATTAGTTACACACGCAAGGCATGCAGATTTTGCAAATGTTTCAATTATTGTGCTTTTATGTGGCTTTCCATTCGATTGATATAAGTTGAAGCGTGATGCTATTTCAAGACATACATGGTCAAGTAATGTTTTGGACTCCTCTAAATTGCTGCCATTCAAGCCTGAAAAGCTTAATTTTGGTTTCGTTATGTTCGAGGAATCGCTCATGTTTGACTTAGACCTCGATTAATGCTGTTCATATATGCACAATATTAATAAACAGCGAAATATTTAAACCTTTTTAGACAATATTGCTTCTGTGCTCATAGATGAATCAAGATATCGAACAAAAGATTCTAAAATGCCTTGAAACAGAGTATCCCAAAGACTTGTCGATCGAAGAGATAGCTGCAAAGATCGGCGTGCACCGGAATACTGTTTCAAAGTACATATGGGGGTTGGAAAAAGAGGGGAAAGTAAGGATTTCAAGAAAGATTGGCAGGGCAAAAATGTATACTACTACCATCAGAAAGTGATACGTAATGACTTAAATCGTTTTAATCAAAATCTGAGATCAGTAAAATTTTATAAGATCTCAGAAAAGTAGTTATTTTCTTGAGATGAGATTCTGCCTCGCTCTTCATTATCCGTTAAAAATATGCTAAAAGCGTTGGAAAGTCTCCCAGGACGAAATATTAAAGTAAGTAAGGCACAAATGGATGTTGTTAATCATGATGAAGGACCTTTATGGATAATCGCGGGGCCAGGTTCTGGTAAAACTGAGGTTCTTGTCTTACGTTGTTTAAAACTTCTTCTTGTGAATCGTGTTGATCCTCGTGCAATTATTGTCACTACATTTACAGAAAAAGCTGGCAAGAATCTTCAGGATCGTTTGATCCTTTATAAAGAGCATATCGCTAAACGATTTCCCTCGGTAAAGGATGTTGATTTAACGCAGCTGAGGGTAGGCACTCTCCATAGTTTATGTAATGACATTTTATTAGAATATCGTTTTCCAGGATACCGCAATTGCAGACCTATGGATGATATGGAACAACTTTTGTTTATTTATTTTCACTCGAGAATTGCCGGACCTAAAGGTAAGTTGAGTCCTCAACATAAAAAGATGTTTAAATATTTTTACTATATGTTTGATTCTATTTCGCAGAAGGTAGTTAAGTCTGGCAAAATACCGAATAGGTGGTCTCGCGCTAGAGTTGCGCAATCATTGTTTAACAGACTCGTTGAATTTGAGCTTGACATAGATCTAATGAGGCAAAAAGGAGGAAATTGGAGTACATTAGCTCATGAGTTCGTCGAATATGAGAAGGCATTAAATGAGTATTCTCGTGTTGATTTTGCTCACATGCAATCAAAGTTGTTGGAGTTTTTAGCTACTCATCGTGGAGAACTTTTTGTTAAAGGTGGAGCGAAACCAAACGATCCAGGTATATTACATGTTTTCGTCGATGAGTATCAAGATACAAATCCTATTCAATCAGAAATATATTTTCAACTTGCCTCAAGAGAACCACATAATCTGGTAGTTGTGGGAGATGATGATCAGGCTCTTTATCGTTTTAGAGGCGGCACTGTAGAGTCGATGATAACGTTTGATCAGATGTGTAAAAAATATTATTGTATAAAGCCTAAGAAGATAAGTTTAGCTGAAAATTATAGATCTCATCCAAAAATAGTGGCTTGGTGTAACAGTTATATTAATTCGTTCAAGACAATGAAGCAGCCAGGAGTACGCGTAACCGGAAAACCTCAACTTGTTGCAAAATCCGGGATAAAGGGCAATTGGCCTGCAGTGTCTTTAATAGTTTCAGGTTCTGAAAAGGAACTTGCAGAAACTGTTGCAAACCTGATTAAATATTTCCGCAATAATGGGAAAATTAAGGACTATTCCAATTGTGTTTTGCTAATCCACAGTACTAGAGAAACCAAACCATGGACCAAACCTTACGCAGATGCGTTAAGAGAAAAACGCATTTCTATCTATAATCCTCGGGCTAGAAAATTTTTGGAACAAGAAGAAATAAAACTTGCTCTGGGTGCATTGCTGACAATAATAGATCAAAGAAAAGAGTATCCAATGACGCCTGAATGGGTTAAGAAAACATGTGAAAAATGGCGCGAATTTTATTACACTGAAATATACAAGTATAAAACATTGCGAGATTACGTCAGAAGAGCAGCATATCGCATAATAAAAACTAAACATGGCGAGTATTTACCTTCACGACTTCCAGACATTTTTTATCACATAATTAATCATGAACCTTTCATTCGGTGGTGTCAAGATCCAGAACGTGCACTTAGAATCGGTAACCTCACTTCTATGATTGAAGCATACACATCAACACCTATACCCGGTAGTCCTGGAATAGATCGAGGCTTACTCCGTATTGACAGGGAGACAGACGGAAAAATTGACCCATTATGGCTATCTCAACTGTACAATGCATTAGTCACTCTGCTAGTGCAGCAAGGAATAAGCGATCCTGAAGAGGAGGAAATAATATGCCCAAAGGGACGCGTCCCTTTTATGACGGTCCATCAGGCTAAAGGACTTGAATTTCCAATAGTATTTGTGGCAAAAATTGATGAGAAAGCCGAACCTGGCGCCGAGCATATCATTGAAGACGAAATAAGACAATTTCGGAAATCGTATATTCCCTTATCAGATTTAAATCAAAGGGCGAAGGAAGATAAGATTCGATTCTATTATGTAGCATACTCCCGTGCACAGTACGCACTATTCTTATTGTTAAAATCAAACGAGCTAAACCCAGGAGAAGAATTTGGCAAAGTTATTGGATTAGGAGGCAGCAATCTTAACTGGCTGAAAAAGTTAGTTACTGTTTGGAGAGTTTAACGAATGTTCGAAGAATATTTGCCAATGAAAGTTGTATCTAAACCGGAAGTTAAAATGCTTCCCAGGTTTAGTTTGACCGCTGATATTATTGGATACCAAAGGTGCCCCAGACAATATAATTACTTTGTTGAAAAAAGATTTGTTCCAGCGCACACTGTCCAAATCTTCTATGGAACAATAATTCACGAAGTGCTAGATCGTGCGCACCATCACTATAAGGGATTTGAGGATCCGGAGACTAGAGGCAAGATACCCACGGATAAAGAAATCGAACGGTATTTCACCGAAGTTGAAAGTTCACTTAAAACCCGCGGAATTAGAGCAATTAGTAAACATTTAAGAGACCAAGCCCTTGATGTGTTAAAGCGCTTTAATAAAATTGAAGGTCATCGTCTATATCCTCTTGTTATCGATACAGAGCATAGAGTTAGAGGCGTAAGGAGAGGCTATATTATGGAGGGAGTAGTCGACGTTTTAATAGCTCCAGAGGCTGACCTTGATGATCCTCCTAAAGATCCATCGGAATGGGAAATTTGGGACTATAAGGGGCAGAAACGACCGAAAAAAGGCGGTAGCGACATACGCTACTATGAGTACCAAATGCAGGTGTATTCCGCGCTTTTCAAAATTAAAAATGGTTGTTTACCTAAAGCTGCCAAAATCTACTTTCTAAATGAGTTGATAAATTCAACTAATGTCAGACCACCTACAGCTATTCTTGAAATTAAAATCTCATCTAAAGAAATTGATAAAGCACTTAAGGAATTTGATAAAATAGCAAAACAAATTATAAGGAGCAAGGAACGCGGAAAGTGGACTCCTCCAAGCACAAGAAAAGCAAAAGAGATAATTGATACATGTGTAATTTGCGATCTACGTTGGAGCTGCCCAGCTTGGAAATCAAAACCCTTTCAATTAACTTATCCATAAAGTTTGGAAAGTTTTAAATACGTATTAATTAATATTTGTATGCATGAGTAAGTATAAAAATCGGGCACAATCTAAAGTTAGACAGACAATAACGTTAGATAAAAATATCTTGGACGAAGCCAAAAAATCCTGCGATGCCAAACATATACCCCTTTCTGGAGTTATCGAGAACTTTCTCGAATTCTTTGTTAAACCTTGGGTTTACTGTTTCAGATGTGGTGAGAAGTTCTATGCTGACGCTGAGCTTTGTGCTAAATGTGGTTGGCTTAAATGCCCTAAATGTGGCGCTTGCAGATGCGGTTTAGACGATGATACGGCTGTGGCTGTTTTTCACATGAGAAGAGTTTATGAAGATCTGCTAAGTGGAAGGGTGAAGAAAAGTTGAACGACATTATTAATGTTAAAGCTGTTAGAACAGCGAAGATAGGAGTATTTGCAGCTCTTCACGTTGTAACAAGCCTTATACCAATAAGCATGTTCATTGGGGCACCAAGCTTTCTTGCACTAAACTTGATAGTAACACCCGTAATGGCAATCCTTTTATCGCCAATTGAAGCCTTATTTGCCTCCTTATTTGGAGGAGTTATTGCATTTTATCTCGCACCAATGCAAGCCATGTTTGGACCTTATACAATATTACTGCCAATTGCTGGGGCAACATTCGGAAGCCTAACTTATCATAAGTCAAAATTAGGCGCATCAGCAACTTCGCTTTTTCTTGTATTCGCTATATCAGCTTACTTAATCAAAAATTATCCCTTCCCGTATTTCGTAGCGCCGCATTTAGCTGCTGTAATTCTTGCGCTACTTAGTGCAGTTAAGAAAATGACGCCTTTACACGTGAAGATACCGATATACACGTATATCTCAACAATGACGGAACAGGGGATGATGATGATATTCGCGGTACATTTGCTTGGTCTTCCGTGGGAAGTGTTTGTAGGAGTGCTACCATTAATGATTTATGAAAGAATTGTTGGAACACTAGGCGCCACAATAATAACGATCTCGCTGCTGAAAATAATCCCAAAATATTTTACTTAACGAAACACTTAATGTAAATACGTGGGAGCACATTATGCCCGGAAGCAGAAGAGATAACTTTCTTTTAAGGATGTATGGTGAATACTGGGATAATATTAGCCGAGCTGAAGATAATGCCTGGAAAATATTTGCCTCCTATACTGCTCTATTTGCTGGTCTAGCGCTTATTCATCCTATTATTGGAGATTTTGGTTTTCTTTTGTTAATTCTAATATTCAGTTCAGTTGCCATCGCTATTGCGCTCAGAGCGAATTTATGGTATGTCAGGAACTTAGGTTTAATTTCAAACCTTGAACAAGAATTTCTTGAAGAAAGAGATTATGGTATTATTGTTCCACATCCATTCCTAAAAAAGCCTAGATTCATTAATGACGAGATATGGTGGATTCATATCATCACATACCTTCTAATCACCTTCAGTTTAATATTGTTAATTTATCAAAGGTTAGAAGAAAGTACTCTATGCACCCTAAAATATTCGGTTTTTATTTGTTTAGTGGTCTGTTTCTTTTATGGATGCAAATTATACTTAGAGTACCGTGATTTCATAACCCAAGCACCAGGAAAATACGCAAAAACGAAGTCTAACTGACTTCATGAATTGCAAGATAATAGTAAGATTTTTTATTTATCGTTAGGCCTTCTCTCTCGCGCTGTAAGGTAGATTTAGCTGACATAATAGCATCTTTTCCAATAGACTTCATTTTTTTCTCGCCAAGCGGACTCTTTTTAGCGAGAGTAGTTATAGGAGCGCTGCTAAATTCGATTTTTCCAACATTTTGCAGATAGATTTCTTTCAGCATTACATCAAAAATTTTTCGTGCGATTTTCAATCGCTCACACATTTCCTCTCTTATTAATGGTATCTCTACGAAAACTTCCTTTCGCCAAGATGAAGAAGAGAGTTTCCGATAGATTTTAACCAATATCATCAAGAATTCATTTTTATTGTTTAATTCATCTTTTACTAGATAAAGCCTGCCAGTGTATAGATGTCTTTGAATAACTCCTAATCTTTCACACCAATCTGCCAAAACCTCTACAGCTGTCTTATTCAGATGAAGTCCGAGCTTAATAGAGTCTTCTACGATAGCATCGATGTCGAGACCATGTTCGTCAGCGATGTGATCCTGTAAAACCTGAAGAAACTCCTCGTAAAATTGATAATTGTCTAGGAAATATTGATGAATATTGTTCCATTCTTCATTCTCAAAATATTCTAAGAATTGATTCGTTCTATCATTTGCTGTCCAGAGATCCTTTAATGTACTCAACAATCCCATCCTTGTAACTTCTAAAAGAATTTCCTTCGCCCGAGACAAACTAACTCTCAACTTCTGAGAGACAACTTCACAATTCAAACTTTTACTTTGCAATGCTAAACTGCAAATCTCAACAACTCTCCGAAGAGTAACAGGCCTAATAGTTTTCCTTTCGACCATATTAACCACCAGCAAAACGAAAGCGAATTCTACGCTTAGCATATTCAAAAGCCTTCTTTGCCCACTTAGTCCTCGAAAGTCGGGCAGTCAAATATTCCTCAACTCTGTTCTCTTTAATAGCCACTTTAACTTGTTCTATCTCATTCCATAACGTCCATAGATTATGCAGAGTTAGCAAGTTTCGACTTCTCCTTATCTCTTGGATTGGCGTTGTTTTGCATATTGGGCATTGGCAATTAATTTCTTCAGCGTATTTATGTAAATCCTTAAATTCTATCCGACCAAAACCTGGAATTGCATAGTTTCTTTTTCCGGAAGCCACTATAAAGTAAGAGGAATCAAAAGAGTCAACACCCATGTAAATCAACAGATGCGTAATCAGCGGACTTCCCAATCCATATACATGAATAGGCATATTGTTGGTTTCTAATCTTGCAGCAAGTATAAGGTCGACAAGAAAACGATAATTGCCATACCTTGGCATCAAACTTCCAATAGCGAAACCGTCAAAGCAATCGTATTTTTTCAGATGTCTTATAACGTTTCTGACAACAACTGGATCATAACCGTTTACACTCGCAAAAAGCAACATTTCGGAATTTTTCCTTAAGGAGGCAGCAATTTTTGCATTGTCAACTGTACGAAGGATATTTTTATTTTCAGATAACAACTTACAATTTATCGGATAATCGAGAGTAGATGCGATATCAGCTCCCATCTTCTCTTGAATTTCCAAAATCTTACTAGGCTTAAATGCAAGTCTATACTTTCGATAAATAAAACCGCCGCTGTCAACAAATGCCACACCAAAAAACCTTATGAAACGATGAACGCCAATCTGCAAAATTGTCCCCAGATGTCCTCCTCTATTTAAGGCGAGAAGAGAGGCATTAAACATCGCAGTGTTGATTTGCGGAAATTTCTCCCAATATCTGGGGGTATTCCATCCCCCTTCTGCGCCTAAGTTATGGACAGGAAAAAGTGCCGGTGTAAACAAAAGGCCATGTTTTGTTTTTAATTGTCCAATCCTTGCTAATCCATTTGATTTTTCTATCTCAAACATGTATATCCGTCATCAAACTTCAATTGCTTCAAATAAATCTGGAAGCATTTTTTTCAACTTTTCAGAAGTTATCAATGATATGTTATGTTCAATTCCAGCATCAATCGCTTGATTACAGATCATTAGCATTCGTCTAATATTACCTTCTGCCATTCTATGGATTTCCTTGAGGGCATCTTCTGTAAAAGGATAAATTTCTGTAGGGGGATCATTATCCTTTACCCTAAAACTTTCTAAATAAGAACAAATGAAGTCTCGCACATCTTTCTCGCTTAAAGCCTTTAGAGTGATTTGCCTAAAAATTCGGTAGGAAAAAGCATGATATTCCCTTACTATGTCGACCCAAACTTCGGGTGCACATCCAATGATTAAACAAAAGCCTTTTGGATTAAGGTCTATAAGATGCCTTATACCATTAAGGATCTTTTGCTTAAGTATTGGATGCAAATATTCGATGGACTCAAACTCGTCTACAAGTAGACATAAGAGTCTATTGCCTAAAAGTGTTAGAATATGTTTCAAACTCATAAAAGCTCTCAGTGCCTTGTCGTCATTGTCAATAGATGCCACTACATCTAATTCTCGTCGATAATCTGAAATTATGGATTCGCCGCAAAGGTATTTCCAAGCTAGAAATTTGCACTCTTCCATAGTAAGCTTGAGAAAAGCTGTAGCAAAATCAGTGTACTTTATCTCGTTTAACAATCTTCTCTTACCAATTTCAAGTATTTCCGGTAGCAGAACTTCGCCCTCGTTAACTTTTTTCCGCAGATTTTTCTCGCCTGTGGCAAATTCTAAAAATTTCCACACAAGTTCTTCTAAACGGTGAAAACCAAACTCGTACATAAAATTGGAGTACAAAGATAGAATCCGGTCACCCGGGTTTGATATGTAAACAACTACTACATTTTCTAATTGTTCTTCGATTTGTCTCTTTATGTACTTTAGAGTGTGTGTTTTACCGTTTCCATAACTTCCTATAAACGCAGCATGACATGAAACATTTTGCATTGCTGATTTTATGACTTCTTCTATCATCTTAAGTTCTTTTCTGCGGTCAGCATATAGTGATACTGTTTCTTCAGGAACCCCTGCATAGGGAAACGGGTTTCGCTTAAGTCCATAAACTTCATAGTTTTTTAAAGGTTTTTTAAAATCTAACAAATTCTGTGCAACCATTTTTGGAAACGTCCTTATACTTCTTTAGAATTCTAAAGAAGTACCACTATATAAATATTTTTACACCATTAGAAGTCTAAAGGTGTATCAAAATGTCCAAAAAATTCACGATGTCGGTTCCCGATTCAATGTACCGCGCATTGCAAAAAGAATGTCAAAAAAGACGTTTAGGTACTATACAGGAAACAATCAGATCCATTTTAGCAGAATATTTTAAGGAGGAAGGCAACAATACCAGTTCTAATTAACATTAATCAAAGTTTTTAAAAGTAAGTTTATATCATAAAAATTAGTTTAACGAGGAGCAGTTTAGTGAAATACTTTATACCAGAATGGGATGATCGCGTAGATCCAGAATATGACTTCATAAATGACAAACTCTCGAAAAAGCATATTGAAAACCCGGCGAACAATGATGCCTATTTATGGAACATTTTTGGGTTAAACAATGTTCCGATAGACGGTGTGCTTGTTTCTAGGGTAACCATTAAACAAAATAAAAAGAAATACGAAAAAGCGTTGAAAGAGGGTATTCACAAAGTTTTAGGTTTGCCAAAAAACTTTGAAATTATAGGCGATTGTGGTGCGTTCGGTTACGTGAAAGATAAGGTTCCGCCATTTGACCCTATTGAAACTTTGCAATATTATCGTGATTTGGGTTTTAATTATGGTGTAACTGTAGACCACCTCGTTGTGCCAGAGTTCGAGAAAGAAAAAGAAGTTAGAATGAGGATAACTTACGAAAACGGAGTGAAATCTTATTATGAATGGGCAAAAAATTTCAAAGAAGATTATCAATTAATTGCAGTTGTTCAAGGCTGGGACATTTCCGATTACATAAAGATGTACAGAGATTATATTGAACTAGGAATTACACATATAGCCTTTGGTGGTTTAGCTCGATCTCCTACCACTTTTATAGTTAATTTGATTGATAGGCTAATAGAAGAAATAAAAACTTCCAGAAAACGTCCTACATACCTACACTTCTTTGGACTAGCTAGGTTTGCTCTATTTCCAAAATTGCAAGAGATAGAAGATCTAGGCGTAAAAGTAGGATTTGATTCTGCATCATATCTTCGAAAGGCTTGGTTATCCGCCCCAACATCTCAGCTTAATTACTTAACACTAAACGGAAATGGTTACACGGCAATTCGAATTCCCTTTGTGCGAAAGATGCGACAGGAAACACAGAAAATCATTTACGAGGAAAAGGATCCTGCTGAAATATTGAAGCTCGAACATGAAGCATTAAACCAGTTAAGGTTATACGATAAAGGGGAAGTTGACCTTAAAAATGTCATTTACGTTCTTTCAAAATTTACCAGAGCTATTGGCACCTCACCAGAGCTCATGGAGTTTTATAAAAAAACTTTAGAAGAAAAGCCCTGGAAGTCGTGTGACTGTCCCATATGTAAAAGTATAGGAATAGACGTCCTGATATTCAGAGGGAACAACCGTAATAGAAGAAGAGGTTTTCATAACACATATGTGTTCTATAAAGTTCTTAAAAACCCGGAACTTTGGTCCAAATTTATTAATGAGGAAAGAAATCGAGAAGAAAATTTGCTGGTTAGTTTAGAAAAGAGTGGGAAAATTCTGGTGATTACTGAATGCACAAAAGAAAAGCTGGGTTATGATTCTTCAGTTAAAACTTTAGCTAAGCAAATGTACCAAGGTAGACTTTTCAAAACTGTTAGGAAATACTGTGAAAGTATGGGGTTTGATTATGTAATAATCTCTGCAAAATATGGTTTGATTCATCCAGATGACATCATTGAAGGTTACGAGACGGTCCTTAAAACAAAAGAAGACGTTGAGAAAATTCGTCCCAAAGTTGAAGAAAAACTGCGTGCAATCCTTGATAATTACGATAAAGTTGTGGTCATAGCTGGGAAACAATATCGTGAAGTTTTGAAGAATCTTTGGAATGAAAGGTTTATAGCAATAAAAAGTAAGGGATACGGCGATCTTTGCAGCAGAGTGAGCAAGGCATTGATGAAAGAAAGACCGCTACTTGATTTCATGTGAGTTGCAAAATTTTCATGTAATATTCGATGAAGAATGATGAGTAATCTCTATAACTCTATGTTAATTCTTATCTTATTAGGTATAAAATATGGGGCGCTTTAACTATGAAAAAGAAGTAAAGGAGAAACTTAAGAATCTTGGAAAGTTAATGGGTTTTGAAATTGATGAAGAATGGACACCTTCGACACTTAAAGAAAAATCAAAAGAGGATTTCTATATACCTCGGATAGACATAGTTTGGTTTAGGAAGAGTAATCCCAAGTTCATTAAATTTTTGAGTATGTTTAAGAAACAGGGTGTATTAGATCCTTATAAGGACGTAGAGAAAGAAATCATAATTGGTTTTGAACTAGAATTGACGGATAGGCCAACAAAATACGTTCTAGGGGATATTTCTAATTTATCTCGATTATGCGACTATGGTTTCGTTGTTATAAAAAATGTTGAGAATTTGGTGAAAAGATCAATTAAAGCAAGCAGAGCATTCGGTATATTGCATGGAACTTCTAACGTTTTCATAATAGATCCTGAAGAACTTGACAAGATTATTTCAGAGGTAAAAAGAGGAGAATAGCTTAGCTATTTTTTATTTAAGGGCAAATGTCAAAACAATTCTAAAAGTTCCAAAACAGCTTTCAAATCGTCAGGAAAATCTTTAGAACTTTTCATCTCATCAATAGCACTTTTATCGGTTAATTGCCTTTGGTATTCGCGCAGAATCGAATATTCATTTGATTTTCTCTTCCACCATTCTCCTTCGTGCTGTTGTGCTAATCTAACTGCTATTGTATGTAATTCATTAAGGATATTTTGGTCTGTCACATAAAAAAATAATTCATCATTGAAATTGAAACCGCTATGGGTAATATTAGCAGAACCGAAAAACCCGGCTGTTTTTCCCAGTAATATTTTTGCATGCAGTCTATAGTTGTAATAGATATCCACTTTATTAGGGTTATAGTTTTGAAGATCTTTTACAAATGCGATAACGTCAGACTGCCCTAACGCGTTTCGCCTTAATATATCCAAGAAAATTCTTAGCTCTCCGAACGTACTGCGAATAGTCGACGTTAATTCTTTAATATCTGATTTAAGCATTCTATGGCTAGTTGTCATTTCTGATATTTTATCATGCATTATGGCGAGTTTTTCAAAAAGATTTTCGATTTGTGTCATTTTTTTCTTCGTTTCGTGGAAAAGTGAAATGTTTTCTATGGGCACTAGAAGATGCGGCGGTCTACATATTATGTTAATTTTTGATTGATAATCAACGAATTTCTTAAGAATGGAACTAAGTGAAATGGAAGACTTGGAGAATCCCGGCCATAAATCTTGGTAAACGCCTCGGTCCGATAAGTCAAAATTACATTCAGTTATCCATGGACTTACTAACCATAACTCGTGATCTTTCGCAAAGCGTGCGTATGTTAACTCTGCTAGGAAAAAATCGAGGATTTGCGTTGAAATTTTTTCTGGATAATTGATAAGGAACCTGTATTTCATGTACGCGTCTCCCTGCATCTCAAACATATCTCATAAACGACTTCACGGTTTTTTAGAGAGATTTTTTGGTAACCGCTGGAATTGACGTATACGTAATACTTTTTTCCGTTTTTAATTATTCCATGCGACAAAAGATCAGATATTATAATCGCCATTTCAGTCGACTTACCAAGGGAATATTGCACGTAGATTTCAAATTTTTCTTCTAAGCTTTTGATGATATTTGTTTTCAAATCCTGAATATTAGGAAAGGTATCCGCATTTATGATGGATTTTTGCTTAATTTTAGACACTATATACTTCAATAATCTTCTGCTAAGCAATAATCTGCTCCTAAGGTCAAAGTCTATGTCACATCTTGTTTGCAAACAAGATGGACACGCATCAATACATGTGTTGAGTAATCTCTTTTCGATCTCTTCTCGGAGCAACCGCTTAGCCAAAGAAGACTTTAACGCTTCTTCAATTTCCCTTGGCATTTGCTCATTTCTGCCGATGTAATAATAATATCTAAATAACGGTATTTCATCCATTTCTTGGAAGAGAACATTTAGAATTTTCTTAACATCTGCTTCGTCTTTTAAACCAAATTTTTTGGAAATCTCTGAAAATTGTTCTTCTTCTGTAAGACTATGTAATCTTTCGAGTTCTGAAATTTGGGTTGCATTCAAAAGTCTCTTTAATCCCTTTACATAGCCCAGATCATGTTTTATTTTTCTTTGGAATAAGATGTATTCTGAGTCAACTCTTCCATTTAGAACATTAAAGAATTCTCTCCATGTCGGGATCTGAATATCTTGATCCTTTGTTGTTAATTTTATAAAGCAGTACTGTTGTAACTCTTCAACAGTCAAATCACGACCAAAGTTTTTTCTAAGGTTTTCATAAAGTGCTATGTTCAATTCCTTAAATAATTTCCAATTCTCGATTTTAGTGTTTTCAAGTTCAAGCGGTTTTGAAAAGACACGGACTAGTGCTCGTACATGGTCTTCCTTCAGTTCCATTAAATACTTTTTTCTAAAGAAATCTGTTAATTCATAAATGCTCTTTTGACGGTCATAGAAATTCTTAGCCAGAATAATATTCTCTACTATGCTGCCTATTTCATTTAATTCTTTATCATCCAGTTTTAAAACTTCTTTCAAAAACTCTTCCTCGTCGGCTGTTGGACAACTTGTTAAATATTCGTCAACTAAATTCCACAACTTCCGTGGATTATCCATAAACTTTTGATAAATGCTTCTAAAAGCTCCTGTTCCATACATCCCGTGTTCAAAAACGTAGATATGTTTTAATGGAAAATCATAATCAAAGTTAAGATAAGTCCAAGCACCAATGTCTCTTTCAGATTCAAACCCGCCTAAGACCGTGAAGGCAGACTTTAACGCGTGTTTGACCGAGTGGAGAAAGATGTCCATGAGATATTTCAAAATTAGTTCTTTATTTGTCTCCTCTAGTATTTCTGCATGCTTTTTTATTACATCTTCCACAAATTGCGGGTTATTAAATAATGCCGATACTTCACTTTTTGTTTTGGGGTTGAAGGTAAAAAACGAGTTAATTATCTGATTGAATTTTTTCTCAAGTTCCCTCCTTTCGTTAAGATTGTTATATTGCTTCATAAATGTCTGCGAGTTTAGTCCATTTTGAGTAATGAAGGTTAAATATACCTTAAGAAAAGCATCAACAGCAAAACTATTGTACCCTCCGGGTTGTTTATTTATGTTTAGAATATCGAATTTGAATATGTTATGTTTGAGAGTGTTAAATATTTCTGGGTTTTCTTCTATAAATTGATCCAGTTCAAGAGTTTGTGGTTGAATCCAAATATCCACTCCATCAGTATCCATATAATATCCAAGTCCAACGTCAAAGTTCCCGTCAGTATATCCGAAGACTTTTTCGATTCTTGCCCCCCTTCTTGTAGTAATATTACAAGTTGATCCCGTTATGATTTTATGGACGCGGAGATATTCTCCAGTGTCTTTGTTACCAAAGTAAATTTCAGGTATTAGATCTCCAAAAATTCCAAAAAATTTACCTTCTTCAAAAGTTGACGCTGTGTATGTTTTCTTAAAAGTTCCTTTCAGTAAATATTTTTCTTCGAATTTAATATTATAAAATGCAAATGGGTAACTTGTTGTTCTTTCAGTAATAGTGTCATAACTATGCGCCACGCCATTGTGGTCTTTAGTATAGTGTACAGTACCCGCGTAAATCTTGTCATGATCAAAGCAGTAAATCCAGTGAGAAAAATCCTTGTCGGGTGTGAGAAATTTTGCAACTCTTATAATATCTGGTCTTATAACAAGTAAGTCATTTTGAACCCCATTTTTTATTTTCGGAACCATTTCTTTCAATGTTTTCGGCACTAACTTCCCAGAAACTTCAAAATCGGTTAAACCGGATTTTGGATTCAGAATTAACCAATTTCTTTTAACATTCATCTGTTTCAATAATAAGGCTGTTTCTTGCTCGTTATCATAATCGAAGGGAGGTATCCAATAGGCAGTACCACCCCATCTAAACGTCACATTTGCGATAGCGGCTTCTGTTAAAGCTAGGTTAATGTCCAAGTTTGGTTCCAGCAAACGAGGACGACAATCGCGTTTTAGGGCACATAATGTATATTTTTGTGGGCAGTATCCTAGCCTAATCATCTCTAAAAATTTTTCCGAATTTTTTGGATATTGTGAGCACCCAGAACGCCAGTTGTTTTGCCACTCTTCATTACCATCATATACATTATGTTCGTATACATCTACTGTGGGGAGGTTAATGCTAGAAAAAAGATTTTCAGGAAGATGTTCACTTAAAATATCAGAAGGTTCTGCCGATTCACTAAACTCCCAAAGTCTATTAATTAATTCTTTAAATAAAGACCATATTTCTTCCAGTTCTTTTTCTTCAAGCTTATACCCTAAAACTCCTTTCAAATATTTTTCAAATTCTTTACGGTGCTGCAGTGCTTTCTCTAATTTAAAAGCGTCATTTCTACTAAGGCGAGCGGGAAAATCAATTTTCTCTGTTCTGTTTTCAAAGGCTAAAAAATCAAGGATTGCATAAAATCCATGAATTTTTCTGATTGCTTTGTTGTCGACGTTTAATGGGAGTTTCTCAAAGGACGGTTCGATTAATATGTGATGGTTCCTATAATAATAAACATCTTTAGTTCTGTAAGTACTTAATACGGCAACTGAAATTGGACGGTTTAAAATATCTCTTCCAGCACGCCCTTTACGTTGTGTAAAACTAGCTATGTTCATTGGCGATAGATATTGTATAATGCACATAATGTCAGGATCGTCGTAACCTACTTCCATTGCAGACGTCGTCACAACTAAATCGTATATTAGAGGTACAAAACCATCACCGGCAGTTTTATATTGCAAACGTAAAGGTTCATCTTGGGACTTCCCGAACCTTAAGAACCACCAGCACTCGCCTTCCTTAAAATGTATACATGTTTTATCAACCATCTCTGAACAGTTCGTACAATTAACTGATGAAACACCAAAGTAATTTTTGATCCACAACTGAGAGTTTATTAGTTCTGGATCTCGAAGCTTATACAATTCATTATTTTCTGCATCCTCCAAATCATGTTTCCATCTTCTGACAATATCAAGTGAATCAACAAAGCCTAAAGCCTTATGATTTCTTTTAGGAAACTCCGTTGGTTGGGGAATATTATGAAGAACACACATGCACGTTTGAATAAGGTTTGAAAGAACAGCTATGTTTTCTCCAATTTCTGGTTTTATGAAGATGAAATACTCTACTCCGCTCTTCTCAAACTCATCTTCCCTTGGACCCTCAATTTCGATTAAATGTTGAGGGATTCCAGTTAACTCGCTGAAAAATTCTTCTGGATATCCAATTGTGGCACTTAGTCCCAATATTATAGGTTCTCCGGCAGATTGTCGTGAATGCTGTAACCCAACTGATAACCTTTTAAGCAATCTTCTAATAAGAAGCGCGACTTGAGAACCTCTTAAAGAAGTATGCAAATGTATTTCATCTATCATTATAAGTTTTGGAACGCAATATTCTTCGGTTCCAAAAATGCTTTGAAATTTGGCGCTAGTAAGTCTCGCGGTTAATGTTTCGGTTGTGGTTATAAAAATATCTGGAGGTTCTTCAGCGATATCATCCTTGCAGTAAAGTACGAAATCTATGGATGTGCCACATTTTGCGCATACAAGAGGAACTTTCATAGAAAAGTTAGAATTACGCTTAATATGTAAATCCCCACCACATTCTGGACAACGTGCATAGGGACAAATATACGCGTCATTTGAACCGTCGTATATCCATAATCGGTCGATTCCTTCGAAGAGGTGCCCATTAACAGGTTCGTTCCTAAATGAGATTCTACTATAAGGGGTGCCCGTATAATCAATTCCTATGGATATCTTATGTTGGTCAGGGTTAAGCCGTCGATTTATTTCATACACAGCTTTAATAAATCCTTCAATTTGATTTTCAGCTAATTTTATTCTTGGATAAATGCAAATAGCCTTGGTGCCTGCAAGTTTTTTCTCCGACTTTTCAAATAAAATATAGAGTACCAATGGACCTAGATAGGAAAGAGTTTTCCCCATCCCTGTACCTGCTGTTATGACCAGTCCTCGGGTGCTACTTTGCTTGTCTGCTAGATGAGTAAATATTTTTTTAAAACATCTATCTTGAAAGTCATATATCTTTTCAAATCCACGTTTTATGAGAGATTCAACCAGAATAGAAGACATAAAATTCCATGATTTAGCAAACTCGTTCCAGCATTCACTAGATTTTAATTGATCCCTTAAACTACTAACGCAATTGGAGATCTGGATACTTCTTCGAGGAAATTTTCTATTAACAATTTCTAACTTAACACTTCTTGTAAGCTTAGGAGAATTTCGATATGAATAATGGTCATAAAAGCGTTGGCGCATTTTATAAAGTAATCTTGTGATTTCTGCGATTCTACTGCGAAATTCCCAGTTTCGGATGTCTGTTCCTAAGCTAAGTGGCAGAAGTAGTTTTTCCTTTATCAACGTTCTTAGAGCATATTCAAGTTTAACATAATAAGGGTCACCGGACAATCGCATGCTTGAAAAGATATCTGCGCCTACCATCGATGTGTCATAAATGCCATAGCGTATTTGCAAGGCATCTTTTTCTTCGATAAATGTCAAGACATCATCCAATAGTACATCTCTAACTGCCGTTAAGCTAGATTTTAATACATTGCCTTCCTTTATTATCAGACCAGAATATTGAAGGAAAACTAACAAGTCCTCTGGCGAACCTTTGAAAATCTTTTGAATTTCATCATATACTTTTGTTACTTCATGGTCACGGGAAAGTATGTTTTCTATCAGTTTATCAAATTGTATTTGGCAGATGATTTCTTCTCCTTTTGTTTCAATAAAACCCGATTTTTGAAATATTTCCAAATAATTGTCAAACGCTTCCTGTGTTTTCTTTAATTTCCTTTTGGCTTCTTGTACAAAGATTTTCTGATCATAGTTTAACCATGTGATATCTTTGTCCAAATTGTATGTGTTTTTTATCTCTTCGAGTAACGCTTCTTCCACTTCCTCTTTTTTGGAAAGACATTTTCCCGTGAGAACCCAGTTTTCCCTACACTTTTTTACGATGATCGCAAGAATTTCTAATGCCGTCGGATTCTCTATCAACCAATTCTCACCCTTAACTTCTTACAGAGTCCTGGCAACTTTTCCTTCAACTCATTGACAATGTCGCTATCTACAAATTCAAAGTCTATTTCACAGTTATCTTCTACGAATCTGCTAAGAAATTCGCGTGTCTTGTCAGAAAGCTTCTTTCCATGAACCGTACGTAGATTCAATTTTTCTTGCTCTTTTTTGAGGATTAATTTAACCGATTTCCATTGTTTTATTTTTTGGCTACATACTTTTTCATCCTTCTTGACAAACTCTGCGATGTCACGAGCATCTGATCCAACTTCTCTTAGAAAATTAGCCGCGTTTTCAAATACGTGAGAATCTATTTCGATATCGGGTATTATAGACAACGTGTTTGCCAAGTTATATACCGATTCTACCGATTCTAATGTGGTACGCAATACTTTTTGAACTTGCAACTCTAAATTTCTACAATGCTTCAGTAAATCTTCAAGCGGTTCATAAAACTCTGTTGGTTCGAGTATGTCAATTTTATCTGGTTGTTCCCCCCACAAACCCACTAAATGCTTTCTAAAAGTTTTATACTTATTCTTCATTTCTTCAAAAAGCGAAAACAAATCATCATTTTCACTTATTCCAATTGCAAATCTACAGGCCCATGCTAAATCATTTAATTTTTCGTTTACAGAAACAAACTTATCTGCTAATGTTCCTAGTTCCTTTGTCTTTCGCTCTCTCTCTACTCTTTCATCTATTACTGAAATAAGTTCACCTATGCGTTGCAATAAGTCAACCATGTTAAAACACCTTGACGATTTCAAGATACTTCTTAATCTGTTCTTTCAGTCTTAAAAGTTCATTTTCCGAAGCAGACGCTGTTCTTTTTTCTAGATTATTTAGAAATTCATTCAACTTCTTTGCCGTGTACACGGCTTCAAGTTTCTTTATGCCATTAACTATAGCTAATAGAATAGACTTATCTACAAAGTCTTTTGTGTGCTTCACTCTCTCCTGTACTAAATCAAGTTTACCAACTATTTCACTAAGATTTTCTAAGTTATTTACATCGTCAATTATTCGATCTAAGTCGTAGACTCCAACCTCGCTTGTTGCTTTGAGTTTATTTCTTAGCAACTTAAGTGACTCAACTAAACGATTTTTATTATAAAGTTGCATAATGAATTGCTTAAGCTCATCTATTTCTTTTTTGATAGTTGCTTCGTCATAGATCTTAGAGTAAGTCTCAATTTTACTTAATAAATTGTTCATTAGTAAGATGATGTCGTTAAACTTTTTCTTAGATTTCGACAAAATAAATCGGTCGTCCACTTGCCTTGCATCTTTGATTATTCTATATGGCGCGCCCTTTATTTTCAGCCAAGTTTCCTCTAGTAGAGAATAATCAATTATGCTTCCTTGACCTCTTAGAGAGAAAAACGAATAAAATAAATCTTCTATAATTTCAAACATTGTTTCTAATTTTTCTATAAGATTTCCGAGTTCTGGTGGCCAGTCTGAACTTTTCAGGTCTATTTCAGCAGAGAATAATTGTTTAAAATCTTCTGGATCTTCGATGTTTATTAAGGGAGCTTGTGATTTCATGAGTTTATTTGCTAGCAAATATGAGGATAAAATAAAGCATTCAGTTGGGTGCCCTAATTCAGTCTCTAATTTATTTTTGATTTTTAAGCGTTGACGCCATAAAGCGTCCAGTACATCGTCGCGTTTTAAGTTTAAAAATTCTATTAGGTACTTAGTTTTTTCAAGGTTTGAAGTTTTTTCTGTTCCAAGTTTATATAAACTAAAAAAATCATCTTCGTTTAGAAGCAGAGTTAAAAACCCTTTTTCTTGGTAGGGTCTTAGGGAATCTTCTTTATATTTGCTCATTATGTAAATCTGAAGATCATCGTCTCTAAGTTCACCAATCCAAAAAATACACTCTTTCTTTCCTGGTGGCAAAAATTCGATTGTTTCACCATCACGTGAGGAGTTATAATTCATCACATTTCTAAAATTATTCGATCCTGGCAGATTTTTTTCCAATATTTTTACGACTTCATTAAAGCCATTTACAATGGGCTCAATTGCTATCCTACTTCCTTCATCTCTGCACCAACCTCGAATATTCGCCATTAAACTTGCATCATCAACAGCCTTAGGCCTCACAGGAATTCCGAAAGTTATCTCTTCAGGAGTTAGACTGGCTAATGGTATTACGTCTAATTTAACTTTATCTTGACCTCTAAGCTCTGAAGGTATCTGTTCGCTAAGACCAAGTTCGTCAAGAATTTTTACGTCGATTGACACGTAAGTTCCGTCTTTTGAATGATTGCCGTACCACCATAATGCTGACAGAAAATCTTTGAGTTTCTCCTTTTCATCTTGCTTCAACTTGAAAAAGTCTAAAGTACTGAGTATTAAACAGTCATCCATAAAGCTACTTGGTGGTTTTGTCGATTCAGCGAACTTGACTAAAGCATTCCTTAGAACCTGAATTATAAAACGAGGCGTTATTGAAACAGTTATTCCTTTTCTTGGAGGTTCATCTTTTTCCCGTAAAAGCCGATTATATAAATTGATAAGGAAGGTCTTAGTGAATGGATAGTAATTATGGGTTTCTTCAAAAAACGGTTCTTTTTTGCAACGTGAACAGTTGGTGCATTTTCTTGTAGCATCTAGATAACGGAGAACGAAATCCAAAAAGTGTGCTAATCCATCTTGTCCAAGTAACCAATTAGCATGGGACATTTCTTCTTTTTCTTCGGGGCTAAATTTTATTTCAGATATTCGTGCGCGAGCAGTCGACGCTAGAGAATCTTTAAATTTGGAAAAGTAAAAATCAGTAGTTGTACCTATTATGAAATCGCAAACGTAGTTTTCTTCACTGCCAGAAATATCGGTTATTACAGAAATGAAGTCATTAACCAGTTCCCCTAAATGTGTGACATCATCAAAAATTAGCACCGGAATTTTTCCTTCATCATTTTTGCGCTTTACAAAATCAAAAATCAATTTTTTCACGTCGTCTACACCAGCCACAAAACGGGTTAAAGCTTGATATAATTCCCTGTTAACTTTGTTTACATCCATTTTAACACCATAATACCCTAAAATTTCCATGTCCTTATTGGTTATGAACTCAAGCGTGGTTTCTATCTTAGAAACGTCCTGAACGGTTTCTATCTGTTTTATACGCCTTTCAATGTTATTCCTTACGTGCGTTTTAAGCATACGATAAGTTTCATCCTTACTTTGAACATTTATAGTTACTTTACCTTGCTTCTCCAAATTTCCTATAGCCCAAATTGCAACATCTTCAACGCCAACATCACCATGACGCGAAAGAAGCCTATCTGCCAAGTCTATTTCTAACCCGCTTAACGATTGAGCAACTCCTAATATTCCTCCCATAGCTAATTCTCGTTTAGACACTCTTTTAGTTTCGTATTCAGGATTGACAGTAGGTATGAAAAGTTCTAAAAACCTGCACAATTCAGTTTTACCAGTGCCCGGTGCTCCCCAAACTACATAAGGCCTTATAAATTCTCCAATTTTCAATCTATCTTTGAGCCCGATTTTCCATTGATCCTCAAGTAAGGCGTCCTCCATCATTTGGCTTTCTCGGAATCTTGGATCTTTAAAAGTAAAGCTTAATGAATAGTGTGTTTTTTGAAAAGTGTCTTTGTCCTTTTGAAAGCATTCAATCTTGAAAACACGTTCAATGTCTTCTTGTGAAAAGCACTTTGAATACATATAATCACCCCATGAAAATGGCATTAAATGGTTTATTTCGCAAAATTATGTCACGACCTCCATCAGGTACATGTGCAAACTTAAATGAGGTTATAAATTCTTCTTTGTTTATTGCTTTATAAACGGCATCTAAAAGTCTGCCTTCTTTTTTGTCTATCATTGGGATATAATTTTTATCTATATGGTCAAACAATTCCGAAAAAAGTTTAACACTGGGCTTTTTAATGTCTTGTAATGCGATTGAAATAACTATTTCTAGCAAGTCTCGAGGGATACACACTATGTAATCGTGACCAATTGGTTGAACTAAGTTAAAGTATTTGAGAAAAGTAATACAATAATCCCTTTTTCCACTCAACTCTTCTCCCTCTGCTACTGGTATGCCTCTGTTTCGTCTAGCTTCTCGTAATAATTCTTCAACTTTTGCATCGTCGAGTATAGGATTGTCAAAAATTTTTCTTAGAAAATCGCTGAAGTATCCTACATGTGGGTTTCTTGATAAGTTAATCTTTGACAGCAACTCAATTTTAAAATACAATCCAAATGTTGCAAGATTTGATGAAGAGCATCTATTGAGTATATGCAGGTCTTTAAGGGTTATTTTTTCATCATCCTTGGCGGATAGGATACCTGCAACTTCAAGTATTCCGATAACATTTCTTTCGAGGTATTCCTCTCCATCCTTTGAACCCGACATCTTGTTTATTATGGAGTCCCAAGAGCAGATGCCACCGTTTTTGTAAAGATAGAAGGTAACTCTTTCCAATATGTCGCCACGGGGTTGATCGAGGATGTCTACTGGCATTGCAGTTTCCTCATTTGAATTTGTAGGAGGAACTTTAAGATATCTTCATCGGTTTCCTTTAAAAGGTAATTATACTTTTGGAGTTTATTTTTTAGAATTTTTCTTCGCGTACTCGTAATAACTTCGATATTGTAGCGATGTTTCTTTAGGAAATTTTCAAAAATATTCGCAACTTTTTCTACATCCTTATTTCTTTCAATATGGGGTCTGAGCGCATTAAATATAAACGCATGTATATTCGTTACTTTGTTTTCTTCCTTGAGAATTAGTAAATTAATCGCCCAATCCCAAATTGGTGAAATTGCTAGTGCATCATTTTCGAAAGAGAATATCTCCGGCAGCGTTTTAGGTTGTTCCGATGTTATTGCATGATGGAGATAACATACTTCAGTGAATGCAAGATTTTTCGTTTCTGGCAGTTGGTATGCCGCTAAGCATGTTGAGCTTAAGTATCTATTTAATTCGACTTGAAAATGATGTGGGGTAAACTGTGTTTTAGATTCTAATGGTTTTGCTGACAATCTCCACGCTTTTGGAATGAAATTGACGTGATTTACAACGATAATTGACGGAACTTCAAATTCCACGTATTTATCAACATAACTATATTCCTCTTCTTTCTCATCGTTTGCAAATACACAGCAGAGTTCGTTAGTCTTAGAAAAAAGTGATGGATGAATAAATTCAAATTTCCCTCCAAAAACGTCAAGAGGTTTGTTGCAATTCTTCCCCGGTTCCCAAACAACTACGTTCCTAATTTTGTCATCTGAAAGTCTGATTAAAAAATGAAGACCTCTAAGATAACCATTTGAATCACTAAGCTGCTCATCAATAAATATTATAAAAGAATTAGTCTTATAGACTTCAGCTAACTCCGGTATCAACATGTCTCCCTTTAAAAAATTTAGATGTTTTAGGCTGCTTTATAAATTGTGTAACTATAATTTAAATTCAAAATCTTTTCGTTTAGCTTTGATATTGGAAGAAAAATGAGAGTTTTTAGCACCCGCTACTGCTTTCTTCTAATGGTCTATAAGGATCCTCCACGGAAGTTGGCTACTCCGCGCGCGCATAAAAAACGAAGAGTATGCAAAGAGGCTAATCCAAGAAATTCTAAAAAGTAACATCGACTAAGCAGAATCTCGAATTTACAGTCATAGGCCATTAACATTTGCGTTTTGAAACAACTCATATAAGCATGGCAGAGGTTTTACATATCAGGGAGAAGAATATGAAAAAGATCAAAACTGTTTTAGCGATTTTAACAATATCACTTATCTTTTGTGGATTTACAACCGCTGTTTCCGCTAAGCCTTCAGAAGCCTCATGGACATTTATGGTGTACCTTGACGCCGATAACAACCTAGATCCCTTCGGTCCCGCTAACATTCAGCAAATGAGCAGCGGACTAACGCCGGAAGCAAATTTAAACGTTATAGTTTTAATGGACAGACTAAACCAGCCAGCATATCTCTACAAGGTTACGCACAACAAGGCTGAAGTGATTCTATCCCTTGGCGAAGTCGATATGGGCTCACCACAAACCCTCGCATGGTTTGTAAAATACACTCTCAAAAACTATGAGGCGCAGCATTACATCCTTGACCTCTGGGACCATGGTGGAGGCTACCGCGGAATCTGCTGGGACGACTCAAGCGGAAACCACCTCTCACCACATGATGTAGAAACAGCCCTCGCCGAAAGCGAAAAGAAATATCGAACAAAAATTGACATAGTCGGCTTTGACGCATGTTTAATGGGTATGATAGAAGTTTGCTACGAACTAAAAGATGTCTCGAACATCGTTATAGGCTCAGAAATGCTCATTCCAGGATACGGCTGGCCATACGAGAGCTTAATGCAGTATCTCTCAACAAACTCAAATGTTGACCCGTATACGCTAAGCAAAGAAATCGTAAACGAAT
>Ga0315298_1001856_pt1 | contig 37682 bp, 34 predicted proteins | sample WHS_1_MG_FD_203077 | JGI IMG/M metagenome (GOLD analysis project Ga0315298, IMG submission 203077) | Extremophilic microbial mat communities from Washburn Hot Springs, YNP, Wyoming, USA - WHS_1_MG | ecosystem: Environmental > Aquatic > Thermal springs > Hot (42-90C) | place: USA: Wyoming...
GAAGATCCGGTCGAAAGAGACGGTAGGCCATCTGGATGGGGACCTTCACATGTTCTTTTGCTCTCTTGGCGAGATGGATCCAGGAACCCATCGGGACATCCCGGCTGATTACCGGAACAATCGATTCTTGCCAGCCTGCTGTGACGCTGATATAGTCTACGCCTGCTTCTTCAGCGACTTGATAGCTGATCATCGACTCCTCCGGGGTATTGCCCCGAACATCGTCGAGAAGCTCTTCGGCACAGAGACGAATTCCTAACGGCACATCCTTTCCGCAGATCTTTTTCACCTCTTGGATGATCTCCACGGCGAACCGCATGCGGCCCCGGATGTCTCCCCCGTATTCGTCCTTTCTCCGGTTCGTATAGCTTGAGATAAAATTGGAGATGAGATATCCCACGATGCCGGAAATCTCCATGACGTCAAAACCGGCCTCCAATCCCCTTCGGGCCGCTTCCACATGTTCCTTCACGCACTGCTTGATGTCCTCTCTTGTCATCTCTTGAACGGGTCGGAAGATTCTCAGCCGCTGGGGAACGACCGAGGGACCCTGACAGTATTCGACCTCCACCGCGCCCACACGACCGCAGTGCATCAGCTGAAACCCCGCAATAGCCTTCTCCTCATGGATGGCGTCCGCAAGCCTCTTGAGCCCTGGGATGAATTGATCGTCCCAGGCCGCAGCCTGCCCCACATAACCCTGCCCCTGACGCTTCCTGTCCATGTAAACGCCCTGCATGGTGCAAATACCGCCCACCACGCCTTTGGCTCGTTCCCGGATGTAGGCCACATCCGCGTCGGTGACAAAACCGTCGTGGGTGTTGAGATTGTCCTCTGTTGCAGCATACTTGATTCGGTTGGGAATCATCAGGTTACCGATCTGAATCGGTTTAAAGAGGTGGGGGTAGCGTTTTGCCCCTGGATACGATGAATAGTCCCATTCAAAAAGTTGCTTCACCATAGAGATCCTCCTTACCCGGCTCGAATTCAAATCTTTTAAGCAACACGCCGAAAAGATTGTATACTGTATACACGAGCTCCCAGGAATTGTCAAGCCGAAAGATCCATGAGCCCTTAGGCCTCGGCCGAACCTTCCGAAAGGCAAGGAGGAAGCAAGACGCTTCGTGAGCCAACCCGCCCTGGAGAACAGACCCGCCGGTTGCATTGGGGGCCCCGGAGAAGACGTTTGGTTTGCCCCGGCCTGGCAAGAAGTTCACGCGATCTTTGGAAAACGGAACCGCTAAGAATCTCTTATGTGACGGGATGAGACGGGGCGGGCAGATTAATTTAGGGTTGAAGATCGAAGCCCGCTAAGCCTCAATCTCAAACGGTCCGAAGGGTAGATCCGATCCGCTTCCTCGAGGTTGTTCCAGGATCGGATGTCGTCAATCGTCAGGTTGTATTTCTTGGCGATTCCCCAGAGCGTATCTCCTTCCTTGACTTCATAGATGATTTCCAAGGGACCTTTTTTCTTCGCAGGTTCCGGAGGGACCTTCGCTGTGGTGACCCGGACCCTCAGCTTGTCTCCGGGGCGGAGCTTCTTCTCCGGATGGAGATTGTTCCAACGGCTGAGGGCGCCAATGTTGACACCCATCTCATTGGCGATGGCCCAGAGGGTATCCCCCTTCTTAATCGTATAGAGGATCTCCTCCTCTCCCTCCTCGATCGCGGGTTGGACTCTCCCTTCCCCTTTCTTCTTCGCCGTGAGCTTTGCACCGCCGTTGGGATCGGAAGGAGCATGGGGCGGAAGCGGAATGATGAGGTTCATTCCGGGGGAGAGCCGACTCCCTTTACCCAATTGGTTGGCATCAAGAATCGTTTGACCGTTCACCCCATAAAGGCGGGAGACCCGGACCAAGTTCTCTCCTCTTTTAACCACATGAATCCGGTAGGGGGGACGTTCCGAGGGCTGGAGGGTTTCGAAGTTTTTCAAAAACCGTTCCTTCTTTCCCAAAGGGATCTTGATCTCATAGGGTTTCTCGGGAGGGGTACACCAACGGAGAAGTTGGGGGTTGAGCTCTTTCAACTCATCGAGAGTGATCTCGCACGCCGCGGCAATCAGAGAGAGACTCGTCAACGGAGGAACGTTCACCTTTTCGTAACGGAGGGGCTCCTGGTACTCGATGCCCACAAACCCGTATTTTTCGGGATCCTTGGCAATGAGGGCCGCTGCAATCATTTGGGGCACGTAATCCTTCGTCTCCTGCTTCAGATAGCGGTATTTGGTCAGCTCCCAGAAGTCCTCCGTTCGGTATCGTTTCATCGCTGCCGCGATCTTGTTCTCTCCGGCATTGTAGCTGGCCGCCGCCAGGTACCAACAGGCAAACATATCGTAGAGATCCTTGAGATACTTCGCTGCAGCAACGGTCGACTTCTCAGGATCCCTTCTTTCGTCGACCCACCAGTCGACTCGGAGGCCATAGCGCTTCCCCGTCAGGTAGATGAATTGCCAGGGGCCACAGGCTTTGCTCCGGGAGTAGGCATAGGGGTTGAATCCACTTTCGATCAAGGCAAGGTAGACAAGATCTTCGGGAAGTCCGTTCTCGCGAAGGAGCGCCCTCATAATAGGGATGTACTTTCCCGAGAGGGCCAGCCAATTTGAAAAACGATTCCGAAGGGTCGTCTGGAAATATTGGACGAATTGCTCCACCTTTGCGTTGATCACGATCGGGATGTCAAATTCAACCCCTTTTTTCGGCCGTTCGTCGCTCAGAACTTCCAGGTTGAAGTCTTCCTCCGATGCATCCTCGCCTCCTCCTGCCCCCTCCGTCGAAGCCGCAGCCACACCCTCAAGATTGTATGCGGGAGAGGAGGGATCGATCGCCACCCCCTCGGAACGAACTCTTTCAGCTGTGAAATAGACTTGAGGAAAACACGCGGTGCAGCAAAGGCCGATCATCAGGGCCATAACGATCCCGTACATCCTGGTTCATCCTCCTGAATCGTCTCGAATTTGGACGTTCGGCTCCACCCCCAAAGCTTCGAAAAAAATGTCACAGATTCTCTTTTTTGTCAAGTCAAATGGAGACAGGGCGGCGGAAACCTCCCTTGACAAATCTCCGGGGCGAGTCCATCAAACGCAAATTTGAACTCTTTCGAAGGAGATCCCCATGGGACTTGAAGATCTTGAACAGGCCTATCCAGAATATTTCTCACCCGCTTTGGCCAAAGCCACCCATCTTTTGGTAGAACGAGGCGAAGGCCCTTACCTCTTCACCACTCGGGGCGAAAAATATATCGATTTCGTACAGGGCATCGCTGTCAACGCACTCGGACACGCTCATCCCGCCATTGTTGATGCCGCTTGTGCCCAGATTCGAAAGATGATTCACGGATCCTTCAATTTGGTCAATTATCCAAGTGCTCTGATTTTGGCGGGAGAACTCCGAAAACGAATGCCAGGAAGGCTTTCCATGTTCTTCTTCACGAACACCGGAGCCGAATCCGTTGAAGGAGCTCTGAAACTTGCCCGCTATGTCACCCAGAGACCCTGTTCCATCGCCTTTCGCGGAGGGTTTCACGGAAGGACAATGGGAGCAGCCTCCGTGACCTCTTCGAACGTCCATTTCAGAACGCGTTACGCTCCGTTCTTACCCCAGGTCTATTTTGCTCCGTACCCATACTGCTATCGTTGTTCCTTCGGGCAGCAGGTTGAAACGTGTCATCTCGAATGTCTCGAATACCTGAAGGAGGACTTTCTCTACACGATTCCACCCGAAGACGTAGCCGCCGTTCTTTTCGAACCCGTTATGGGAGAGGGAGGCTATGTGGTTCCGCCAGCGAAATACGTGAAAGCCCTACGAAAACTCTGCGAGGATTTCGGGTTTCTCCTCATCTTCGACGAGGTGCAGACCGGCATGGGAAGGACTGGAAAGCTCTTTGCGAGCGAGAGCTTTGACGTCGTTCCCGACGTCCTCTGTTTAGGGAAAGCGGTAGGAGGTGGATTTCCGTTGGCGATCATCGCCTCCACGAAAGAGATCATGGGGAAATGGGATACGGGAGCTCATGGAACGACTTTCGGAGGCCATCCCGTCGCCTGTGCGGCGGGATTGGCTCAGCTCGAACTGATCGGCCGAAGCGATTTTCTTGACTCGGTTCGTCGAAAGGGAGAGGCCTTTCGTCATCACCTCGTGGCCCTTAAGGAACGATACCCTGAAATCGGAGATGTCCGCGGATTGGGCCTCATGAATGCCATGGAATTGGTGAAGGAGAAAAAGAGACCGGATCCGGACAAAGCCCGCTTCATTCAAACCTACCTCCAACAGAAGAAGATCCTGGTTTTGACCTGCGGGCCGTTCAAGAACGTCATCCGGTTCATCCCGCCCTTGAACGTCGAAGACGGGCTGCTCGAGGTTGTCCTGACTGCTGTTGAAGAAGCTTTAAAGGAAAGTCATCGGGAGATGATGCCAACGTGAGAGGAGGAGACCCACACGAAGGCACTTTTCTCGGCTCTTGAAAGGGGCCGTCGAGGAAACGACTGATAAAGGTAAATCTTAACCCTGATGGGGCAACAAATCCAGCTCAAGGGCTTCGGTGAAGCCGGGATGGGCTCAGGGCTCCGTACCGGTCTTGACCGGAGCGGTCTTGTCCGCCGACCACTCTACCCAAGAGCCACGATAAAGCCTCACACGAGGATATCCAAGAACGTATTTCAACGTGAAGTAAACGTGACTGGCCTCTCTTCCAGTCCGACAGTGTACGACCACCTCCTTCTCTTTGGTCACCCCCGCTTCCGTGAAAAGCCTTTCGAGATCCTCCTTCTTTTTCCAGACCTTCACATCCCCCCCTTCCAGGGTGGTCTCCCAAAAGATGTTCTTGGCACCCGGAATGTGCCCCCTTCGGACCTCCTCGCCTTCCTCGCCGGAGTACTGTTTGGGAGGTCTCGCGTCCACGATGACCATCCCCTCAATGTCCAAGCGGGCCTTGAGCCATTTCTTCTCCGCCACAATACCTTTCATCGACTTTCCGAAAAACTTCTTGGGAGGCAATGAAGGATAATCTTGAGTCACCGGATGGTTCTCCGACACCCATTTTTCCCAACCTCCGTTGAGCACTCCCACCTTCCGATGACCCAAGAAATCGAGGGCCCAGGCGAGAAACGTGGCATTGGGGTTCGATTTCTCCGAATAGAGGATCACCCACATATCATTGGATACACTCAAAGCCTCTCCTATCAACCGCTCCAGACAAATCCGATCCGGAGACTGAGCGGGAATCCCCTCGCGGGGGACCCGCAGGTTCTCAAAGTGCACATAGACGGCGTTTGGAATATGGCCTTTTAGGTAGTCGAGCAAAGAGCTCCTTACATCCACCACCCGGACGCTTCCGTGAGAGAGAATCCCAGCTAACTCGCCTGTTTCGACGAGTCGAGGCGATTCGAAATTCCTGAGAGGCGCGCTGACCGCGAAACCTCCGACAGGGACCAGGAGGAAGAAAACCCCCCAGCTTAGCCCGATGACCCATCGTCTTAGAACCCAGGTAAACATAAGAACCCTCCTCATCTTCTGCCAAGGCAGAAATCTCCTACGGCTCGCCTCTCTTCCTCTTTCCCCTCGCCTTGTCGTAAAGCTCTCGATAGGCCTCGGCCGATCGCCCCCAGGAAAAATCTTCCGTCATGGCATTCCGAATCAACCTCGGCCAGTGCTCGTCTCGGCCATAGTAGCTGAGCGCGGTGTTGATCGCACTCAAAAGTGCCTTCCCTTCATAACGGCTGAACTTGAACCCATTTCCCTTTCCTGTGACAGGATCGTAGGGGATAATCGTGTCATCGAGGCCTCCTGTCCCTCGCACGATGGGAATGGTGCCATATTTGAGGCTATAGATCTGGTTCAGTCCACAGGGCTCGTAGCGTGACGGCATGAGGAAGAAGTCCGCTCCGGCTTCGATCTTATGGGCCAATCGATCGTCATAGGCGATTCGAATACCGGCTTTTTCAGGATAGCGCCGGGCCATCTCCGAAAAGAGATCATGATATTTCTGTTCTCCCGTTCCGAGCAAAACAAACCCGATATCGAGGGAGAAAAGATCGTTGAGGACTTCGGCCAAGAGATCGAGCCCCTTCTGATCCGCAAGTCTCGAGATCACCGCAAGAAGGGGCCGCTCCACAAGGCGAGCAGGAAGGCCAAAGACCTGGAGAAGATCCGCTTTACACGCCCTCTTCCCGGAAAGATCCGAAACGTCATAGGGAGCAACGAGGTGAGGGTCTGAGGAGGGATTCCAATCTTCGTAATCCACGCCGTTGAGAATCCCGTAGAGGTCGTCCTTCCTCTTTCTCAAAATCCCTTCCAGGCCGTACCCGTATTCCGGGGTCTGGATCTCCTGGCTGTACCTTCGACTGACGGTGTTGATCACGTCGGCGTAGACAATGCCCGCCTTCATGAAGTTAATCCGCCCCCAGAATTCGATGCCTTCGGGGCTGTACATCTCGCTCGGCAGACCCGTCAGGGAAAACTTCTCTTTGCGAAATAGACCCTGATACGCGATGTTATGGATCGTGAAAACCACGGCGGTCTCCGAAAAAATAGGATCGCCTCCCTCGGTCGACCGGAGATAGGCTCCGATTAACCCCGTCTGCCATTCGTGGTGGTGAAGGATATGGGGCGAAAAACCGAGGGTTCGAGACACACCCAGCGCAGCCTTCGAAAAAAAGATAAATCGCTCGGCATTATCGAAATAATCACCCCGGGGGGTGCTATAGAGATGCTCCCGGTCGAAGAACTCATCTCGCTCGATGAAATAGACTGGGATCCCTTCGGTGAGCTGGCCCCGCCAAAGACCCGCCTCGACCGATTCCTCTCCCATCGCAACCCGGATCCCTTCGGCCAAGGGTTCGAGGGGAAGGCCCGACTTCTTCACGGTCCGGTAGAGGGGCATCACAAGGATCACTTCGCAACCGAGAGGTCGCAGAAACTTGGGGAGAGCCCCTGCGACATCGGCGAGTCCCCCTGTCTTCGCAAAGGGTACGGCCTCGGGTGTCACGAACAAGACTCGGAGAGGTTCTTTCATCGTTTTTCCCTTGTAGGTGCAACACGCGGATCCAAAACAATGCCGCTCAGGCGCCCTCAAGCGGTTAGCCCGTTACGATGGATTGGAGAACGACCGGGTTTTCTCCTCAACTCCCGGCAACCGTGAGGGTTCCCCCCAGATGAGAATCCGGTGAGGATAGGGAATCTGAATCCCTTTTTCATCAAATCGGATCTTGATCCTTCTTCTCAGTTCTCTTCCGATGTCCCACTGCTTGAGGGGAACCGTCTTGATCATCAATCGCAAAATCACCTCCGACTCTCCAAAACGTTCGATCCCCAAGACTTGAAGCGGTTCTAATATCGAGCTTCGGTAAGGTTCCTCGCTCTCTAATTCCTTGCCGATCTTCTGGAGCACTTCCACGACCTGATCGATGTTCTCCCGATACGAGACAGCCAGGTCGAGGACCGCCCGAGACCACTCCTTCGAGAGGTTGCTGACGATGCGGATCTCTCCATTCGGGATCGTATGGACCTTCCCGTCCAGATCACGAAGGACCGTTCGACGAAGGGTCAAGGATTCAACCAGACCCGACACCCCAGCGATCTGAATGACATCTCCGATCCGATATTGATTCTCGAGAAGGATGAAAAAGCCGTTGATCACGTCGCGAACCAGGCTCTGAGCTCCGAAGCCGATGGCCACGGCCCCGATCCCAGCAGTGGCCAGCAACGGCCCCAGTTGGATCCCAAGCTCTCCCAGAATCATCAGAGCAGCCGTCAGGAGCAGAACGATCAGAAGGGCATGGCGGAGGATATTTCCAAGGGTTTGGGCCCTCTTCTTGGCTTCCATCGCGAGAAGGGGATCCTTCTCCGGGATGAATCGCTCGAGCCAACGGGTGATCCATTTGGTCATCTGGGAAAGGACAAGGAGGGCAAGGAGAATCCCAAGAATCTTGATTCCGGAGTTTGAGGCCCAACCTGTGAGATGGCGCAAGATGTCGGACATGAAGGCCCAGATTTCGTTGAGGTAGGGGAGAGGCGCTTTGGCGCAAACCGCCCTACGTCCCAAACAACCCCTCGGGTTATTCTGTTTTTTCTGCCTTGCGAATCACCTTTTCGAGACGTTCCAGAGCATCGGCCGTCTTCTCTCGTAGCGAATCGGTCATCGCTTCCAACCGTTCCATCTGCTTCTTCATCTCCTCAGGAGGAACCGATGACTGAAGTCTTTTCTTCATCTCCGCCGTTCCACCGGTTCGTTGATAGGCCAAGATGGAGATAATGAGTGCGACAATGGCGGTGACGTCCGTCAAATCGAGCATAATCCCTAACCTCCCTCCTTAGGCTTTTTGGCCGACGAGCGCCCCTTCTTCGCCCGGAGACCCTTCAGGCAGGGGCGCTTCTCCTCCCACAGGCTTGATCGCCTCAACGTTTTCAACCGTTTCCTTCAGCACTTTCGTCCCAGGCTCTGGAATGGCAAGGTTCTGAGGGGTCACAATCCCCACAGACATGATCGTCTTGATCGCTTCTTCGATGGTCAGATTGGAAGGATAGACCTTCGCTTTTGGCAAAAAGAGCAAAAAGCCTTGCGGAGGAACGAAGGCGGTGGGGATAAAGACGCTCACCTTTTTCTCTCCGACGAGACGACCGAGTTCGTTGGTCACGAAGCCCAGAACAAAGTTCTCCTTCTCCGGAAACTCCACCAGCACAGCCTGCCGGAAGGTTCCCCGCCGAGCAGGTGAAAACGCTTCGGTCAATTGCTTGGAGGCGAGGTAGATTTTCTTCACGACGGGAATATTGATCACCATTCGGTCCGCCCAACCCACGAGTTTACGTCCTAACACATTGGTCGTGATCACACCCACAAGGTAGAGGAGCACAACGAAGGTGATGATCCCCATCCCGGGAAGGGCAAAGACATGATGAAAGAGGGAAACCTCCACCTCCGGTACAAGGGGAGAAAGGATCCGGTCCAAGGTGTTGAAAACGAAGCTCAACACAAGGAAGGTGATCCCGATAGGAAGGATGACCAGGATGCCCGCAAAGATCTTGGTTCGAAGATGTTTTAACAATCTCTTTGTCATGTTGGCAACACCTATGACTGCATGATCTTTTTCAATTCAGCCTCTTCCACAACCTCCTTCTCAAGAAGAAGATGGGCGAGCTCGCCGAGTTTCTCTTTCTTCGAAAGGAGCATCTCTTTGACCTTTTGATAGGTGGTATCGATGATCTTCTTGACCTCTTCGTCGATCTTTCGCGCCGTCTCTTCGCTATACTCTCTGCTCGACGCAAAAGGGGTTGGAAGAAAAAGGGGCCTTTTCTCCTTTTCGAAGGTTACGTAGCCAAGCGTCTCGCTCATGCCGTATTCCTTGACCATGCTCGTAGCGATGTCCGTGGCCCGCTGGAGATCGTTATGGGCTCCCGTGGAAATCTCACCGAAAACGATTTCCTCCGCGACCCTCCCACCGAGCAGAACGGCCAGGCGGTCAAGAAGCTCCGATTTGGTCATCAAGTATCGATCTTCTGTGGGCAGTTGAAGGGTATATCCCAAGGCTGAGATTCCTCGGGGAATGATGGAGATCCTTCGAACCGGATCGGCATGGGGAAGGACAGAGGCCATGATCGCATGACCGGACTCGTGATAAGCGACGATCTCCTTCTCCTTTCTCGACATGACCCGATTCTTCTTCTCCAGGCCCGTCAACACTCGATCGATTGCCTCTTCGATGTCTCCCATCTCCACCCAGTCTTTGTTCTTTCGGGCTGCGAGGAGAGCCGCCTCGTTGACGATGTTGGCCAAATCCGCGCCCACAAAACCGGGTGTCCTGGAGGCGATCACCTTCAGATCGACCTCCGGAGAGAGCTTGATGTTACGGGTATGGATCTTCAGGATCTCCTCACGGCCGTTGAGATCGGGTCGATCCACGAGGACGTGGCGATCGAACCGGCCAGGCCTCAAGAGGGCGGGATCAAGGATTTCAGGCCGGTTCGTCGCAGCCATGATGATCACCCCCGTGTTGGGGTCGAACCCGTCCATCTCCGCCAAGAGCTGATTCAGCGTCTGCTCCTGTTCATCGTGCCTTCCCATGGGGTTCACACCCCGGGCTTTTCCTAAAGCGTCCAGCTCATCGATGAAAATGATGCAGGGAGCATGGTTCTGGGCCTGGGCAAAGAGGTCTCGAACCCTGGCCGCTCCCACCCCGACAAACATCTCGACAAAATCGGAACCACTGATGGAGAAAAAGGGGACATTGGCCTCTCCGGCAACGGCCCGGGCCATGAGGGTCTTTCCCGTGCCCGGAGAGCCCACCAGAAGTACCCCTTTGGGAATCTTGGCTCCCAGACGTTGGAACTTGCCTGGGTTCTTCAGGAACTCCACGATCTCCTTCAGCTCTTCCTTGGCTTCTTCGATCCCGGCCACATCGGCAAAGGTGACCTTTTTCTCCTTCTCCGCATAGATCTTGGCCCGGCTCTTGCCAAAAGACATGACCCCTGCCTCCGGTCCGATCCGAGAGAAGAGGATCCTCCAGATGAAAAAGAAGAAAACCAAGGGAACGATCCACGAAAGAAGATTCGTCAGCCACTTGCTCTCGATTTTTCCCGTGTACTGGACATGTTGGTGGTCGAGGTCCTTGACGAGATCCGGGTCTTCGACCCGAACCGTCCTGAACCGACGGGGCCCCTTTTCGACCTCCCTCGTCCCTGAAATAGCCTCCGAGGTGATCGTGACTTCTTTCACCTTTCCCGCCCGAAGGGACTCTTTGAACTCGCTATAGGAAATCTCCTCTTCGACTTTCTTGCCGATGAAATAATTCTGAATGAGAAGGATGACGAGAAAGGCGATCAGAAAATACCAGATGGTAAAGTGGGTCTTCTTCAAGGTCGGCTTCTTTCCGCCTCGATCCGGTTCCTTCAGGCCGAGCAGATCTCTCAAGTTGGGAAGGGGTTTGTCTTCCTTCTTCATCTCACGAAGCTCCGAATACCCTTCCGTAGATCTCTTCGACATGGGTTAGGTGGGTTTTTGCGTCAAAGAGCTCGTCAAGCTCCCCAGACGAAAGGAGGCGCTGGATCACCTCGTCTTCGGAAAGAAGATGTTTGAAGTCCTTCCCCTCCTCCCACACCCTCATGGCATTCCTCTGAACAACGTGATAGGCCTCTTCCCTCGAAAGCCCTTTCTCGGTGAGGCGAAGAAGCACCGCTTCGGAAAAAATGAGTCCTCCCGTTTTTTCGAGGTTCGCCTTCATCCTTTCGGGATAAACGATCAACTGCTCAACGATGGAGGTCAGCCTCTGGAGCATGTAGTCGACGAGAATCGTCGCATCAGGCCCGATCACTCTTTCCACGGACGAGTGGCTGATATCCCTCTCGTGCCAGAGCGGGATGTTTTCGAGGGCGGCCAGGCTGTAGGAGCGGACCAGCCGTGCAAGGCCCGAAAGGTTCTCGGCCGAGATGGGGTTTCGTTTGTGAGGCATCGCCGAAGACCCTTTCTGCCCCTTTGAGAAATATTCTTCTGCCTCCAAAACCTCTGTTCGCTGCAGATGCCTCAACTCGACGGCAAATTTTTCCACCGAGGAGGCCAGGATGGCCAGGGTCGTGAAAAACTCAGCATGATGGTCCCTTTGAACGATCTGGGTCGAGATGGGAGCAGGTCGAAGTCCCAGTCGGTCGCACACAAAGGCTTCCACCGAAGGTGGAATGTGAGCGAAGGTTCCCACGGCGCCCGAGATCTTCCCCACTCGAACCGCCTCTCGAGCCCTCTCCATGCGAAGGCGATTCCTCTTCATCTCGTCATACCAAAGGGCCATCTTCAGGCCAAAGGTAATCGGTTCCGCATGAACGCCGTGAGACCGGCCAATCATGACGGTCATCTTGTGTTCGAAGGCCTTCTTGCGAAGCACTTCCAAGAGCTGATCGATGTCGCGAAGAATAAGATCCGAAGCCTCCACGAGAAGCATCGCAAAGGAGGTATCAAGGATATCCGACGACGTCAGCCCGTAGTGAAGATAGCGCGAGAGGGGACCCACGGACTCTCCGACACTGGTCAGAAAGGCGATGACATCGTGTTTTGTCACCTTCTCGATCTCTTCGATCCCCTTGACGTCAAAGCGGGCCTTCTGGCGCAGTTCTGCCACAACCTCATCGGGAATCTTGCCAAGCCTCGCGAGGGCCTCGCAAACGGTCAATTCGATCTCGAGCCAAGTCTCGTACTTCCGCTGGTCCGTCCAAATCTGAGCCATTTCTGGCTTTGTATATCTTGGGATCATGTTCCGACCTCTTTCTTCTCATTTTAATGGATAGAGAATAAAAGTCAATAAAAAACGGCGTGTTAAATATTGACAAAAACGGCATCGGTGGGCATACTACGGCTATGATCATCCTCAAGTCGCCCCGGGAGATCGAGGAACTCCGAAAGGCCAATGCGATCGCGGCAGAGGTCCTCTTTGAGCTGAAGCGATCGATCCATCCAGGAATGACCACCCAGGAATTGGACCAAATCGCCGAAGAGGTCATTCGCTCGCGGGGCGCCCTCCCTGCCTTCAAAGGATACCGGGGGTATCCAGCGAGCCTCTGCGTCTCGATCAACGAGCAGGTGGTGCACGGTATCCCGGGCCCTCGGAAGTTGAAAGAAGGCGATATCGTCAGCCTCGACGTGGGGGCCAACCTCAACGGCTTTTACGGAGATGCGGCGATCACCCTTGCCATCGGAAAGGTGGATGGCGTCGTGCGCCGGCTCCTGGAGGTAACGGAGAGGGCTCTCTCCATCGCGATCGAAAAGGCAAGGCCCGGAAATCGGCTCTCGGATATTTCCCATGCGGTCCAGACGTGGGTCGAGAGCCAAGGCTTCTCGGTCGTAAGGGATTTTGTAGGACACGGCATCGGAAGAAGCCTCCACGAAGACCCCCAGATTCCCAACTTCGGAAGCCCGAACCAAGGGCCTCGGCTCGAGAAAGGCATGGTCTTCGCCCTCGAACCCATGGTCAACGAAGGCACGTACGAGGTGAGGGTCCTTTCCGACGGGTGGACGGTGGTTACCGCCGATGGCAAACGTTCGGCCCATTTCGAGCACACGATTGCCATCACCGATGGAGAAGCCGAGATATTGAGCGTTTATAGCGAAAGCCACTGAGTCGGGCAGGCATTGCTTGGCCGTGCGGGCCCCCACCCGGGAACTCATCCCCAATGAATGTTGGCCGGGTCGTCCTGATGGGGGTGCCCCTCGCTCAGAGGGCTCTTTTGGTCCCTTGCCGAACCCCCGTCCGTTCAAAGCTTATAACCGAACTTTCTCAGAAGCTCTTTTCTCCACTTCACCCCGTCTTCTTTTTCGATCCCTTGAGGCAAGGCCCCATCAACCACCCCCAGAACACCCCTTCCCTGATCGGTTTGGGCGAGAATCACCTCCACGGGGTTGGCCGTCGCACAAAAGAGGTTACAGACTTCCTGGCACATCTTCACAGCGTTGAGGATGTTGATCGGAAAGGCCTCTTTGAGAAGGATGACAAAGGTGTGGCCGGCTCCGATCCGATAGGCGTTTTTCATGGCCACTTCCTTCAGGGCTTGGTCGTTTCCCTCGCCCCGCACCAGACAGTGACCTGAGGCTTCACAAAAGCCGATTCCAAACTTGGCGTTGGGAACGGCTCCTACTACCACCTCGTAGAGATCCTCGACGGTCTTGATGAAATGGCTTTGGCCAAAAATAACATTACAACCCTCCGGGATTTCCAAACGTTCCGTCACAATCTCCATGCTTCACCTCCGAAACCCAAAGCAATGAAAACTCTTGATCTTTCGCTCCATCTTTCCCTCTCGTCGAAAAAGGCCGAAACCCACGAGGGCAATCCCCCGAAAAGACGGAACCCCTTCTTTAGGAGGAGATTCTTCCCCCGTTCAAGGTTCTTCCTTTCGACCTACGGCCCAAACCTTTGCGGAGACGGCTCTCCTCAAATCCTCAGGAGAGATCAGGATCTGGCAGCCCCGAACGCCTGCGCTCACCGAGATGAAGGAAAATCCCATCGCCCGCTCATCCAGGTAGACGGGATAGGGCTTTTTCGCTCCGATAGGGGAAACGCCTCCTCTCACATATCCCGTTAGGGCCTGGATCTCTTTCACGGGAACCAACTCCACCCGCTTGTTCCCGCTTACGACGGCTATCGCCTTGAGGTCGAGTTCTCTATCCCCTGGAATGCAGGCGAGAAAGACGCCCGTCTTGTCTCCCCGTGCGACCAGTGTCTTAAAGACCTGTCCCAAAGGCAGGTTGATTTTCCTCGCCACATCCTCTGCACTCAGATCCGATGGATCCACCTCGTATTCAACCAGCCTGTATGGAATACCGAGATTATCCAGGACCCGCGCTGCGTTGGTTTTCTTCATTTCAAGACGCCACCTCGAGAGAACCAGGAGAGATCGTTCTTCCTTCTCCTGGTTATGATAGCGGGATCAAAAGAGGATGTCAACACTATGAAAAACCGCAGGCAGGAACCTTGACAGGCTGTTTTCAAAGGATGTATAATATTCAAAAATGATAATGATGTGTCTTTAGGATGCAGTATTCACTGCTGAGAAAGCTCCGAGAAAAGCCCTTTTTTACCGTCAAGGACCTTGAGGCCCTGCTCGGGATACAGAGGGGGTCCGCACGCCTCCTCTGCCACCGCTACACCAAAGCCGGCCTTTTCATCCGCCTCAAGAAAAACTTCTATGTCCTTGCGGAAGCATGGGATGCCTTCTCGCAGGAGGAGCTCCTGAGGGTTTCAAACTTTCTCCAGGTACCGTCGTATATCTCCTTCACCACGGCCCTTTCCTTTTACGAGGTCACGACACAAGTTCAGAGAGATTTCTTTGAAAGCGCCTCCACACGACGTTCCGAAAGATACAACATCAAGGGAGTGGTTTTTAACTACTATAAGCTCCAGGAAAAGCTCTACTTCGATTTCGTGAAGGAGCGAGAGCTCTTCATTGCCACCCGGGAGAAGGCCTTTGTCGATGCCCTCTATTTGCATTCTTTTGGAAAGTATCGCCTCGATCTGAGCGCGATCAACATGGAGCGACTGGACAGGAAGAGGATCGATATCCTTTCCGCCCGTTATCCCGAAAAGACAAGGAATGTGATCAGACGAATATGCGGGATCTGAGGAAACAGGAGGAATTTGAGATAGAGGTCTTGTCCCAGTTGAACAGCGGGAGATTCCTGAGCCATCTCGTCTTTACGGGTGGGACGATGCTCAGGCTATGCCACGGGCTGAACCGGTTTTCCGTTGACCTCGATTTCTGGATCGATGGCGGCACCGATATGGATCAGCTCTTCGAGGGCTTGAAGGGCTATCTGGGCAGGTTTTACACGTTGAAAGACTCGGCCGTGAAGTTCTACACCTTGATCTTTGAATTGGGGACCCGAGCTTACCCGAGAGGCCTCAAAATAGAGATACGAAAGGAGAAGAAGAATCCGGAGACGGAATGGAGGATTGCCTACAGTAAGTATTCCACAATCCAGGTTCTTCTTCAGGTTGCCTCTTTGAAAGAGATGATGAAAGCCAAGAGCAAGGCTCTTCTGGAGAGGAAAGAAATAAGGGACGCCTTCGACATTGAGTTTCTGCTGAGGAGGGGCATCGAAATCGGAGCCCCCCCCCAAACCTTGCGCAAGATGCTCCGGACGATCGATTCCTTCACCCCGCAGGACTACACGGTCAAGCTTGGATCCCTCCTGGAAGAACCCGAAAGGCGATACTACACGAGTGAGAATTTCGGTCTCCTCAGGGGGGAGATTCAAAGGCTGCTGGAAAACAGGGGCATCAAGTCTCGACCATGAAAAACCCCCATCCCCTGGAGCGAAGCCTTTGGCCGTGCTTCTCCCGCCGACTTTCCCGGGGGACCATCCTTGAGTTCGGTAGCTCCGGGAGGCTAAGCCAGCCGAGTGATCTCTTCGGCCACCTTGGGGTAGTCCGTAAGCATCTTCACGTCGTGACCGGGAAAGAGGAGAGCCTTCGAGGAGACTTTTGCCTTGAGCTTGTCGTAGCTTCGCATCCACGAAACCAGATCGACAATATAACAGCTCGGAATCTCCTCCTCGTAGTTTCTGAAAAGGTGGCCACAATCGGATCCTAAAATGGCCGTACCTTTCTCCGTGTGGACAGCCACGGCCTGGAGCCCCGGTGTATGGCCTGGGGCGAGGAGGAGCTCGATGCCCGGAAGGATCTCCTGGTCTCCGTCAACGAGGACAAGCCTTTCCGTTCCCTCAAGTCCCGCAAGATACCCATTGCCGACAGGATCGGAGGAGGCGAGAAAAGGTGGTTTCTTCGAGATAGGGTCTTTGATGTAAAAATCGAACTCCCTCTTCTGGACGTAAACCGTTGCGCGAGGAAAGAGCTCGATGCCGCTCACATGGTCGAAATTGATGTGGGTCACGATGAGTTTCTCGACCTTCGACCCTTCGATTCCGATACGGGCAAGAACGTCCGCAGGCGAGACATAGTTATCGAGCTCCATTTTCTTCGCTAGCGCTGGAGCCACACCACAATCGACGACGATCGTCTCGCCATGGCCCTGCACAACCCAGATATAGTAGTTCACCTCGATCGACTCTTCCCAGCCTCTATTCCAGATCACCTTGGCGAGAGGGCGTTTAAAAGGGCCGGCATACTTCAACGCATAAATTTTGTAAATCGGTATCGAGGATGTCATGGGAACCTCCCTGAGGTGAAGTGGTTTGCCTACCTACCAAGGAATGCTTTGAACTTCCTTAACCGATCCTCTTGATCCCTCAAAAGACGGTGGGCCTCGGCGAGGGAAACGGCCTCGAACTGTACACGATCGCCCGGTTTCAACTGAGCGGCCTTGGGAAGATCGACCGAGATGATCGTCGCGATCTTCGTGTAACCTCCTGTTACGGATTCGTTCAGAATAATGAGGGGTCTCCCGTCTCCTGGAACCTGGATGTTTCCTGGGATCAGGCTTTCAGAGATGATCGAATCCTCCACATCGGGCCGCCTTTCGATCTTTGGCCCATCGAGGCGAATCCCCATCCTGTCGCTGTGGGGTGTAACTCGATAGGGGGAGGATTGAAAGGTTCGAAGCCCTTCCGTTGTAAAGTGGTCGTCTTGGGGTCCCAGGACCACCCTCAAGGTGGCCTCCTTCACAAAGGGCGGAACCCATTCCGGAGGAAAACGAAGCTCCGTTCGATCGCAGGAAACCCGAGTCCCGCGGCCAAAGAGGATATCTCCCTTTTTCAGAGCCCTTCCCTCGAATCCGCCAAACTTCGCCGATAAACACGTTGCCTTGCTCTTCATGATCAAAGGAACGTCGATGCCCCCCTGAACCGCAACGTAGGCGCGGCAGCCCGAACGAAGGGCCCTGAAGCTGAGAAGATCGCCTTCTTTAAGGACGTGGGTTTTCCACATCTCCAGCGGCTCTTCGTTGTTCAGAAGGGGCGAGAGATCTCCACCGGTGATCGCGATGAAGAGCTTCCGGAGGGCCTTGAGCTTCAACCCCATGATCGTCGTCTCGAGGGTCGCCTCGCTTTCTTCGTTTCCTACAAGAAGGTTCCCAACGCGAAGGGAGAATCGATCGAGGGCTCCGGATGGAGGCACTCCGAACCGGCTGAACCCGAAGCGGCCCAAATCCTGAACGGTCGTCAAGAGACCCGGTTCAACAATTTCAAAAATTGCCACCCGTTCCATGATCAGCCCAATTTTCAGCTTTCAGCATGGCGATCTTGCATCTTCCGGCGCCATTCGTTATGCGCTTTGCGCCATGCGCTATGCGGTATGTCCTTCCCACTCGTTCCTCTCTTCGAACTCCTTCTCGCTGATCGGATAGAACTCCACGAGGTCTCCCATCCTGAGATAAGAGGGAGGGTCCTTTTTCGGGTCGAACATCCGCACAGGCGTTTTGCCAAGAAGATGCCAACCGCCCGGACTGTCCATAGGATAGATACCTGTCTGCCGTTGTGCGATGGCCACCGAGCCCGCAGGCACAACAAGCCTTGGCGTCTTCAGCCTGGGTGTGATGAGTTCCGAAGGGAGCTCGCCCATGTAGGGAAACCCTGGCATGAAGCCGATGAGATAGACAAGGTACGGTCTGCTGCAATGAAGTCGAACGACCTCTTCTTCGGCAATTCCGTGGTATTGAGCGACCCCCTGAAGGTCCGGGCCGTAAGATCCGCCATAGAGGACAGGAATGCGGCACAACCGAGGCTCCGGCAAAGGGGTTTCAAGAGGCGCCTGCTCGATCTCCCGAAGACGTTCCTTCAAGGCTGCAAGGGAGATCGTGAAGGGATCGTAAAGGACGAGTAAGGATCGGTACGTAGGAACGGTCTCGACGACTCCAGGGATGGCTTGGGCCTCGATGGTCAGGGCCATCGTTCGAACCCGGTGATGGATCTCGGGGCTGATTTCGTCACCAAACTCGAGGAGAAGCCCCTGGTCTCCCATCAGAAGATAACGGATCTCAGCATAAAGGCCCATAAGCACTCCATAAACCAAGGCAGAGGGGGTTCGATCGAAGCAAAGGAACCTTTTCTTGGCGAAAGAGGTCACAACGCCAGCCGAATCCTTGTTGGTAATCCTCGAGGTTGCAAGATGCCTCTCCAAAGGGCCCCGGGGAGGGCACCCGAGAGGGCTTGTAGCGGCACCTTGAGGAGGTGACGTATCAAGTTCCGCTACCCCTGCTGCACTTCACCTTGGTGGAATCTGTGATAACCGGTCGCGTCTCAAGAAGACCCCCTTGACAAGGCCTCCAGGGCGTCCACTCCGAAGCTCCGCAATGCAACTGGCGGTTCACCCCTTAGTGTTTAGGTTCAGGAACGTCGGCTCACAGAAAATGCTTCATGGCCACCACTTCAACCCCTGAAGCTTCGAGTCGCTCTCGGATCCGCTTCACCATCTGGACCGCGGACGGATTGTCTCCGTGGACACAGAGCGTATCGGCCTCGAGACGGATCTCCGTTCCATCGATGGCCACAACCTTTCCTTCCAGGGCCATCTTCAGGGCCCGTTGAGCGACGAGCTCGTGATCCTCGATGACCGCACCCCTCTCCCTTCTCGAGACCAAAGAGCCATCCTTGTTGTAGGCCCGATCGGCAAAGGCCTCAAAGGCGACACGGATGCCGAACCGCCTTCCCAGCCCCAAAAAGGGATCTCGGTCCGGGCGAGCCAGGACAACAAGGATGATCTCCTTATCCACCCGGGCTACAGCCTCGGCAATGGCCTCCCATATCTTCGCGTTCGCCACGGCCATGTTGTAAAGGCTTCCATGGGGCTTCACATGCTGAAGCCTCGTCCCCTGGGCCTGGGCAAAGGCCTGGAGGGCTCCCATCTGGTAGATGACGTAGTCCTGGATTTCCTCGAGGGTGGCATCCATGTTCCTTCGGCCAAAGCCCAAAAGATCCGGAAAACCTGGATGGGCTCCCACCTCCACCCCATGCTGCCGGGCCAGGGAGACCGTTTTTCGCATCACCGCGGGGTCACCCCCATGAAATCCACAGGCGATGTTTGCAGAGGTCAGGTGAGGGATCACCTCTTCGTCAAGACCCAGCTTGTAAACCCCAAAGCTTTCCCCCAAATCCGAGTTAAGATCGATTCGCTTTCCGCTCATGCTCCCTCCTCCAGGACCATCTTGATCGCTCCCTTCGGGCAGACCGCAGCACAGATCCCACACCCCTTGCAGTACTCGAGGTCGATCAGGATCTCTGCCGTCTCCTCGTGCCTCGTGATGCAGAGATCAGGACAAAAGAGGCTGCAAAGATCGCACGATTCGCATTCTCGGACGCCCAGACATCGTGATGCCTCGGAAACAGCCTCTTCCTCTGTCAGCCCCCTTTCAACGGGGGCAAAACTGCTCTTTCTCTCGATCAGAGAAAGGCTCTTTTTCACCCTCTTTTTTTGGGATTTTTTCTCACACGCCTTGGTCATGGTTTTCCTTCCCGGAAGCCCTGTCAGCTCGCTTCAACTCAACACCGGCGCATCGAAAACCTTGCAACGTACCCCTACGAAAATCCCCTTGGCCTGTTGCCTCTATCCTTCAACCTCCAACCTTTAACGTCCGTAGGCTGTCCCTTTACGCCACAAAAGGCATTATCTTCTGCCAACGCCCCCGAACCTCCGCGAAAACGATTTACTCTCTACGCGAGGTACTGATCGATCGACGCGGCCCCTTTTTTCCCGGCTGAAATGGCATCGATTGCCCAGCCTGGGCCGCTCACCACGTCTCCTCCTGCGAAGATACCCTTGAGACTCGTTGCTCCGGTTTCGGGATCGATCCGCACCCTTCCGTCCGGGTGAAGTTCGAAACCCCGTAAGGAGGATCGATCCACCTCTTGGCCAATGGCCGCAATGATCGTATCGGCCTCAACCCTGAAGGTCGAACCTTCGATGGGAACGGGTTTTCGCCTTCCCGTCTCGTCAGGCTCGCCAAGCTTCATCCGGACACACTCCATCTCAGCGGCCTTCCGGCCTTTTCCCAATATCCTGATCGGAGCACAGAGGAAGCGAAACGCCACCCCCTCGACACGAGCCTCCTCCACCTCCTCTGGAATGGCGGGCATTTCGTTCTTTGTCCTCCGATAATAAATCGCCACCTTTTTGGCACCGAGGCGAACCGCCGAACGGGCCACGTCAAGGGCCACATTCCCGCCACCGATCACGGAGACCCGCTTGCCCACATCCACTGCCTTGCCAAGGTTGAGATCTCTCAGAAACTCGACCCCGTGCAAAACCCCTTTAAGATTTTCACCCGGGATGCGGAGTTTGGCGCTCTTTTGGGCTCCGATCGAAACGAAGGCCGCCTGAAAACCGAGCTTCTCAAGGCTTTTCCCATCCTCGTCAAAGATGAAACGGTGTCCCGTCTCCATTTCGACGCCAAGCTCCTTGATCGCATCGATCTCCTTCTCGAGGATCTCACGAGGCAACCGAAAGGCGGGAATGCCCGTCCGAAGCATGCCTCCGAGCACGGGCAAGGCCTCAACCATCTTAACCTGATAACCCAGGAGGGCCAGATCGTTGGCTGCCGCCAACCCCGCAGGACCCGAGCCCACAATGAGAACCCTCTCCCGCCGTTTCTTCTTCGGCCGAAGAGGGATGTTTCCTCTTTCAGCCTCGTACTCAGCCACGAATCGTTTGAGAAGGCGGATCGGAACAGGGTCATCCACCACATCCCTCAGACAGGCCTCTTCACAGAGATGGTGACAGATATAGCCGCACACAGCAGGCAGGGGATTGACCTCCCGGATCAGCTCAAAGGCCTCCCGGAACTTTCCCCTCGCGATCAGTCCCACATAGCCCCGGGTATCCTGATGGATGGGACAGGCCTCTTGACAGGGAGGAAGCGTAGCGGCTCCCGATGCCTTGGCAAGCGGGTTCTGGCGAAGCGCTTTCGGATTCCGGTAAACGGCTCCCCGGAGACTCTCCGCCTCCTCACGATATTCGGGAATCCGTTCTGCCGGGCAACCCCGAATGCAGACGTTGCAGGTGTGACACGTCTCAGCCTGAACCACAGGTTTGTAGATCCTTCCCTCAACCATGGCTCTTCCTCCCAAGGGCCATCCCTGCGCTGAGGGCTTTGAGGTTGAGGCTCTGGAATCGCTCGCTCACGTGCTCCCGAATCGCCTTACGAAGGGAAGGTAGGGAAACGATCTGGGTGATCTCCGTCAAAGCTCCCAAAAAGACACTATTGGCCACCTGTTTGCTCGCCAGCTTCCTCACCGCCGATTCCGTTACGGGAAGGCCGATCTGTTTCACCTCGAGGCCTTCTCTGGGCTTTACGAGGCCCGAGTCGTAGAGGATCAATCCGGAACCCTCCTTCATGTCACGATAGTAGAGGTCATAGGCGCCCTGGGACATGGCGACGAGGATATCGGCCTTCGTAATATGGGGAAAATCGATGGGAAAGGCCGAAAGAACGACCTCCGCCTTGCACCCCGATCCCCTGGCCTGAGCACCGTAGGAATTGGATCCGGCCACGAATCTTCCGTCCAAGACACCGGCTGCTCCCAGGAGCAGCCCCGCCAGAACAACGCCCTGGCCTCCGTAACCGCTCAGACGCACCTCCGTTATTTCTCCCATGAGACAAACTCTCCTGTGATGATCCTCTCGGCCCGCTCCTCTTCGGTCAACCCCTCCGCCTCTTGCTCGAGAATGCAGCGTCGAAGAAGATCTCGGATGAGCTCCTCCGGTCGATCCAGACGATTTCTCCTTCCGTATTGGGTGGGACAGGGAGAGAGGACCTCGATAAAGGAGAACCCGTTGTGACGAAGAGCCTTCTTGATCGATTGGATGAGGGCAACCGGTTGGGCTACGGAATACCTGGCCACGTAGGTGGCGCCGGCTGCTTCGACCAGCCTGCAAAGATCGAAGGGGCGGTAAGGGTTGCCCTGATCGGTGGTGGCAGTCCTTGCTCCTTTGGGCGTTGTCGAGGCGACCTGTCCGCCTGTCATTCCGTAGATCATGTTGTTGGCGCAAATGACCTTCAAGTCGATGTTTCTTCGTGCTGCGTGGATGAGATGGTTTCCGCCGATGGAGGAGAGGTCTCCATCCCCGCTGATCACCATCACACAAAGATCGGGGTTGTAGAGCTTGGCCCCTGTGGCGAAGGCGAGGGCCCTGCCGTGGAGGGTATGAAGCGTGTCGCCGTCATAATGGGGGCTTGGAATCCACGCCGCGCATCCGATCCCGGAGACGAAGAGCATCTTCTTCATCTCCATCCCGAGCTCATCGATGGCCCTGAGGATGAGCCCCATCAGAATACCGTGACCGCAGCCCGGGCAGAAGGGTGTTGATTTCACCCCGGGCCGGATATATTTCTCCATTGCCCTGACCATCAATAAATTCTCCTAAGCGCTTCCTCGATTCTTTCGGGCCGGATCACTTCGCCATTGGTCTGGCCCAAAGAGAGGACTTCACAAGAACAGTATTTCCTCACTTCTCCTGCCACCTGTCCCAGGTTCATCTCCGGAACAAAGACCTTTCGAACTGCCTGGCAAAGGCTCTTGACCTCCTCCTCCGGAAAGGGCCAAAGGGTCTTGAGCCGAAGAAGGCCGATCCTCAACCCCTCCCGCCTCAGGCTCTTGACGACATAGAGGCTCGTTCGTGCCGTAAATCCATAGGCAAGAACGGCCAAATCAGCGTCCTCGGTAAAATAGGATTCCGTTTCAACGATCAACCCCCGATTGCGAAGGACCTTTCCATTGATCCGTTCGACGAGGAGAGCGTGTGCATGAGGATCGTCGGTCTTTCGGAACCCGAAGGCATCATGGGTTGAGCCGGTCACGGCGAGACGCTCTCCTTCGCCAAAGGCCGGCATGGGAGGCACCCCGTCCTCCTCATCCGTTCCGAAAGGCGCAGCCCCCGGCCTTTTCTTCCGATCCCAGAGCTCCACCTTGTCCGGGACGGTGATCGTTTCCCGAAGATGGCCGATCGCCTCCTCGGCCAGGACTATCGTGGGAACCCGAAAACGTTCGCTCAGGTTGAAGGCGCGAAGGGTGAGGTCATACATCTCCTGACACGACCAGGGAGAGAGGGCGATCACCTGATAATCGCCATGGGATCCCCATTTGGCCTGCATGATGTCACCGCTTCCCACCCGTGTGGCCTGGCCGGTGCAGGGACCGGCTCGCTGGACGTCGACGATCACGCAAGGGGTTTCGGTAAAGGCCGCGTAGCCGATGGTCTCCTGCATGAGGCTGAAACCGGGACCTGCGGTTGCCGTCATGGCCTTGGCTCCGGCCCAGGAGGCGCCAATCACGGACGAGATAGAGGCGATCTCATCCTCCATCTGGATGAACACACCGCCCAGGCGAGGCAACCGATAGGCCATCCGCTCCATGAGCTCGCTCGATGGGGTGATGGGATAGCCGGCATAAAACCGGCATCCGGCGGCAAGGGCTCCCTCGGCTGCAGCCTCGTTACCTGAGAAATAATAAGAACCCTTCTTCAAGGGCGTTTTCGCAAGCCGTGATGGCATTCCTTTCTTGTCCTCTCTGTTTGGGGTTTCAACCGATCTCGCCGACCGGAAATCATGTCATCCATTTAATCGATTTTTGTGACCGGGTCAATCGATTGCTCCAGGAGGGCATCGAACTTGGGATCAACCCGAGAAAGAGCTCGACAGAGGGCTCGTTCAACGAGGACACCCACCATCTCCTTTCTGTAAAACGATCCGGCCCGGAGGCTACTTCGGGGTGAAGATTCTTCCGATGCGACGAGGGAGGCCTCCCGAATCACCTTGGCTGTCGCCTCAGAGCCCACGAGGATCTTTTCGGCTTTTTCGGATCGAAACGGCACAGGAGCAACGGGTCCTATAACGAGTCGAACTTCCTCAAATATCGAAAGCCCGGGATCGAGACGAACCAACACAGCCACGTTGAGGATGGGAAGGGAAAGGGCTCTTCTTCGCGAAAGTCTCAAGAAGGCGGACCCAAAGGGGGGCTTCGGTATGGAGAACTGAACTTCTCTTAGAATCTCCCGGGTGCTATCGATCCAAGAATTCCCCACGCCTCGGTAAAGGTCCCGAATGGGTACGATCCGTTCATGTTTCTCCCAATCCACGATCTTTGCCACGGCATGGAGCGCAACGAGGGCCGATGCTCCGTCCGCAGCCGGCATGGCATTGACCACGTTTCCCACAAGGGTTCCCATGTTTCGAACCTGAGGGGAGCCCACGGAGGAACAGGCCTCCGATAAGACCGGAATCCCTCTTCGGATGGGTTCGCTCCGGGAGACCTGGGTGTGGGTAACCATGGCTCCGAGCGATACGGTTTCCTGAGCGAAATGGATCTCCCCAAGACCTTCAACCTTCGAAAGGTCGACGAGGCTCCGGGCCTTTTTCCTCTTCGTCTTAAGGTCGATGACAAGATCGGTCCCGCCCGCGATGATCCTCGCATCTCCTTGGTGCTCCTTGAGGAGCGCTGTGGCCTCTCCGAGGGTCTTCGGCAGAAAATACGCTTCGCAAATCCTCATCTTCTCGGCCCGCCTGGTCTTTTCCCTTTTCTACCACAACCGGCCCTTGTTGTCAACATAAATTATCTACCTTCGGTAGAGAAAAATGTTGACAAGTTCTGGGAGTGTGTGATATGTTGGGGGTGACGGAGGTGGGGATGGAGGAACTTCTCTCAGCCCTTTCTAAGTTGGGTCTCACGGGTTTTGAGGCTCGGGCCTACCTTTCCCTTTTGGGGAGAGGGAAAAGCACGGGCTACGAGCTCAGCAAAGCGTCGGGGATTCCCTCGTCCAAGATCTATGGGGTTCTCCAGCACCTTGTCTCGAAAAACCTTGTCCTTCCTCTCGAATCCCATCCGGTTCGCTATCTACCCCGGCCTCCCGAGGAATGGATTGAGACCTACGTCCAGACGTTCACGGAGACCTTCTCCTTTCTGAAGAAGAACCTCGCGGATCTTTATCAAAAGGGAGGGCAGGAGGAGGTGGTGGCCCGAAACCTCATGGGTCGAAGTGACATTGTGCGCAAGACCCGTGAGCTCATCGCTCAAGCCAAGCAAAGCCTTTATATCGCCCTTTGGAGGGAGGAGTGGCGTTCGATCCAGGGAGCCGTCAAGCGCGTTTACGGTCGGGGGGTGGAGGTTTACGGAGTTGCCTACGGGCCTGTTCCCATCCGCATCGGAAAGGTCTACCAGCACGCGGCCAGTGACATCTTTCTTCGGGAAAGGGGAGAGCGTCGGTTCGTCCTCGTCTCAGACGACGAGAGCGCCCTTTTTGCCAACTTTTCGGAGAAGGATTCCGAGAAGGCCGTCTGGACGAACAACAAAGGCCTTGTCCTCCTGTTTAAGGATTTCATCATCCACGAGATCTATATTGTCAAAATCAGAGAGACCTTTCCGAAAGAGATCGCCAGGGCCTTTGGCCCGAACTGGGAGAAGATCCGCTTACCCCAGCGTTCTTCCTCGGCGGGGAGGTCGCAATGAAGATCGAATGGCTTCTCAATGGGAGACCGATAACCCTCGACGTGGACCCAGGCCGAATGCTCCTCGACGTCCTCCGAAACGAACTCGGCCTCAAGGGGACCAAGGAGGGGTGCGGCCGAGGGGAGTGCGGAGCGTGCACCGTGATCCTGAACGGTCAAACCGTCCTCTCCTGTCTGACTCCCGTGAGCAAGGTTCAAGGGAGGTCCGTGACTACTATCGAAGGCCTTGCAACGGACGAGGGGCTCCACCCCCTTCAGCAGGCCTTTCTCGAAGCAGGGGCTGTTCAGTGCGGTTTTTGCACGCCAGGCATGATCCTATCGGCAAAGGCCCTTCTCGACGAGCATCGATCTCTTTCGGAGCAGGAGATCCGGGAGGCGATTTCAGGAAACCTCTGCCGATGTACGGGTTACGACAAGATCGTTGAGGCGATCAAGAGGGCTTCGACCGCTCTGGGACCGAAGGAATAGGGCCCCCAAGGAATAGGGGTATGATAGAAAAGGAATCGAAACAAGCTAAAAAGATTGAGCTGGCCGAGCCCCAGGCCCGGGCGGCCTTTGAGATCCCGTTCGTTGAAGAAAGAAACCTTGTCTATGTGGGAAAACGAATCCCCATGGTCGACGCTCCGGAAAAGGTGACCGGCAAGGCCCTCTATTTCACGGACCTCGATCTTTCGGGCATGCTTCATGCCAAGGTACTGAGAAGCCCTCATCCCCATGCGAGGATCGTTCATATCGATCCGTCGAGGGCTGAAGCCCTTTCGGGTGTCCGTGCCGTGCTTCTTCCCGAGCACACCCCGCTCGAAAGATACGGTCCTCAGGTCGCTGACCGACCCATTTTGGCCCGAGAAAAAGTCCGCTTCGTGGGCGAAGAGGTGGCCGCGGTTGCGGCCGTCGACGAAGAGACAGCCCTCGAGGCCCTCGAACGAATTCGAGTCGACTACGAGCCTCTTCCGCCAGTTCTTGACCTTGAAGAGGCCCTTCGAGAAGGTGCTCCTCTCGTCCACGAAGAGAAGAGCAATAACATCGCTTCTTCATCCGTCATCCGCCGGGGAGAGATCGAACAGGGATGGAAGGAGTCGGAGATCGTCGTCGAAGAAGAATTCAAGACCCCCTTTGTCCATGCCCTTTATATGGAGCCCCAGATCTGCATTGCCGCCGTTGACGCTTCGGGAGGCCTTCTCCTCTATCTTCCGATCCAGACCCCTTTTTCCACTCGAAACATGATAGGTCGTGTTCTCGGCTTGCCCCTCCATAAGATCAAAGTCGTTCAAACCCATATGGGCGGCGCCTTTGGAGGGAAGCTTGACACGTCGCTCCACTTTATCGCTGCCCTCCTTTCCCAGCGAACGGGAAGACCGATCCGGTTGGCCAACACTCGGCAGGAGGATCTCGCTGCCACGTTTCTCCGTGTGGCCACGCGGATCCGCATACGGATCGGAGCCAAGAAAGACGGTACCTTGATCGCCAAAGAGGTGAAGATCCTGGCCGACAACGGAGCCTATTGCAGCCTGGCTCCCAAAATCGTCTGCACCAACATGGCGACCCGAAGCGACTGTCTCTATCGTTATCGGTACACCCATACGGAAGCAACCCTTGTCTACACGAACAAAGTGCCTACCTCCGCTTTCCGGGGATACGGAAATCCCCAGATCACCTTTGCCCAGGAATCGCTCCTCGACATGGTGGCTCACGCGATCGGAATGGATCCGGTGGCGATTCGTTTGAAGAACGGGGTGCAGGCAGGAGACACGACGATCCACGGTTGGAAGATCGCAAGCTGTGGTTTGGCTCAGTGTCTCGAAGAGGGAGCTCGTCGCATCGGCTGGGTCGAAAAACGGAACAAGAAAGGAGAGGCCAAGAAGCTGAGAGGCGTAGGGGTCGCGGCGATGATCCACGTTTCGGGTAACCGTGGAGCCCTGGAATGGGATGGATCGGAAGCGATCATCCGGCTTCACGAGGATGGCAGCGCAACCCTCTTCTCGGGCGAGTCGGAGCTCGGTCAGGGGAAGAATACGGTTTTGGCCCAGATCGCAGCCGAGTCGATGGGACTTGCCCTTGGCGATGTCCGATGGGCGCCTGTGGATACTGAGAATTGCCCCTTTGTTTTGGGCCCCTATTCGAGCAAGACCACGGTTCTTGCAGGAAACGCTGTGAGGAAGGCGGGAGAGGAGATTCGACGTCAGATCATTGAGATTGCCTCGAGCGTGCTCGGAATCCCCGAAAACAGCCTGGAGGTAAGGGAGGGGCGGGTTTACGTCCTGGGCGAAAGAGAGCCCCGTTTGACCGTGAAAGAGGTGGCACGCTACGCCCACACCCATGAGGGGCGGCGAAGCCTCTACGCCCATGGCCTCTTCGAAGCACGAAAGGTTCGAATCGGCCCCCAGAACGACTACTACGGTGACATCTCGGCCACTTATCCCTTTGCCGCCCATTTTGCCGAGGTGGAGGTGGACCCTCGAACCGGGGAGATCACCGTCTTGCGCTATGTGGCAGCCCATGACGTGGGAAAGGCGATCAACCCTCTTGCGATCGAGGGGCAGATCTCTGGAGGGGTGGTTCAGGGGATAGGCTACGCCCTCATGGAGGAAATGGTTTTCAAGGAAGGTCGCATTGAAAACCCTGACCTACGAGATTACTCCATTCCGACCGCTCTCGATGTCCCTTCGATTGAATCCGTGCTTGTTGAGTCGAACGATCCTGCGGGTCCTTACGGGGCAAAGGGGATTGGAGAGCCGTCTCTCATCCCCGTCGCACCGGCCATCGCGAACGCGATCTTTCACGCCACAGGTGTGCGGATGAAGGAGATCCCCATCACGGCGGAGAAACTCTATCTGGCCATGCGGAAAAGAGAAGAACGATCCGGAGGACGGCCGTGATGGAAGTGGATCCGAAGCGCTGTGTTTCGTGTGGTCACTGCGAAGAGAACTGTCCCGTGGGAGCCATCACCCTGAAAGAGGAAGGGAGAAAAAAACGGCCTTCCTTTAGCGACCGATGCGTTTTTTGCAATCTCTGTTCAAACATTTGTCCCACCCACGCCATTTCGGCCTTCACCCAAACCGTCGAAGGAACGGTTCGATGCGAAGCTTGCCCTGTGGCCTGCCAGATCCAGGAGGGCTTCTACGGGGCGTGTCAAAGATACGTCAATCGCGGGGGCGTGCTCCAAACCCCAACTCCCCTGAGGTTTCCCGACCGAGAGACCCTTGAGGCCATGAAAAGAAGGGCGATCCTTTCGGTTCCCCTGGTCACAGGCGTCGGAGCAGGCAATACGTACCCTGATTTTGTTCCCGCTCCGGTCCAGGTCCGAGAAGAGGTGGAAGGCGTTGATGTGGTCACGGTGGTTACGGAAACACCCTTGACCTACAGCTCCATTCTCCTCAAGATCGACACGGATCAGCCCATTGGAAAAGAGGGCGCTCCTGTGATCTGGAAAAAGAAGCAGGTAGGCCATGTCACGACCGAGCAGTACGGTTCGAAGATGATCAGCCTCGGCGGAATCAATCTGATGAAGACCGATGCCAACGTCCTCTTGACGAGGCTGATGGTGAGGATCGCCAACAAAGAACGATTCTTTGTTGAGGTGGAGGGAGGAGCGAAACTGGAGCTCCAAGTGGGCGAAACGCCCATTATCAACGGCGTGCCCGCGGGAAGGATGAAAGTGGCTTGTGGGGCCGCGATCATGGGTATCTTTGGAGGTGAGTTGAAGGGTCTCGCCGACGAGATCATTATCCTCGATTCCGATATCATAGGCCTCTTTTCCGAGGGCCATGTGGGCCGCTTTCTGGGCCTTCGACCGACAGGGATTCGACCTCCCGGCCGATTTGCCTCTCCAGGACGCTATTTTGGCACCCCGGGTGAGGGATGGGGCGGTACAACGGTCAAGGATCCGCTCGAGGCCATCGCGCAATACGACAGGCAGAAGATTTGGCCCGGGATGAGGGTGCTCGTGCTCGAGGTGACGGGTCAGCAAGCCGCCATGCTTGAAGCGGACGAAAAGGGCGATTTTCATCGGATCCCGACACCCAAAGAGGCGGAGGCGATGCGGGAGCTCATCGCCTCCAACAGCGAGCCTGCCCTGACCTCGGCCCTCTACATGGGAGGTTGCGGTGGAAGTGCCCGGGCTGGAACGACGCGAAACCCGATCAAGCTCACCCGGGCCGTTCAGAGGGGCGAAATCCAGTTGACCGTAGGAGGGGTTCCCGCTTACGTTCTTCCTGGTGGGGGGATCAATTTCATGGTCGACGTGGGAAAGATGAGGTGGCGCAGTTTCACCTGGGTTCCGGTTCCCGCTGTCGTTGCGCCGATCGAATATACGATGGAACATTCGACCTTTGTTGAGATGGGAGGTCATCGCCAAGCCCTCCGCCAGCTCAAGGACCTGAAGGCCCAAGAAGAGGCGAAATGGAAAGGCCGTTAGACCTTTCCGGAATCGGCTTTGCCTTTTGGCCTACGCACCGGCCGATTCCCTTGGATTAGGTCAAGGAAAGGGAAGGGGGGAACGATCGATGAAATCGATGCTGATCCATAACATCGGAACGCTCGTAACGGGGGATCTCCGAAAACCCCTTTCTTCGGCCCAGGCCCTCTACGTCGAAGAGGGGCGTTTTACGGAGGTCGGAACCTCACGGACCGATGCGGACGTCATCATCAATGCGAACGGGCTCATGGTGGCACCCGGCCTCATCGACGGCCATGTCCACCCCACCATTGGCGATTTCAGCGCCGCCCAGAACGCTACAAGCTGGGTAACCCACTATCTTCACGGTGGGGTGACACGGATGGTCTCGGCCGGAGAGCTCCACTATCCCGGCCTTCCATTCGACAAACCGGATCCGGAGTTGTATAAAGGCCTTGCCCGGTTGACGAAGAACTGCTTCGACCGGGAGAGGCCTTCGGGAGTGAAGATCGACGCGGGCACCCTTCTCCTCACGCCGGGCCTCAAGGAAGCCGATTTCGACGAGATGGCAGCCCTCGGGTCGAAGTGCGTCAAATTCATCTTCTATCCCTACGGAAAGATCCCGGGCGAGGACGAGCAGTACGTGAGGTGGGCCAGAGAGAGAGGGCTCGTAGTGAAGATCCACTCTGGAGGGGTTTCACGATCAGGAGTCAGCGTGCCTGCAGGAGCCGAGCTGATTCTGAGACTCAAGCCCGACATCGTCGGGCACATCAACGGAGGGCCGATCCCCATGGCCCTTCGGGATATGGATCGGGTGGTGGAGGAGTCGGCCTGCTGGCTCGAGGTCGTCTATGCAGGGAACGTCAAAGCTGCCCTTCACGTCACCCAAAAGGTTCTTGAGCGAGGAGCCCTGGAGCGCCTCTGTCTGGGAACCGATACGCCGTCGGGCACAGGGATCACGCCGAGGGGGATGCTTCGAACGATGGCCCTTTTGGCATCCCTTGGAGGCGTGGGACCCGAGGAGGCGATCTGCCTGGCCACGGGAAACGTGGCACGGGCTCATCGACTTGAGAGCGGTTCAATCGAGCCCGGGAGGCCTGCGGATTTGATCATCGCCGGAAAGATTCAGGGAAGCCAGGCCCGGGATGAGCTCGATGTCTTGAGGATTGGCGATCTTCTGGGCATCTCTATGGTCGTCATCGATGGAAGGATTGTTGTGCGTGAACGGAGCCTTCAAACCCCTCCTCCAGAGAAAAAAGCCTTCATTGAGAAAGAAGAAGGAGAAAGAAAATGAGCAAAGCAGAAAGAAAGAGGATCGGTCTCATCGGTTTCGGCCAGATCGGATCGTTTCTCTATCAGCAGATCAGCGCGCACCCTGAATACGGCTTGGAGATCGCCTTTGTCCACGAAGCGATCAGAGAAAGGGTGGCGGAGCTTCCCCGGCAAATCCTCCTCGAACGGATGGACGATTTCTCCGATTTCGACGTGGATGTGGTGGCAGAGGTGGCCCATCCCGATGCGGTCAAACAATACGGCCCCCTCGTCCTCGAAAGAACAGATTTTTTCATGCTCTCCGTGACGGCCTTGGCGGATCCCGACCTAGAGCGAAGGCTTTACGACCTCTCGAGCCAGCGGGGTCGAAGACTCTTTATCGCCCACGGAGCAACCGTTGGGTTGGACGGTATCCAGGACGGTAAGGAGACCTGGGAAAAGGTGACCATCACCATGAAGAAGCATCCCCGGAATATCGATTTTCGTTGCGCTCGCAGCCGGTGGAACCCTGAAGCCCTCGACCGCGAGACGGTCCTTTACGATGGCCCGACGAGAGGGATCTGTCCTCTCTATCCCAAGAACGTCAACTCTCATGCGACCCTTGCCCTTGCAGGAATTGGGCTGGATCGAACCCGTTCGATCCTCATTGCCGATCCAAAGCTTGAAGAGTCGATTATTGAGATCGAGGCCGAGGGAGCGGGCAATCGCATTCACATCGTACGGTCGAACCCGATCAAAGGGGTCTCAGGAAAACTGACCCTTCTCTCCGTCCTCGGATCCCTGCGAAAGGTCCAACAAGGAGGGTCAGGCCTTCTGATTCTGTAAGGGTAAGGGAAACAGCTTCGAGAGGAGGGAAAAGGCATGTGGGTTGAAGGCTTCCTAAACGCGCTGAGCGGAACAAATCTCTTGTGGCTGGGCATAGGAACCGTCATCGGGCTCATCGTAGGCGTATTGCCAGCTCTCGGGGCCAACTTTGCTGTGGCCCTCATGCTTCCGTTTACGTTCGGGATGAACCCCGTGACAGCCATCATCTTTCTGGTGGCTATACATGCTGCTTGTAATTACGGCGACTCGGTCGCCTCCATCGTTGTCAACGTTCCGGGAGGACCAGGGACGGTGGCGACCTGTTGGGACGGTTATCCGATGGCTCAGCAGGGAAGGGCTGGAAAGGCCCTTGGCATTGCGACCCTTTCCTCCTTCATTGGTGGAGCCGGCACATGGCTTTTCCTCGCCGTTCTGGTGGGCCCCATCACGAAGTTCGCCCTCGCCATCGGAGCTCCGGAGTATTTTGCTCTGGGGGTGATGGCCCTCGGTCTCATCTCGGTCGCCTCCAAGGGCGAAACGATCAAAGGGCTGATCATGGCCATGTTCGGATTGGCCCTTTCGACTGTGGGGCAAGACGAGGCCACAGGATTGACCTTTCGTTTCGGCTATGGCATACCCTCGTTGGAGGCGGGTATTCCCATCGTGGTTTCCACCCTCGGCATCTTTGCCCTTTCCCAGGTGATGGTTCTTCTTGAAGAAGGGGGAACGGTCGCCAAGGCGATCGAGGTCAAAGACAGCATTCTATCCGGCTTTCCCGAAGTGATCCGGAGGCCTTTGACGCTCCTTCGCGCAGGCGTTGTGGGTTGGTTTGTGGGGATTCTGCCCGCCCTCGGGGTTTCGGTGGCAGGCATCTTGTCCTACTTCACGGAGAAAAAATACTCGAAAGAAAGCTCCCGTTTCGGTCAGGGCGCTCCGTCGGGCCTGATCGCTGCCGAGGTGGGGAAAGGGGCGTGTGTAGTGGGCGATCTCATTCCGACCTTCACCCTCGGCATTCCGGGGTCTGTCACGGGAGCGATCCTGATGGGAGCCCTCATCATCCAGGGGATCGAGCCAGGGCCGAGGTTCCTGGTCATGGGTTCTATGCCCTACACGGTCTTCGCCGGTATGGTCCTCTCTCAAGCGACCTTTCTTGTGAGCGGAATCCTTCTCGGAAGGCTCTTCATCCGGGTGGTCTATCTACCCAACGTGATCATTGCTCCGATCATCGCGGTTCTGACCTTCCTGGGAGCTTTTGCAGAGCGGAACAACCCCTTCGATATCTTTCTCGTCCTCGTCTTCGGTGTGTTGGGTTATGCCCTCGATAGGTTGAAGTATCCTGCTGTCTGCATGGTCCTGGGGTTGATCATGGGGCCCCTGGTGGAGGCCAACTTCCACCGATCGCTGGGCATCAGTTTTGGCTCCTATGCAATCTTTTTCACACGTCCAATCACGGTGACGCTCCTCGGGCTTACCTTTCTCTTTCTGATCGGACCTTACAGCCTCTACTTGATTAAGAAAGGGACAGGGAAAGGTGGTGAGGGCTGCGATGGGACGTCTTCTCCGAGGGAGAAGAGTCCCGTCGAAAAGACGACCCTGGGGGAATGGGTCCTTCTTGGGGTTGTTTCGTTTGTCTTCGCGGCCTTCCTCATCACAGGACGCCAATACAGCCCTGCGGCACGCCTCTTCCCGGAGCTGGTCTCAACAGCAGGATGCCTCTTCGTTCTCTGGCGGTTCGGGGCCACGTTCCGTCGAATTACCGTGGGGGAGCTCCGCTGGATTCGAGAGGCCAAGCTCTGGGAAGGAAGAATGAGCTGGCAGTGGTCTCTGGTGCTGATGGGAGGTTTCATCGTCTCTCAATACGTGTTAGGATTCGTCGTAGGGAGCGTTGCTTACGTCACCCTGGTGATCGTGCTCAGTGGAGACCGAAGGTGGGGGAGGGCTTTGCTCATCGGTAGCGTAACGGCTGCGTCCATGTATTTCTTGGCAAGGATCGTTCATTTGCAGCTTCCACTGGGCTATCTTGAATTCATCCGATAGGGTGGATTCGAAAACCGCATTTCATCGAAGGAGGGAAAGCGATGGACAAGAAAAACGGGAGGTTCTTGGTGGGTGGACTGTTGGGGTTCGTGGTCATGACGATGCTCGTCTTTTCTTTTCCTGTAACGGCAGCAGAGTGGCCGAGCAAGGACATTATCCTGATCGTTCCTTACTCGCCTGGAGGAGGATATGACGTGGTTGCCCGGGCTACGGCACCCTACATCGAGAAGCATCTGGGGAAGAAGGTAAGTGTTGTGGTTAAGAACGTCCCGGGGGCCGGAGGGAAAATCGGCCTCATTGAGATGGTACGATCCAGACCCGATGGACATACGATCGCCGTGGTCGATCCTGCAGATGTTTCGGTCCTCCAAGTGAGCGGACAATTGAAGGAGATGGATCTCTTGAAATTCTCCTGGCTGGGCCGTCTGGATGCCCTTCCCGATCTTCTCGTTGTGGGAGTCAAGAGCGGTTTCAAGACCCCTGGCGATATGAAGGGGAAGACGATTCGATTTGCGGCCATTGGGCCCGGTGTTACGTTCCGGACCGCTGTGGTTGCGAGAGGGATCGGTTGTGAACCCCGATTCGTCAGCTACGATGGAACCAGTCCGGCCTCCATTGCGACCATGCAAGGCGATATCGATGCTTTCATGGTCAATTGGGTGAGCTCCATGCGGATGGTCCGAGCCAACGAGGGAAAACTGCTCCCCATGTTTGTCGCAGCTTCGGAGAGGATTTCCCAGATCAAGGAGGTTCCCAGTTCGAAGGAGCTCGGGCTCAATCTGGAAGAGTCGGTGCTGGGATATTCCCATATCCTGGTTGGCCCGGCAAACGTTCCGGCCGAGGCGAAGAGGGCATGGGAAGAGACCCTGAATAAGGTTTTCAGCGACACAGAATGGGTGGCCCAGATGAACAAGGCGGGTTATCCTCCTTCGGGGTTGACGGGCGAAAAGCTCTTTTCAGGCGTTTCAGCGACCCTCTCCGCGACAGGCAAGTTCAAGGATGTGATCGCAGCCTTGGGGATCAAATAGGAAGGGATTGATCCTAAAAAAGTCTTGACAAAAGGCGAATAAAGAGAGATAAATACAGAAAAAGGAAAGGAGGGAAAGGGTTATGGCTTGCGGAAAGAAGACGGCCGGCGCAACGAAAAAGACAACGAAGAAACCCGCAACAAAGAAGAAATAAGGAGGGCGTTGTCAAACCGCGAAGGAAGGGATCGATTTTTTTCTTGACAAGGAGGCTGAATTCTGTTATTCGACTTTATTAAAGGTTTCGGCATCAGTCGTTTTTTGTCTTCACAGTCTTCCGGGGAAAGGAGGTGAAAGGTAATGAAGAAGTGGATCAGCATGTTTTTGGCGCTGGTGGCTTTAGCGGTTTTCTCGATCGGTTGCTCGCAGATCAAGGGAGACACCAAGATCAAATGTCCGAAGTGCGGGGCGATCTTCACCGTGGACGAGGGATTGGCTGAGATTCAGAAGAAAGGTTATTGATCGATCTCGGCAGGCAAACAGAGTTTACCTCTTGGAGGAAAGGGAAGGATTGATGAAAGGGAAGGGGAATATCCTCTTCCCTTTCGCTTTTTTTCTTTACCCTCCTCGTTTCGCCCCTAAGTGTTCTTCACCAGTCATAGCTCTGCAGAAGGCTTCTCTCTGTTCAGGATGTTGGAAAAGATCGTGCCTCCCAGATGCCGCGGGATGAGGGTGGAGAGGTCCTCGATGATTTCGGTTGCCCTCTGAGGGCCTACTGCACCCAGGACGTCGATGGGGATGAAGACGTTTCTTGTCTTCTCCGTGGCCTTGTCTTTCTCGCACTGGCGCCACACCCAATTTCGGGTCAGGACCTCCAACCCATCCTTGTAGACCAATTCCCCTTGGGGGACCACAACCCTCTCACCCCCTCCCATGGGGGTAAAAGGCTCCCATCCTTCGGCAAAGGCAAGGGCGACATCTCCGGACAAGGTATCAAGGTCGTGCCCTCCCATGGGAACCAGATATCTTAAAGAGACACCGTTGTAGAGATCGACCAGGGGGTTGATCTGAGGGAAAGGATCGCCTCGGAGGATCCTTCGAACCATCGCTTCGATGGAGCTTGGAAACTTGCTGCCCGAAATGCCCAGCCTTGAAAAGGCCTCTCTCCATGGCTTGATTCTTGGATGATCCTGGGGCTTTTCGACGGGGAATTCCCTTTTTACTCTCTCAACCGTTTCCGAAAGAAGGTTTTGGATTTCCTGGGACGGCTTGTCATTGGTGAGCCCCTTCGCGACAACGACCCCGATCGTCAGATCGGGAAGGATTTCGAAAAGCCTGGGATCGATGGAAAAGCGCATGTTTTCTCCTTTTTTATCTCCCCTAACATCCCATATCTTACTTTGTCAATCGGCCTGTTCCGTAATGAAGTCCTGAAGAGGACGCCCTCTGTGGAAGGTTTTTTGCAAAAGGAGGGTCGATTCTTCCCTCTTCGAGCGGACATGGATCAAGAGCGTTGACCCCTGAGGACGATTCTTATAAAATGGTGTTATGATGGTGAGAAGAGCCGGCCGTTCCATTGGGGAACCCCGGAGAGGACGCCACAGAGGCCTCCTCAAAGAGTGGAGTTAAGGAGGATTCGGCGAAGTGGGTATTTCGCCTTCTTATTAGTATGCTCATATGAGTCTGGACAAACAGAGGGAAAATAAATCTTCCTCTCCCCTCGGGGAGAGGATCGAGGTGAGGGGGCAATTCCAAGGGAACACCCTCACCCCAGCCCTCTCCCGCCAAGGCGGGAGAGGGAGATGCCTGCCATTTCTATTTTGAGAAGATTAATATAGACAGGAGAGGGCCGCCGCGTTGTCCGTGAACGGCTCCTTTCCGAGGTTCTGACGATTTTTTTGCCAGGCCTGACGATTCGCCAAGGGGGGCGAAAATTGTTATAATGGATCAACGTGGCCGCAAGGAGCAAGCCTTTTGAGAAACGATGAACAATGAACCATGGACAATGGAATAAGAAAGAAAGACGAAAATCCAGTCCCTTGTCAAATTGGAGGAGAGGACGTGAGAAAGTTTTTGGACAAAGAATGGATCGGTCGGCTTTCAGAGATTGTGGGAGAGAAGAACGTTTTGACGGACGAGGAGAACCTCGAAAGGTACAGTCGGGACGAGACGATGGGGCTTCAGGCCTTTCCCGATGTGGTCGTCAAGGCCGGGAACGTCCAGGAGATATCAAAGGTCGTTCGTTTGGCCGCAGGGTGGGGTATTCCCGTTACACCGAGGGGCCTTGGTACGGGGCTTAGTGGTGGTTGTCTTCCAACGCTCGGAGGAATCGTCCTCTCGATGGAGCGGATGAAC
>Ga0315298_1001857_pt1 | contig 37665 bp, 29 predicted proteins | sample WHS_1_MG_FD_203077 | JGI IMG/M metagenome (GOLD analysis project Ga0315298, IMG submission 203077) | Extremophilic microbial mat communities from Washburn Hot Springs, YNP, Wyoming, USA - WHS_1_MG | ecosystem: Environmental > Aquatic > Thermal springs > Hot (42-90C) | place: USA: Wyoming...
CCGCGCCGCGGCAAGAACACCCAGTTTCCGCTGGCCGATCTGTTTCGGCAGTCCGTCTACAGCCGGCTGGCCGGCTACGAGGACGTCAATGACGCCGAGCGCCTGAGCCAAGATCCCACCTTCCGGCTGATCGGGTTGGAGAAGATCTCCCGAGCGCGGCGCGGCGCTGACTTCCCGGTTGCAATCCTTCGAGACCGAGATGCTGGCCGAAGAGGGGAACTTCGCCGCCTTAGCCCAGATCAACCGGGAGGGGGATTGTCTGGCGGCCAAGTTGCGGCCGGGCAGCGTCCACAGCGCCGAGGGTTGGGAGGAACTACTGTTGCCGGAGATTGATCGGCAACAGAAGCAGGGCAAGCAGGCCGTGAAGATGACCCGCCTCTCCTGGCATCGCTTTGGCTCGAATGAGGTGCGCCTGTGCCTGAGCGTGCTCGCCTACAACCTGGGGAACTTGTGGCGGCATGTCGTTCTCCGGTTGCGAGTCGGCAAGTGGTCGCTGACGGGCCTCCAGCAGCGGTTGGTGAAGACCGGGGGGGCGGCTGATCAAGCACGCCCGGTACTACTGGTTGTTGCTGGCGGAGGGTCACTTGACGCGGCGGCTGTTCGGGGCGATGCTGCGACGGGGCCCAGAGGGCGGCCCGGCGTTGCCAGCGCCGGCGGGATAGCGGGGGCCAAGGCCGCGGCAACCAAAGCTGGGCGGTCAAGATTGGAGCTTTTAGAGTGCGGGAGGATAGGGAGGTGTCCCTAGAAGTGCCCTTCGGACCGTTTTTTTTCGGCGCTGGAGCTGCCTGGAGGCAGCAGGAGCGCCCGATCCGGGGCCGTGCCAAAGGGGGAGGTGCGCAAAGAACGATCTGGGGCTTGACACGTGGGGGGTGGGTGTATATTGGTCGTGTCGGGGACTCCAAAATGGAAATTCCCGTTCAAAATGGAATGCGAATTTGCTCGCCGGCCGGCGGCAAGGCAAAACGACAGCAGGCAGGAACGTTTTCGCTTCAGAAAAAAGCCGGTTGCGGAATCGCTGGCTCCACGCAAATGCGATGGATGCAAACCGCGCTCACATTCCTGAGCCTTGCCGCGGCGCTTTGTGCCCAAGCCAACCTGGGGACCATCACCGGGTTGGTCACAGATACAGCTAATGCCGTTGTCCCCGGCGCGAGAGTGACGGTTCGGAACCTGGATACCAACATGGAGCGCACGAGCAGGAGTTCCGCCTCCGGTGACTTTACCATTACTAATTTGGCTCCCGGAAACTACGAGTTGACGGCCGAGATGGCTGGCTTCCGAACCTGGCGCAGAACGGGGATCGTCTTGGAGGTTGGACAGGTCCTCCGCATCGACGTGCGTTTGCAACTCGCCGCCTTAGCCGAATCGGTGGAAGTGACCGCTGAGATCCCTGCTATCAACGCTGAGCGCGGCGCTTCACAGGGTGACGTCATCACCCAGCGGGAGATACAGGAGTTGCCGCTACAAGAGCGGGATTTCATGGATCTTGCGTTCCTTGTAGCGGGAGTGGTGCCCATGGCTCAGGGTGGCAACGGTTCGGCCATTACTGCTGGCGGTGCGCGTAGCGACAACACCAACATGTATGTGGACGGCTTTAGCATCCGGGATAGCCGGCGCGGGCTCGCTAACGCACGGCCCAACGTTGACACGGTGCAGGAATTCAGAATGGAGACCGCGGGGTACTCGGCTGAGTACGGGCGTTTCTCCGGGGGCGTCCTGAGCATGGCATTGCGTTCCGGAGGTAACCGCTTTCACAGCGTTTTGTTCGAATCGCTGCGTAACAAGATGTTTGACTCTCGTTCCTTTTTCGACCCGGAGCGACTGGACCTGAAACGGAACCAGTTCGGTGCCACTTTCAGCGGGCCCCTGACGATTCCCAAGATCTACGAAGGTCGCAACCGCACTTTCTTCATCGCTAGTTGGGAGGGATTTCGGCAAGTCATCGGAGAAAGCGCGATGGGACGCGTGCCCACTGCTCTGGAGCGCACCGGGGACTTCACAGCCTCGCGGACGGCAGCCGGGGCTGCGGTCGTTGTGCGCGACCCTTACGCCAGCGGCTCGGCGCCCTTTCCTGGCAACCGGATTCCTCCAATCCGCTTTCACCCTGTCGCTGTGAGGCTGCTTGACTACTATCCCCTGCCCAATCGGGCCGACCCCCGCAACAACTTCCTCGCCATCGCGAGTGAGAAAAGCGCCTGGGATTCCATCTTCACGAAGCTTGATCACCGGTTGACGGCAAATGACAGTCTGACGTTCCGCTATCAAATCCGCTTGGGGCGGCCTTCGAATCCTTGGGCGGGTAGTGACCTGGGAACTTTCGGCAACACCCAAAAAGCCAACGACTCCTTGGCGGGCCTCGACTATACCCACATTTTTTCTCCGGCGCTGTTGCTGGAGTCGCGGGGTGGTTACAGCCGGACGGCTACGCGCCAGAGGTGCATCTGGAACGGGCAGGACATTGCGGGACAGCTCGGCATTGTCGGAACCACAACCGATCCCGAGTTGGTCGGTTTTCCCCGGTTCACCGTGAGCGATCATTTGCCGCTGGGATGCGTGGCTTCCCAGCCGGTTCGGTTCCATGTGACCAACATCCAAGTCGGCGGCAAGCTGACATGGATCCACGATAAGCATGTCCTGAAGTGGGGCTATGACGTCACGCGGCTACGATTGAACCAGCCCAACAACAGTAACGCTCGCGGCACCTTTGTGTTCCAAGATCGGTGGACGGGATATCCAGTGGGGGACTTCTTGCTTGGCTTGCTGAACAGCAGTTCGAGGTTGGTTCAGCCGTCCCGCGCGTATCTGCGCGAGACCAGCATGGGCGCCTTCTTCAATGATGATTACAGGGCCACGCGGTCGCTCACGCTCAACGTTGGGATGCGCTATGAACTCAATCTGCGCTTCAAGGACCGCTATGGGCGGATGTCCAACTTCGTTCCGGGCCTCAACAAGATCGTGATTGCCAGCGACCAAGCCCAGCCTGGCCTTGGTTCGGTTGTGAGGCAGGCAGGCCTGAGCGATCGGGTTGCTCTGGCGCGGGAGGTAGGCCTGCCGAAGTCGCTCACTTACCCGGACTACACGAATCTTGCGCCGCGATTCGGCTTTGCATGGCGGCCCTTGAAGGCTCAGCAGATGGTCATTCGGGGCGGCTACGGTTTTTTTTACGGCGGCGAGCGACTTGAGACCTTGGTTAACGCTTTGATGAACAGCTTCCCATTCAGCGTGAGTCAATCGTTCTCTCGGGTACCCAGTGATCCCGCCGGGCTGACGCTTTCCAACCCGTTTCCGGAGCCGCGCGCTTCGCTGAGTGGGGCGACCAATACCACCGGGGTGGATCTGCACCCACGCACGGCGTATTTGCAAAGCTACAACCTTGCTGTTGAGCGCGAGCTGCGGCGCGGAGTTGTGCTCGAGATAGCCTACACTGGGTCGAAGGGCACACACTTGGTGCGGCGGTACGACATCAATCAGCCGGTACGCAGCCTGCAACTATACCAGTTAGGCATTCCCTTCCAGAGGCCCTTCTCCGGCTTGAATACGGTGGACTATTATGCCTACGGATCTAACTCTATCTATAGCGCTGGGCAGCTATCGCTGCGCCGCCGTGCAGCTAGGGGCCTCTTCTACCGAGTGAGTTACACATACGCTAAGTCTATCGACGATGCTTCGCAAATCGGGGCCGGCGACGGCGGTTTCAACGGTGCACAGGACGCCCGGAACCTCAGAAGTGAGCGGGGGCGTTCGGATTGGGATCGCGGGCACGCATTCAGCGCGGCATTTTCGTGGCCGCTGCCATTGGGGCGCGGGCGGCGGCTCCCTGGCGGGGCCCAGGGACTGTTGGGCGCGTTAGTAAATCACTGGCAGGTGAGTGGAATAATCACCATGTATACCGGCGCTCCATTCACGGTCCTCACCGATAAGGTCAACCTGGACCTGGGCGAGTCTCAGCGGCCCAATCGGCTGGGCAGCGGTAAGCTTGATGATATACCAGGCGCGGGTAGGCGGGGCGTGGACTACCCCTTCTTCCGCCTCTCAGACTTCGAACCGGTGCCGCGGTGTGAATCGGTGGATCGGTGTCTGCCGAGCCCCCACGGTTTTTCTCCTTTCAGTTTCGGCAACTCGGGCAGGAACATCCTGGATGGCCCCGGGTTTAATAACATCAATTTGGCGCTGATGAGGAACTTCCGCCTTGGAGAGAACCAACTGCAATTGCGGTGCGAGGTGTTCAACGCATTTAATCACCCGAATTTCCGCTTGCCGAACCGTTACTTCAACGCGCTTGATGGCGGCATGATCACCTCGGCTCAGACTAGCGGACGCGGCGGGCCGCGCGTGATGCAACTGTACCTTAGGCTGGAGTTCTGAGTTCTAGGTGTCGAAGGATCTCGAGCGGCGTTGCGCGCATCGCCGCAAGGAGGAGCACCATGAGACCGAAGGAAAGCGCGGAAATTGCTTTGGGGAAGCAGAGAGGGGGACTGATGACGGGAGCAGTGCTCGTTAGCCTTTTCTTGTTGATCTCGCCGGCGTTATCGCGACCCGCCACGCTGGTTCGGGATGGGAAGCCTAGCAGCGTCATAGTGGTGCCGGACGGCTACAAGCCCGTGGCGCAGCAGGCAGCGGAGCTGCTGCAAAGCACTCTGGCTAAGATGACGGGGGCAACCATTCCTATAGAGCCAGAGGCCAGAGCGGGCCCGTCCGCCTCGATCCGGCGTGTGTGGGTATCGGTCGGGGATACGCGGTTTGCACGCTCCAAGGGCCTCCGGTTCGAGGCACTCGGACCGGAAGAAATCCGGCTCACCGTGGCGCCTGAATACGTAATCGTCGCAGGCAACGACGGTCCCGCGGGCTGCGCCGCGCATGAGATTCAACGCGGCACCTACTTCGCCGCCGTGGAGCTGCTAGAACGGTTGGGTGTGCGCTGGCTTTGGCCTGGCAAAGGTGGCGAGGTAATCCCTGCCAGGAGGACAGTTTCGCTTGGCCCTTTGCGGTACGCATATACGCCGCCGCTAATTCAGCGGCACCTACGTTTCACCGCAAAGGACGGCGAGTTCAAGTACGGGGTCAGGCTCAAGGATGCTGGCTTGGAACCGGGTGACTGGCCTGAGAAGATGCGCCTGGGATACAGTCGCCGGATCAATATCGGCCACAACTTCGGAGATTGGTACGAGAAGTACTTCAAAATCCACCCCGAATATTTTGCCACTGGAGAGGATGGCAAGTCCTTTGGCTGGCTCAATAACGTGCAACGTAGCAAGTTGTGCGTGAGCAACCCGGCGGTGCTCGAGCAGGTGGTGAAAGAGGCCCTCGAGTTCTACCATGGTTGCGCTAATCCAAAACTCGCAAGTTTCTCGCTGAGCCCCACGGACAACCAGGCGGGTCACTGCATGTGCGCCAACTGCCGGAAATGGGATGCGATGGACGGACCAAGGGAATCATGGAACTTTTGTACCGGCGAGGGCGGAAAAACGTGTACCACGGTGCACCACGTTTCCCTGACCGATCGCTATCTTACGTTCTGGAACAGGGTGGCGGAGCGCTTGGAGCAGCAAGCGCCCGGTCTGTTGCTCGGTGCCATCGCTTACGGTGTTTATCGGCACCCACCCGTGCATGTGCGGGCGCACAGAAACCTGGTTATCGCATATGTGGGCATGGATTACACCAATGAAGCTATTCGCCGCACCGCTCTCATCCAGTGGGACGGCTGGGCAGCTAGAGTCGGCCGCATGATGTTTCGCCCCAATTGCATGAGAGAGGGCTACGGTTTCCCTTTGCTCTGGCCTGTGCGGATGGCTCAAGACTTGAAGCATTTTGTCCGCACCGGCCTCATCGGTGTAGACATTGCCAACATTCACCAGCATTGGGCAACGCAAGGCCTGAATTACTACGTGCTCGCTAGGATGCTATGGAACCCGCAGCTCGAGCCTTGGGGCATCATCGACGATTACTGCCGCGCAGGATTCGGCCCCGCTGCACCGGCGGTGCGGCGCTACTTTTCTAAGCTCATCCAACTGACAGACCAGTTAGCGGCTTACAATGGGCGGCACGAGACGGACGTAGGAGGCATCCTAGCGCGCGGCGAGGCCACTGAAGATGTCGAACGGGGTCCCAGCAAACCCCGAGCTTCGCTACTTCCCGCCTGGGAGGCGATCTACACCCAGGCGGCGATTGGGCAACTGGAAGGATGCCTGAGCGAGGCCCGCCGCCTGGCGGCGCGCCCCGAGCACAAAGCGCGCGTGGAGTTCCTCGCGCTCGGCTCCGAGTACGCCAAACTGGACCTTAAGATGAAGCAGGCCCTGGCGCGGTATCTACGAGATCCTGAGAGCAAGGAGAAGATGATCGATTTCGTGCGCGCTCTCGCTGCGTTGGAGCAGTGGCGGAAACAGCACACAAGCAGTCAGGCGGTCGGGGTAGTGGCAGGCAATTACTGGTTCTTTCATAAGCAGTTGCAGGGGACGCCGGGCAGCCGCTTCGTCGCACTCGTCATCCCGGAAAAGCTCGCCGACGGTGAGTATAAATTGAGCCTGTTGGCCGTTTCTCCCGACCAGCGCATAGCCGCCATGCAATTGAGCAGCGACGGGAAGACATGGTCCGAGCCGCGCCCCTATGAAGCCGAAATTAGATGGCATGGCCAGGGCAAGGTTTTCGTACGTTTCCGCCTCGAGACCGAAAGGGGTGCCGAGTGGTCCAGGCCCGTGCATGCGCCGCTATGAGACGTCCTAAAAGACGCGCCGCCTCACCCTTTGCGCTGGGAAACACCGCCTCGTGAATGGGCGTCACATGTGCCTGCACACTAGGGATGGTGCTGCCACCAGCGCCTCAGGCGAAGTAGCGCTCGATGAAGGTAATGTTCCGAGTCGTCACCGCGATGCAGTGCTCGGGGCTTGGATGCGAGCTCTCGAAAACTAACCAACCGTCATAGCCAATCTGCTTGAGGGCCGCCAGTGCCGCTTTCCAATCCACGCGGCCTGGTTCTTCCAGCAAGCGGTCTTCGTTCTTGAGATGGACCTGCCCAATACGCGCCCGCCCCAGCTTTGCGATGCCTGGTATGGCCTGCCCCTTGTGTCCGTACCACTCGCAATTGTCCGGGTCGTAGTACACGCGAACATTGGCGTGGCCGACCAAGTCTATCAACTTGCTGTCGTCGGAGGGGCTGAGCGATGTCTCCAAACATATCGTGACGCCCGCACCCGCAGCGAACGGAGCAAGCTTCTGGAGCAGTGAGACGACCGGAGCGTAGGACGGCTCCTGTTGCATATTGGGGCAATTGTCGCCAAAGGCGGCCACCAAAATTACCGCCGCACCGATGTCTTCAGCCGCCTGAATGGCCTTCCGGATGTGCTGCTCGGCAGCTACGGGCTGGAGAATGGAAGCGCCACGCGTCCAAATGCCCGCCAGTGAGGGCACCTTCAAGCCGGCACGCTCCGCAGACCGGCGGTAGGCCATCAGCGTCTCGCGGTCCCAAAGGGTGGTGCCTTTGAAATGCACCTGCAATTCGATGCCCGAGAGGCCGGGGATCCGGCGGGCGAGATCAAAGACCTCTGGCCCGGGGCCCACGGCCATGTTAGCCTGCCTGTGACCGATCTTCAAACCTGAAGCAGCACGCTCTCCCTCCGCGCTGACGAGCGGGGCCAGCGCCGGAAAAATCAAGAATTCTCTCCGGCTCCCCATAGCTTCAATCCTCATGGCGCCTTAATTCGGTTCGAGCGGCGACCGGGCTCGGATGCCGTGGCACGACGTATTCAACGTTGGCGCCGCCGCTGTCCAAGCCGTAGCTGTTGATTCACAAATACTTTCTTCCCGTTCCGTCACGGCCGCCATGCCCGCATGCGTTCCAGCGGGACGAACCCGGTCATGAGGTCGTTGTAGCGGATCCACAGATAATCCACCACGAAATCGTTCTTCACGCTTGCAACGTAGCGCTCGCGCTCTTCCCAGGCTGCCAGTGCTTGGCTGAAGGCTCGCATATCGGGCGAAGGGGGCGCAGACACGTTCTGCGAAAGGTCCCACCCGGCCGCAAGCAATGGAATGGTCTTCGTGATGGCCTCCATGGTCAGCTCAAAATAACGAAACCCGGCCTGAAGAAACTCGACACGCCTCCTGTCATCGCCCTCCGCCAGCGTATGCGCTTCTTGTAAGTCGCGCCGGCACGCCGCCAGAAACTCCTCGGGGTAAATACTCCGCACGAGCCGATATTCGGCGAGCGTCGGCCGGAGCATACTGGCGTCCTCAACGACGTCCGCAGCCTTCTTCCACTGTTCTGCCATGCGCTCAAAATAGCGGGCAACGGCCGGGCCTGCCTTCCCGAAGCCCTTCTCGACGTAGTCCCGGACGATCAGCCCAGGATCGGCGGCGGGATTCCATAACACCTTGGAGAGGACGTAGTAGTTCAGTCCGTTGATCGCAAATCCGTCACCCGCTTGGGTTTCAAAATACCGGTATCCCAATTGGTACAAGTGGCGCACACTACGCGCGATGAGCTCGGGCACAAAACGCGGCATCTCCGGAAACCTGGACTGAATGAGGTATTCGTAAATGCCCAGTTGCGTGGCCCACCGACTCCACTTTTCCGCTTCGGCGTAGTCCGCCTGTCTGGCTTTCTCGTTCCAGTGATTCACCAGGTGAGATGTGTATTGCACCAACAGGTGCGGGTGTGCCTTCACTTTCAGCGGAGCGGGGCGCGCCTGCCCGTACGCCAGCATGAGCACCATCTTTCTAGGGTGCGTCTTTGCGAGCTCCTCCGCCACCTGGTTGCCGAACGTAACAATGCGGTCCGTGATCACCGGTAGTTTCCCGCCCTTTCCTTCTTCCAGCGTGGCACCCGAATCGAGGCGCCGGCAGCGATCACACTCGCAAAAGCCGCGGCCGTCGTTCATTCCGATCGAAACCACGTCGTAATCCGGATGCTCAGTGAAATAGCGGCGGCAGTAAGCCACCGTGAGCTGGATGACATCAGGGTTGGTGGTGCAAGGCTGCATGTTGTGTTTGCCGTCGAACCTCCGCCAGTCGCCTCGCTTTCCGTCCACCAGGGCGAAATATTCGGGATGGACCGGACCGTATTTTGCCGGGGGCAGAATGTTGCCGAAATTATGCCCGCTCTGCACGCGCAGGCCGCCAAACCGATTGCGCTTCTCCCAGAGCTTTTGGGTTGCCTGATGCTCGGCAGTGATGCCGAGCTCGCGTTGCTTGGTCCAGCGATCCGCCGGACCCCAAAGCGCTCCACCGGGGCCGAGATGCCGCCACAGGAAAGCCGGTTGCTCGACGATCGAGAGGGTGGGCACGCGGAGGCTCATAGTCTTCGGCACCACGGTACCAATCTCGCCGGGCCATAGCCAGCGCACGCCCAGGAAGCGTTCTAAGAACGTGTAAACTGCGAACGAGGTGCCCTGGGGCGGCTTTCCAGCAAGGATCAGCCTGTCTGTGGAGGCCTCGATAATGAAGCCCTCTCCCTTGAGAGCCGCGAGCCGAGCGCGTACATGGGGCGGACATGCGGCAAGGCCCACGAGAATCTTCGTCTTTAACCCAGTTGTCGGAAGCGTTGCACCAGTGGCTCTGCGTATGTAGTCAACGAGTTCTCGCGCAGCCTCGCGTTCGTCGGCGGACGCGCCCGGCCCCAACACTACCTGAGCCGCCGGTCGGCCGTCCTTGACCAAGACCAGGTCAGCGCCAGAAACCTCGCCGAGGGTGGCCACTACTGCGCAGACAAGCACCGCCAGCGGTTTCATAAGCCGCCCCAACCGCCCCCACGAAGGCTGAGAGGAAGGGCATGCGCTGAGCGGAGCTAGTTCGTGCATTCTGCCGTCGCAGACGGGCAGAGGCACTGCTGGAGCCACGTTAGAATTCGATCCTGAGTTGCAAATTGGCATGGCGGTGCGAAGACCGCTCGGGATATAAGCGGTTGGGTAAGGAAAACCATTGGCCGGTTCCCGCCGTGGAAATATTGGTCCGCATATCTATGAAATGGGGTGTGTTAAATAGGTTCGAGATGGCGCCGGTGAATAGCAAGCGAACCCTCTCGGTAATGGAGAACTGCTTGCTGAGCGCAAGGTGGTGAACATTGACGCCCTGGCCCTCGAGGATGTTCGCGCCTGAGTTACCAAAACGGCCAGGCTCCGGGACCCGGAAGGCGGAAGGATCAAATCCCCGGTCCACACACCTTTGGCTGGGTTCGATATTGCCGTCGGCAATGCGGTCCGGGAGTCCGCCGACCGTGTTGGTGTTGGAGGGGTCAAAGCCGGAAAAGGCTGGGCTGAAATACAGCCCGGTCGAAAAGACACTGATCGTTTGCAGGTTCCAGCCGCCGATAATGGCGTTCGCGAGCCAGTGCGCACTGCTTAGGTAGCGGCGGCCGCGTCCCCAAGGCAGGTCAATCATGGTCTCGATGACGGCCCGGTGGCGCCGGGTGAGGGCGTCGCGCGCCCACCGGGTGGTTACGTTGTAAGGATTCTCTGTGATGAGCCAGTTGTGCATGTTGTTGGCCCACGTCCAGTGGGCGTTGAAGCTGATCAAACCGACCTTGCGCTGCACTTGAACTTGCAATGAATCGTACTTGGACTTTCCGTCCTCACGTACCTCGGTTGTGGAAACAAACTGCGGAAACGGGCGCCGCGCGGGCGTAAACGGAATCAAGCTAGGCCGCGGCTTGTTCGTGTTTAACTCATAATTCAGGCCGAGGCTGCGCGAGCCCACGTACGACAACCTGAGCCCGATATCGCCCAGTTGTCTCTCCACCGTGAGGTTAAACTGGTGAATCACACCATTGTGAGTTTGCAGCGGATACCCGCGGACACTCTGGGAAGGGACCGTCGCCGTGGCGATGCTGGCGGGAAAGGGATTGGGAAAGGCAAACATGGGTTGCCCGCCGACGATCGAATTCACGTAGGTTTCGGCAATCTGAAAAGGACCGCCGCCCGAGACGCGATCGAAGTAATCTATCCGATACGTGAAGGCGCCATAGCCGCCGCGCACAACCAGACCATCCTGCAAGCGATAAGCGAAGCCGAGGCGTGGTCTGAAATTCCTTTTGTCCGGGCTGGGCACTACCTTTCCCTCCACCACCTTAATGTTCTTGGGATATAGCGGGCTGACAGCTCGCAGAGTCCCAGGCGCCACAACAACGTTGCCGGTAGCAGGGTCCCAGTTGAACTGGTAGCCGTCCTCATAGGTGGGAGAGCCGAAGTACTCCCAGCGAACTCCGTAGTCTAAACTCAACCGGCGCGAGAAGCGGAAGGTGTCCATCGCGAATAATCCCAGTTCATAGGCCCGCAACGTGCGGCCGGTGAAAGGATCCAGCCGCGTGCTGGTGTATGGGTAACCCAGCAGGAAATCGGCGAAGGCATGTCCCGTCATGATACCGTTGAAGTTAAAGTTGCCGTAGTTGCTGTTAGGTATTTTCGACGAAAAGGCGGTGAACCTTCTGAGGACTCCACCCAGCTTGGACACGTGGCGACCTTTTACCCACGTCAAGCTCTCGTCATAAGTAAAGGTGTGGTCATCGGCTGCCACTCCACCAGCGGTGACCTCCAACGAGGTGAAACCAGTAATATTCATGGTGGGGAAGCCCATCGTGCTCAAGTTCTTACGGTTCACTCCCTGAAGGCCGATGGTGCGCACCACTTGGGCTGCGTTAATTGGGGTTCGCCCATCCACTTCCTCTCCATCCACAATTTTGTCCGGCGCCCAGCCGAAGCGGAAGGTGTTGACCAGTGAGGGGGTGAAGATGTGCGTGTCGGAGAGGACCATCTGCTGGTGGTCACGGGTGCGGGTCCATTCGAACCCCGGCAAATTGCCACTCAACACGTACGGGGTCATCCTTCCGGTCCAGCGGCTGTAGAGGGTGTTCTTTTGGGAGACATTGTAGTCAATTCGCACAAAAGGCCAGTCGCCCTTGTAGAGATCATCGGGGTAATCATGAGCGAAGCCGCAGTTGTTTGTTAATGCGCCGGGAGCCCCCAGGTTGGGCAAGGGGATATAGAGATCTAATACCTTCTGGGAAACGGAGCTGAACCTCTGGGCAGGGATCTTCCTGCCGGGGAATGGTTGCCCGCTCAACGGGTCCCGAATAGAAGTGCTCACCTGCGAGAAGTCACCCTGGCGCATTTGCAGGCTGGGCACGCTGGCGATCTTGTAAGATCCCAGCGGGAGGCGCTGTGCAAACCAGGAGGCGTAGAAGAAGGCCTTGCCCTTGACAATCGGCCCTGCCGCCTCCACTTGCCACTCATGTTGCAAGAACGGCGTCTTCCTGGGGTCGAAAAACCGGCGGGCTTCTAAGCCGGAATTATAGTGACGGTAAAGCAGCGAGCCATGGAATCGGTCAGTCCCGCGCTTTGAGGTCATCTGGTAGTTGGCTATGCGGGATTGATCCGCGCCGACATTGACAGAGCCAACGGTCAGCTCTTCGAAGAAGTAAACGTTGTTCATTTGGTTGCCCTGTCGGTCGTTCTCCACGCCGTCGAATCCGTGCGAAACTTGGTTCGATGGCTGGCCCGCTACTTGAGCGTTGCCACCCTGCGCTTGAACACCAGGCAATAGAACCATGAAAGTCCAAGGCTTGGGGTAATTGTTGTTGAGGGGCGAGTCTTTGATCCTCGTGGCCGTTACTGCGCTCGCAATTGTGGCGGTCTCGGTTGTAATGACAGCGGCGCCCGCTGTCACCGTCACCTGATCTACAACCTCACCAAGCTGGAGCTTAATATCAAGCCGCCGGATCTGCCCGGCTTCCAGGCGGATTTCATCGGCGATGAAGGTCTTGAAGCCAGAGCGGGCGACCGTGAGCCGGTAAATGCCTGGCCGAAGATCCGGGATCTCGAAGCTGCCGTCCTCACGCGATTGCATGATCCGGGCGACCACATTCGTGGTCCGGTCAACCAGCTTCATCTCAGCGCCGGGCACGACTGCCCCCGATTGATCGGTTACTGTCCCCCGCAGCGTGGACAAGGTCAACTGGGCGGGCGAGCATGCAACGGTCAAGAACCACGCCCACCAGCGGATACGCAAGCATGACGAGCTCACTGGATGCCTCCTTTCTAGCGCGCAGGCGCTGGGTGCGGTGCGGAGCATCTAGGCCTGCACCGCAACCTATAGTATATCAGATCCCAAACGCCCTGTCAGCCCCCAAAGGCGCCTTGCGAGCCGACAGGCTGAGCCAAAGCCGGCGAACCACTTCGATGGCCGTGCGCACCCGATGCGTGCCGCGGCGCAGATAGCGGAGCCGCTAGAGCCGTTCGATGATCAGAGCCAACACCAGGATCAGCCACCCGAGCAACAAGCTGTTGGTTTGGTGATGGCAGATGTGTTCCATGCCCTGCTGGTTCTTGGCCAACTCAGCCGGGATGGGCGCCTCGTGGATCAGCGCGCCCACGATCAAAGGCTGTGGCCTATCCCGTGGCTAGCCGTGCTGGCCCAAAGCCAGCGCCCCAGCCGTTTCCCAGGGGTTTACGCGAACGGGGTCCGGGGATTCGCTCGGCGCCACAGCGAAAGCCAAGGCGAGAACTGCTGCTGGCGGGGACGACGGGACTCGAACCCGCGACCTCCGACGTGACAGGCCGGCGTTCTAACCATCTGAACTACGTCCCCGATCTCTGGAGGCCGTCTCCATCCGATATTACCACGGCCGCCGACCGCGGTACAATTTCCCCATGAAGGCTCGCTTCGCCTACTGCTTTGCGTTGATCGTTATCCTCGCGGCACTCTCCGGCGAGGCTCAAACGGGGGTCGGCCGCATCCATCGGGCCGACCCGGCACTGGACGCTATCGTTCCCCGTACCGCCGTCATTGAAAAGCTGGCCGGCGGCTTCGGGTTTACTGAAGGCCCCGTCTGGTTACCAGATGGCTCGCTACTGTTCAGCGATATCCCCAACAACGTCATCCACCGTTGGACGCCCGACGGCAAGGTCACCATATTCCGCAAACCCTCCGGATACGACGGCACCGATGCTCCGCCCGGGGCTTTCATCGGTTCCAACGGCCTCACCTTGGACCGCCAGGGCCGTCTTGTGATCTGCGAGCACGGCAACCGGCGCGTCACCCGCCTGGAAAAAAACGGCCAGCTCACCGTGCTGGCGGACCGCTATCAGGGCAAGCGACTCAACAGCCCCAACGATGCCGTCTTCAAGTCCGACGGCTCGCTGTATTTCACCGACCCGCCTTACGGCTTGGTCAAGCAAGACGAAGATCCCGCCAAGGAGCTTCCTTTCTCGGGAATTTACCGGCTGGCCGGCGGGAAATTGGAGTTGTTGTCAAAGGAACTGACCCGGCCTAACGGCTTGGGGTTCTCGCCGGACGAGAAGTTTCTTTACGTGGCCAACTCCGACGTCAAGCGCAAGATTTGGATGCGCTTCGAAGTGCGTCCCGATGGCAGGCTAGGCCCGGGAAAGGTCTTCTACGATGTCACTGCCGAAACTGCCGAAGGACTCCCGGATGGGCTGAAGCTTGACCGCCAAGGCAACCTCTACGCTACCGGTCCTGGAGGCGTCTGGATCTTTTCGCCGCAAGGCAAGCACCTGGGGACCATCCAGCCGCCCGAGGTGCCCGCCAACTGCGCCTGGGGTGATAAGGACGGACGCACGCTTTACATGACGGCTCGCACCGGCCTTTACCGCATAAGGCTTGCCGTGGCCGGCTTGCGCCCGTAAGGAGCGGTTCCCACAAAACCTGAATAATTTGTTATATTGAAAGCAGGGCCATCCATCATGGGCGTCAAAGCTCTATTCCCCCACGGTGCTCAAGTCGAGCACGGAAAATTCGGCTTCGGCACAGTCATTTCCTGCAACGAAGAGCACATCGTCATCCGCTTCGACGACTACGGCGAGAAGAAATTCGTCACGCCGATCGTATTGCCGGCTTTGAAAAAGAGCGATCGCCAGCCGCCGCCCGAGAAGCGCAGCGCGCGGCGGAAGACTAAGCCCGCCACGGCGGCAGCCGCCCAGTGAGGGCTGGTTCGCTCTGCTAGACTGGGAACTCCGGTGAAATTCGGGGTAGTGGTTTTTCCCGGCAGCAATTGTGACCACGATGCCTGGTGGGCGATCACCCACAATCTCGGCCAGACCGCTGAGTTCATCTGGCACGACTCGGAATCCTTGGGCAATGTTGACGCCGTGATCCTGCCCGGCGGGTTCTCCTACGGGGATTACCTCCGCTGCGGCGCCATCGCCAAGTTCTCCCGCATCATGCGCGCTGTGGAGCGCTTTGCTCGCGAAGGCGGGCTGGTTCTGGGCATTTGTAATGGCTTTCAGATCCTGGTTGAAGCCGGCCTGCTGCCCGGTGCGCTGATACGCAATCGCAGCCTGAAGTTCATCTGCCGCCAGGTCGTGTTGCGTACCGAGACCGATCAATCGCCTTTTACCTCGCAGTTAAGTAAAGGACGGCTGGTGCGCATGCCGATCGCGCACGGCGAGGGTTGCTATGTCGCCGACGCGCGGACGCTCGAAGAATTGGAGGTCGAGGAGCGCGTGGCCTTCCGCTATTTAGACAACCCCAATGGCTCGATGAATGACATCGCCGGCATCCTCAATGCGGGTCGCAACGTGATGGGGTTAATGCCGCATCCGGAGCGGGCGGCCGATCCGCTTATGGGTTCGGTAGACGGCTTGCTGATCTTCGAGTCCATGGTGGCTGCTCTTTCGCACGCGCGATGACTGCCATTACGCCGGAGCTAGTCGCGGCTCACCAGTTAACGCCCGAGGAATACCAGCGCATAGTAAGACTGCTGGGTCGCCCCCCGACCTACACCGAGCTGGGCATCTTCAGCGTGATGTGGAGCGAGCACTGCTCTTACAAGAGCTCGCGCCTGCATTTGAAAAAGCTGCCTACGCGAGGGCCGCACGTACTGCAAGGCCCCGGCGAGAACGCGGGCGTCATTGACATAGGCGATGGGTGGGCAGCGGCCTTCAAGATCGAATCTCACAATCACCCCAGCTTTATTGAACCCTTCCAGGGCGCCGCTACCGGCGTGGGCGGCATCCTGCGCGACATCTTCACCATGGGAGCGCGACCCATCGCGGTGATGGATTCGCTGCGCTTTGGGCCGCTCGACGATCCCCGCGTGGGAGCACGCAATCGCCGGATCCTGGAAGGGGTGGTCTCCGGGATCGCTCACTACGGCAATTGCTTCGGCGTGCCCACGGTGGGCGGCGAATGCGTGTTCGAGCCCTGCTACAACGGCAACCCGCTGGTGAACGTTTTCGCTTTGGGGGTGTTTCGCCAGGACCGCATTTTCTATGCGCGCGCCTGTGGCGTGGGCAACGCCGTGGTTTACGTAGGCGCCAAAACGGGACGCGACGGCATTCATGGCGCCTCCATGGCCTCGGCTGAGTTCAGCGAGGAATCCAAACAGAAGCGACCCAATGTGCAGGTGGGCGACCCCTTTATGGAAAAATTGCTCCTGGAAGCCTGCTTGGAGGCGATGGAAACCGGCGCCATAGTCGGCATCCAGGACATGGGTGCCGCCGGCCTGACGTGCTCGACGTGTGAAATGGGCAGCCGCGGCGGCACCGGCATTGAGATCGAGTTGGCGCGGGTGCCCCAGCGCGAGGCCGGCATGACGCCTTACGAAATCATGCTCTCGGAATCGCAGGAACGCATGCTGCTGGTGGTTGCGCGGGGCCGCGAGGAGGAAGTTTTTCGCATTTTCCGCAAGTGGGGCTTGGATGCCGTGGCCGTGGGCGAGGTCACCGGCGACGGCCTGCTCCGCGTCAAGCATCATGGCGAAGTGGTAGCCGAAATTCCCTCTCGCGCCCTGGCCGATGAGGCCCCGGTCTACGACCGTCCGCGAACGCGCCCGCTGCGCACGGCGCCTACAGAGGGCCCGGCTTTTGCCAGTCAGAACCTCAAGGCGGACTTGCTCCGCTTGCTGGGTTCGGGCGATCTTTGCGACAAGCGCTGGATCTGGGAGCAGTACGACTACATGGTGCGCACCAACACGGTGCTGGGCCCGGGCGCCGACGCGGCCGTGCTGCGGATCAAAGAGACGGCTACTTCACTGGCCATGGCGCTGGACGGCAACGGCCGTTACTGCTATTTGGACCCGCGGCAAGGGGCACGGCTGGCGGTGGCCGAATGCTGTCGCAACGTCTCTACCGTCGGGGCCTTGCCGGTAGCCGCCACCAACTGCCTGAACTTCGGTAATCCTGAGCGGCCCGAGATAATGGCTCAGTTAGTGGAAGCCATCGAGGGAATGGGCGAGGCCTGCGCCTTCTTCGAAACGCCCATAACCGGGGGCAACGTCAGCCTGTACAACGAAACCCTGGGAGAAGCCATTTACCCCACCCCGGTGTTAGGCGTGGTAGGGCTGATGAAAACGCGTCCGCCGGTGACGCCCGCTTTCAAGGCTGAAGGCGCCCACGTGATGCTGGTGGGAGGCCTGGGCGCCTGCACCTTGACCGAATTCGGCTCCTCGCAATACGCCAAAGTGATTCTGGGGGAGCTGTGGGGTTTGCCGCCGGCTCTGGATATGGACTACGAGAAGCGCGTGCAGGCCGCAGTGCGCGAAATCGTGAACGCCGGGCTGGCTGAATCTGCGCACGATGTTAGCGACGGTGGGCTGGCCATCGCGCTGGCGGAATCTTCGCTGGAAGGCATCGGAGCGGAGGTTGACCTGCCCAGCGACATGCGTCCTGAGTTTCTGCTTTTCCATGAGGGGCCTTCCCGCGTGCTCATCTCGACGCGGCAGCCTGGGCAACTCGAGCGGATCGCAGCCAGATACGGTGTGGAAGCCCTGCGGATTGGCGAAACCAAGGCGGGCACGCTGCGCATCCGGCAGCGGGGCCGGGTGCTAGTGGACTGCGCCATTGAGCAGTTGCGAGAACCGTGGCGTCTGGGGCTAGAAAGGCTCTTGAAGGAGTGAGGGATGCCGTTTCGCGATGAGTGTGGCGTAGTGGCCGTTTACGGCCATCCGGAAGCCGCCAATTTGGCTTACTTGGCGCTGTACGCCTTGCAGCATCGCGGCCAGGAGTCGGCCGGTATCGCCACCAGCGACGGCCGCGAGGTGCGCTGCTGCAAGCGCATGGGCTACGTGGCCGATATCTTCACCCCTGAGCAGATCGCCGCCATGCCAGGCGAGCTGGCCATCGGGCATACGCGCTACTCGACCGCCGGGGAAAGCTCGGCTGTCAACGCACAGCCCTTCGCGGTGGTTTGCAACAAGGGGCACATTGCGGTAGCTCACAACGGCAACCTGACCAACGGCGCCCTGCTGCGCCGCCAGCTTGAACGCGAGGGTTCGATCTTCCAGGCCTCCAGCGACACCGAAGTGGTTCTGCACCTAGTAGCGCGCTCGCGTGAACGCGATCTGGCGGCCGCCCTGCGCGAGGCGTTGCTGGAGCTGCAAGGCGCCTTCTCGATGGTTTTCCTGGCCCAAGATCGCATCATAGTAGCGCGTGATCCCTGCGGCTTCCGGCCCTTGGCCATGGCTCAGATGGAGCTTTCCGGCGGACGCAAGTGTTATGTTTTCGCCTCGGAAACCTGCGCTTTCGATTTGATCGGGGCCACTTATTTGAGCGAGGTCGAACCGGGCGAAATGGTTATCGCCGGGCCCCACGGGCTGGTGCGTGAGCGCTACGCTCCCCGCCGCCGCACCGCCTACTGCGTTTTCGAGCATGTTTATTTCTCGCGTCCGGATTCGGTAGTTTTTGGGCGCGCGGTGCAGGAGTCCCGCGAGATGTTGGGCCGCCTGCTGGCGCGCGAGCACCCGGTGGAGGCCGACGTAGTGGTACCGGTGCCGGACTCAGGTGTAGCGGCGGCCATCGGCTATTCAGCGGAGTCGGGCATCCCCTTCCGGCACGGGCTTATTCGCAACCACTACGTGGGCCGCACGTTCATCGAACCCTCCCAAGCCATACGCGATTTCGGGGTAAGGCTGAAGCTGAATCCGGTCCGGCATCTGCTCGAAGGCAAGCGCGTGGTTCTGGTGGATGACTCCATCGTGCGCGGCACCACCAGCCGGAAGATCGTGCGGATGGTAAGGCAGGCCGGGGCGCGCGAAGTGCACCTGCGCATTTCCTGCCCGCCCATCATCTCGCCTTGTTTTTACGGCGTGGACACGCCTACCAAAAAAGAACTCATCGCCGCCAACAGCACGGTGGAGGAAATCCGGCGCTTCGTGGATGCGGATACGCTCGGCTACCTCTCGCTGGAAGCGCTGCGGGAAGCGGTCAACGACTGGCGTGAGCAATACTGCTACGCCTGCTATACGGGCCGTTATCCTACCGAGCTGGCCAACCTCGAAGAACTGATGGCGGAGGCCAGGAGCCGGCGCTGAGATGTCCGCGCAAATAGCCCCCTCCGCGCTTCGCGTACGCTATTCCCGCATCCGCGAGCTGGCTGAGCTGGCCATGAGAATGGAGGGCGTGCTCAGGCTGTATTTCGGCGAGGCCAGCACACCCACGCCTGACTACATCAAGCGCGCCGCCTGGCAGGCCCTTCAGGATGGATACACTTACTACACCGAAAATGCCGGCCTGCCTTCGCTGCGCCGGGCCCTGGCTGCGCACTACCGGCGATTGCACGGCGTGGAACTGGACCCGGAGGGTGAAATCGTGATCACCGCTTCCGGAGTGCAGGCGCTGCACGTGGCCATCCGGGCAGTGCTGGACCCCGGCGATGAAGCCCTGGTGCTGACGCCCGCCTGGCCAAACGGCGCTGCTAACGTCTGCCTGGCCAACGCCGTGGCGCGCGAAGTGCCCCATGTGCTTTCCAGCGCCCGCTACACGGTTGATTTCGATCCCTTGCGTGCCGCCCTCAGCCCGCGCACCCGCCTGCTGATTTATACCTCACCCTCAAACCCTCTCGGCTGGGTGGCGACCCCCGCGGAGCAGCGCGCGCTGCTTGACTTCGCGCGTGAGCACGATTTATGGCTACTGGCCGACGAAGTTTACGAGCGCTTATACTGGCGGGGCAAACTGGGTGAGCCGGCGCCCTCGATTTTGCGCCTGGCCACGCGCCAGGACGCGGTCATCGTGATCCAGTCGTTTTCCAAGAGCTATTCGATGACCGGCTGGCGGTTAGGCTGGCTGGTGGCCCGCAGCGATCTGGCTGCGAAAACGGCTCAGCTCAACGAATACATCGTCTCCCACGCCCCTAGCTTCGCCCAGAAGGCCGCCGAGACGGCCCTGGAAGCTGGCGAGCCGGAACTGCTGGCCATGCTAGAGCGGCTTAAAGAGAATCGCGATTTCGCCTTGCACGCCTTGCGAGCCATGCCAGGCGTGACGGCGCCCGAGCCGGAAGGCGCGTTTTACTTGTTTCCGCGCATTGAAGGGGTGAGCGATTCTTTCCAGTTTTGCCTCCGGTTGTTAGAGGAAACGCGCGTGGGCCTGGCCCCGGGTTCGGCTTTCGGTGAAGGTGGCGAGGGGGCCGTGCGCATTTGCTATGCGGCGGAGCGGGCGATCCTGGAGGAGGCCCTGGAGCGCCTAAGAAGGTTCTTGTGCCGCGGCTAGGGCCCTTTCCCGACTGCCCTGGGTAGCACCACCGTGTTATTATGCGGATGGAGCGTATCCCGGGTCTGGCCGGACTCCAAAACTTGATCCAACACCAATGTTTTGGGGTTCCGACTCGTAGGTTTGCGCTGGTGAGCAAGCTCCGGCCCGGCAAGGGCGCGGGAGAAGCCTGAAGGCGCACGGGGGATCCCCACCCTGACGAGCGCGGGGTCAATGAGGGAGCCGGCAACCCATTCGGTGCGCTCCCTTTTTCTGTTTTTGTAACCCAATGCTGCGATGAACCTGCTTTTCATCGGCGATGTCTTTGCTTCGCCCGGCCGGCGCATCCTGGCCGAGCACCTTCCCCGCCTGGTGAGCGAGCTGGAGATAGATCTGATCGTGGCCAACGTGGAAAACGCAGCGGGCGGGTCCGGCCCCACGCCCGAAATAGCACAGGAGCTGCTAGGCCTGGGCCTGGATGTGCTCACCTCGGGCAACCACATTTGGGACCGGAAAGAAATAATGCCCTATCTGGATCAGCAGCCTCGCCTGCTGCGGCCGGCCAATTACCCACCGGGCCTGCCCGGGCAAGGCGTTTTCCAGGGCTGCACCCGCGGCGGCTGCGAGTATGCAGTCATTAACTTGCAAGGGCGCAGTTACATGCCCCCCATTGACTGCCCCTTTCGCAAGGCCGATCAAATCCTGGCTTCACTCGATCAAAGCGTTAAGGTTCGCATTGTGGACTTTCACGCTGAGCTGACCAGCGAAAAGATGGCCATGGGCTGGTATCTGGACGGCCGGGTTTCGGCGGTGATCGGTACGCACACCCACGTACCTACGGCAGACACCCGCATTCTGCCTGGGGGAACGGCCTATCAGACCGACGCTGGCATGACAGGCCCTTACGAATCGGTCATCGGCGTGGATAAGCAAATTGTTCTGCGCCGCTTCCTGACGTTCGCCCCGGTGCGCTTCGAGGCCGCGCGGGGTAAAGTAGAATTGCACGGTTTGTTTGTCCAGATTGACGGCAACACAGGCAAGGCGATGGCAGCTCGCCGCATCTGGGTGGAAAAGTCCTGAGCCGGAGGCTCCGCCGGATGGGTTGGGTGGCAGTGACTCTGGCGCTGTTGCTGCTTACCGTCTCGGTGTACGCGTGGCGCCAGCGACGCCGCCTTGTCCAATTACAGGTTCGGCTGGCGGACATCGAAAGGCGCGCCGAAAAGGAATTGAAGACCGACCATCTGACCGGCCTGCCCAATCGTGCTGCGCTCGAACGTTGGTTGCAGCAGTCGCCGCCCTCTTCCGGACTGCTGGTGGTTTGCGACTTGGACAATTTCAAGGAACTCAACGACCGCTATGGCCACCTTGTAGGGGATGAAATCCTGCGTGACGTAGCCCAGCTCATCCGTTCCTCGATTCGGGCCGAGGATTGGGCCTTCCGCTGGGGAGGCGATGAATTTGTGGTTTGCTTCCAAACCGACAACCGCCTGCTGGTGGAAGGCCGCATGCGAGCCTTGGAGCGCCGCCTGGCGGACTTCCGCGTGCGCAATCGCGGTCCAGTCCCCTTGCGCTTGAGCTGGGGGGTGGCTCGCTTCAGCCCGGCTTTGAGCCCGCAACAGTGCTTGCAGGAAGCCGACGAGCGCATGCTCGAGGCCAAACGGCAGCGGCGCCTTACATGATGGCGGCGGGCGGTGCGGGCTCGTCAGGACGGCCCGCGTTGGCCAGCGGCACGCGAATCATGACGTAAGCGAGCAGCGCCAGAACCACCAAGCCTAGCAGGAAAGAGGGCTCGGCGAAGATCTTGGGCAGCGGATAGTCAAAGAACCGGAAGGTGGCGACGACCAGCCCCATCAGCGCCTCGCCGGCTATGAGCCCGGCGGCGGTCAGCACGCCGGCGTTTTCAACCCGAGCCTTCTGGGCTTCATTGAAGCCGCGACGATCGCGCAGGCGGTCCGTGCCCCACCGGATCAGGCCTCCCACAAAGATGGCGAACGTGGTTTCTAGCGGCAGGTACATTCCCACCGCAAATAGCATGGGGCTGCGTGCGCCCACCAGAATCAGCGTGAACCCCATCAGCATCCCCACTACTATCAGCGGCCAGGCCATCTGCCCGCCCACTATCCCCTGGGCCAGCATGGCCATCAAACCCGCCTGAGGGGCCGGCAACGCCTTGTCGCCGAAGCCCACGCCCCCCGCGTTGATGTTGCCCACGTGCAAAACCAACAGCGGGAAGTAGAGCAGGAAACTAGCCACGGCTACGGCTATGAAATCGCCTATCTGCATATAGCGGGGCGTGCCGCCGAGCAGATGCCCCACTTTGAGGTCCTGCAGCATCTCCCCTGCCACCGCCGAAGAGACGCAAACCACGGTAGCCACCCCAAGTACCGCTGCCACCCCGCTGGGTCCCGCAACGCCTATAGCCACCATCAGCAGTGCCGCCACAATGAGCGTGGAAAGCGTCAGCCCGGAGATGGGGTTATTGGAGGACCCAATCATCCCCACTAAGTTGCCGGAGACGGCCGCAAAGAAAAACCCCAGCACGAGCATCACAGCCGCCGCCAGTATGCCTCCCGCCAGCGATCCGGACAGGTAGAAGTAAAGCACGATCATGCAAAGCAGCGCCACCCCCAAGCCGGAGAAGGTAGTGCGCGCGCTTAGGTCCCGATCGAGGCGCCCCGTGACTTGCACCTGCGCGCTGGCCTTTTTCAGATCGGCCACCGCACGCCCCATGCCGGCGGCCAGGCTCTTGCGCATTCGAAACAGGGTGAAGCCGGCGCCCACTAGCATCCCGCCCACGGCGATGGGGCGCACGATGAAGCGCCAGACGGCCATGGCCAGACCGGCCCATGTTTGCTCTCCAGCTTCGGCAGGCAGTGTTTGCCGGAGCTGCGGGCCCAGCAAGAACATCAACAGCGGCACCAGCAGGCCCCAAGCCAGTACGCCGCCCGAGAAATTTAGCGCCGCCAGCCGCGGGCCGATGATGTAGCCCACCCCCAAATACGCCGGGCTGATGGCCGGAGCGGAGAAGGTGGTTAGACCGCCGGCCCCTACAGTGCGGGCATCTACTGTGGTTCCTAGTCGCACGACGGTGCGCCCCAGTTCGCCCACGCGCACCAGAAAGTCTTTGCCGGCGGCAAAGACCTGTATGACGCCGAGCAAGTAGACCGCCGCGCCCAATCCCATGTTGTAAAACAGCAACCGCGCGGCTTGTGCGCCCCGCTGACCCGCCTTGTGAATTTCCGCCGCTGCCTGCGATTCAGGGAAGGGCAATTCCGGATCACTGACCATCACCCGTCTGAGCAGCACCACGAACAAGATGCCCAGGAAAGCGCCCACCAGCATCAGTACGCTCGATTTCCAATAAGCTTCGGCTGTGTCGAAACGTGACCAGGTGCCTGTGATCACAAAGGCAGGGATGGTGAAAATCGCGCCTGCTGCCACCGATTCGCCGATCGAGCCAACCGTCCGTGCGATGTTTTCTTCCAGGATCGAGCCGCGGCCCAGCCGCAGCACCGCCATCGAGATCACCGCCGCGGGGTACGTAGCCGCGATCGTCATGCCGGCGCGCAGGCCCAAATAAGCATTGGCCGCGCCCAACACCACCGTCATAATCAAGCCCAGCAACACGGCCCGCAGCGTAAACTCGCGCATTTGGACCGTCTCCGGGACGAAAGGCTGGAACTGAACAAAAGAAGCGGCAGAAGGCTTGGCTTGTTCGGGCATCGGCGCTATCTTAGCAAAGGCTCTTCCCGGCTGCGAGCCGGCAGCTCCGCTCAGCGTGTAAGAAGATCCTCCACCCAGGGCGGGGTAGCCTGGATCAAGCGACCGAGTTCCGGCTCCACCCGCTCCAAGGCCAGCTTCATCTCCCAGGCGATTCGCCGGTAACTGAAGTGTCCTTTCACGGAAGTGCGCAGGCGGCAGATGTAGTCGGCTTCGGCGAAGTCCATCTTGAACAGAAAACGGGAGCGTGTGGCAAAGGGCAGCAGATAATGGGCTGCGGGAGCAGGCAACCGAGAAGCCACCACCAGTGCTTGCTCGATTGCCGCTCGATAATCCGGCTCCAGCCCCATTTCCCTCACCGCCGGCGGCGTCTCGTAGCCCAAGTGGGTCGTAAAAGGCTGGCGGAGCTGGTAACACCGCCGGTGGCGGTGCAAATCGCGCCAGGCGCCGATGTCCATGATCAAATCAAATGCGTAAGGAGCGCTGCGAAATGCTCGCGGCAGTTCGTCGCGCTCCTTGCGCGAACGCACCGCCAGCTCCAGCACCTCGCCGCGCATCGCCGGGCTCCACCCCTCAGCCAACTCGTAGAGCTCGCGGAAGGAATGCTTGCTGACCGGGTAAAGCAGGGTGGCTACGGCGTCAGCCACCGCGTTTACCGGGCGCACCAGATCAACGCTTGGACCGTGAGCTGGGCGCGGCGCGGGCAAATTCTGCTCGGCCCAGCAGCGCAAATCGTGGCGTACCGCAGCCAGATACTCGTCCGGGCCAGCGAACTGGGCTAGCGTGGGGGCCGGCGGCTCGCCCGGAACCGTCTCGTACCAGGTGCAGTCCGCCGGAGCGGCGCAAGCTTGGGCCATTTCTTCGGCCAGCTCGCGCAGCTCGGCATACTCGGAGACGCGCAAGCGGCGAATCTGCTTTTCCAAGGTGCGGATGCTGGTCACCTGGCCCACATTGGTGGTGACGCCCAAGCACAATAGATAGCGGGCTACATCACAAGCCCGCGCGTTCAGCGCCCGGCGGTACGCTTCCGGAGCCATCTCAGCAGGGCGGGGCACGCGCTCAGCGAAAGCCGCCGCCGCCGCAGCTTGCACGCGCGAATAGGTTTGGAGCAAGCCTGCGGCCGCGCACTGGTACAGCTCAATCTCTGCCGGGGTAAACTCCGGAGGCTTGATCACGCCCGCCTGCGAAAAATCCTGGTAGCGGGAAGACTTCGCTTGCCCGTCCCACAGAGGCTCGTCCTCGATTTCCGTTGCCGCCAGCTCTGAGATGCCTTCCAAACAGAGGGCCAGGTGGCCCAAATCGGCAATGGAGGCGTGCCCGTACTGGAAGTAGAAATGCTCGAAAAAGCGCCGGGAATCGTGCTGTCGTACCCACTGCAAAGATTGGCGGATGGAATCCGGGGAACGGCTGTAGCGAGCCAGTGCGTAGGCGCAGACCTCCGGTGGCATGGGCCCCAGCGCCAAGACTCGCTTGGGTTTGTCCACCACGCTATGATACTAATCCGGTGCGCGTGAAAATTAAACGGCTGGATCCTGACGCGGTGCTACCTGCCTATGTTCACGGGCCTCACGAAGACGCAGGCATGGACCTTCACGCATTGGAAGACACCGTCTTGCCGCCCGGCATTCCTATCGCTGTGCGCACCGGCCTGGCCGTGGAGTTGCCCGCGGGTTACGAAGCGCAAATTCGCCCTCGCAGCGGCCTGGCCCTCAACCACGCCATAACGTTGCCCAACAGCCCGGCGACCATTGATCCGGGGTACCGGGGCGAGATACGCGTCATCCTGCTCAATCTTGGTTCTCAGGCCTATTGCGTTCGCCGAGGGGACCGCATCGCGCAGATGGTGGTGGCGCGCTACGAAGCGGTGGAATGGGAAGAAGGAGAGCTTGGGCCGTCAAGTCGCGGCGCAGCCGGATTTGGTTCTTCGGGTAAGTGAGAGCTGGTGGACGGCATGGGATTCGAACCCACGACCCCGGCGTTGCGAACGCCGTGCTCTCCCAGCTGAGCTAGCCGCCCACTCTGGCGTCAGCCTATATTTTATAACACCGGCTGGCCCGGCGGAGGTATCATCGGAAGGCTATGCGTACAGCGCTGGTTTTCTGTGCTCTGATTCCGCTGGCCACCTTCGCCGCTGTCTCTGAGGACGAGCTGCGCCAGGCCGAGAAAGCCTGGGCCGCTGCGGTCACCAAGAAAGATTACGCGGCCCTGGAACGGATCCTGCACGATGAGCTGATCTACGCCCACTCGACCGGCGTGATTGAAACCAAGACTCAATACGTGAACCGCCTACGTACCGGCGCGCAGAAGTACGACTCGATTGAGCACGAAAAAATCACTGTGAAACTGCACGGAGACGCCGCCGTGACCCACTCGATCGTGCGCATGAAAGGTCTCTCCGACAAGCGGCCTTTCGACGACCGGCTCATGATGATCCACCTGTGGGTTAAGCGCGGCGGGCAGTGGCGTCTGGCGGCTCATCAGACCACCAAGCTTCCCTGAGCCTGTCGCCTTGAGCTTGCCACAGCCAGGCCGCTCAGTTCGGCGGCCGCACGGGCGATTCAACAACCGAAAATTGAAACTGGCGCAGCATGGCGTCCACACGGTCAAGACGGACCGACACGCGGTCGCCGATCTGGTAGGCGCGGCCTGTGCGGCGGCCCACCACCCGGCGCGAAGATTCCTGGTATCCGAAACGGTCCCCGGGCAGAGTCTCAATGGGGACCAAACCCTCTACGAACAGGTCCTCCAGTTCGACAACAAGGCCGTGTTTGGAAGCGCCGATGATCAGGGCGCCGAATTCATCACCCACATGTGCAGCCATGAACTTCAGTTTTTTCCATTCCACCAGCTCGCGCTCAGCCTCATCGGCGCGTCGCTCGGTTTCCGAACATTCCTGGGCGATGGCCTCTAGAGTGCGTTCATCCACCGGAGGCGCAGAACCCTCCAGCGTGGCGGCCAGGATACGGTGCACGACCAGATCCGGGTAGCGGCGAATGGGCGAGGTGAAGTGGGTGTAGGCGCTGGAGGCCAGGGCGAAATGGCCGCAGTTGTTTGTGCTATAGCGTGCTTGCTTGAGAGAGCGCAACATAAGGTAGTTCAAGATGCGCTCCTCAGGCTTGCCTTCAAGCTGGGCCACCAGCTTCTGGTAGGCGCGCGAACTTACTTCTAGCCGCCGGTCAACCAGTACGATATCCCGGCGGAACTTTCGCCCGTCACGCGCCCGATCCACGCGCGAGAATCGCTCGATCGGAATGGCGCCCGGAATTAGTGAATAGCCAAAGCGGGCGGCCACTTGCTCGAACTCCGCCACGCGTTCCGGGTCGGGCGGTTCGTGAATGCGGTACAGTGCAGGTACGCCGGCCGCCGCCAGGTGCGAGGCGACCGCCTCGTTGGCCGCCAGCATGAACTCCTCGATAATCCGGTGCGCGATGTTGCGGGGCGCTTTGCGTATGCCGGTCATCTCACCCCACTGGTCGAACTCGATAAGGGGCTCGGGCAGGTCGAAATCAATTGCGCCCCGTCGCAGGCGTCGCCGATTCAGCAGCAAAGCCAGCTCTCGCATCAACTCGAAGCGATCCACCAGCCGCGCATAACGCTGGCGGAGGCCGGCATCTCCTTCCAGCAGCAAGTGCACGTTGGTGTAAGTCATGCGTTCGACGCTGCGAATCACTCCGCGCACGAACCGTTGTGAGACGACCTCCCCCTGGTGGTCTATTTCTAACAGGACGGAGAACACCAGCCGGTCCGCGCCGGGCTTGAGCGAGCACAATTCGGTGGACAGCTCCAGAGGCAGCATGGGTACGGCGCGGTCCGGAAAGTAAACGCTGTTGCCGCGCAAGCGGGCCTCGGCATCCAGCGCCGTGCCCGGGCGCACGTAGTGGCTGACGTCGGCGATGTGCACGTGCAGAAGGTAGTTGCCGCTGGAAGCACGATCAACCCAAACTGCGTCATCGAAGTCACGTGCTGTTTCGCCGTCAATGGTGACTACATCAAGGGCGCGGAAGTCACTGCGCCCGGCCAGGGAGCTGGCCGGGATGATGGCCGGAATCGCCGCCGCTTCCTCCAACACTTCGGGCGGGAATCGGTGCGGCAGGTGGTGCTTGCGGATGATGATCTCGACATCCACGCCGAAGTCGTCCGGGCGTCCGAGAATCTCAACCACCCGGCCGGTGGCCGGCCGTCCCCGTTGAGGATACTCCAGCAGCTCGACGTTGACGATCATGCCGTCCAGCTCGGCGGCTCGGGTTAGTTGGCGTTGCAGAGCGCCGATCCGGTCGCGCGAGGCAGGCTGGGCCGGCAGCTCCATACCGGCCGGGATGCGAATGCGTTGCTGGATGCGCTCGTCGTGGGGAATTACGTAATGAGCGCGTGCCCCCGCCCGGAATTCTCCCACGATGCTGGGATGCGCCGGGCGAAGCACGCGCACGATCTCGCCTTCGGCGCGGCCGTCGCTGCCCAGGCGCGTGATGCGCACCAGCACACGATCGCCGTGCATGGCGCGTTCGGCAGCCGCCGGAGGAATGAAAATGTCACCGCGGACGCCTTCGAGCGGCTCGTCTGGTATCAGAAAGCCGTAACCGTCACGGTGCATGTGCAACCGGCCGGTACGGAACTGGCGGCTGCGCCGGGTAACTACGTACTGGCCGGGACGCACCTCAAGCAGTTCGCCGCGGGCCAGCAGGCGCTCGAGGGCCTGCTCGAGTTCCGCTCGGGCCGCACCCCGTCCCACCAGTTCGCGCACAAGCTGTTTGAAGCTGGCGCGCCCATGCGGGGACTGCGCTACGTGGTCAAGCAAGTCGCCGTCGTCAAGCAGCTTTCGGGCCCCCACTTTAATTCCAGTATAAACGGGCCCGGATTCTTTCTCGCCGGGCTGGCGTAAAATGGCATTACCGCAGTTTGGGGAGGAACGGCATGGACGGTTCTGATACCGCAGGGACAAGCAGGCGCACCTTCAACGCGGCCGCGTTCACCATAGTGCCGGCGCACGTGCTCGGCGGGCGCGGCAAGGTGGCGCCGAGCGACAAGATCACGCTGGCCTCGATCGGAATGGGACGCCAGGGAATGGTGGTCACCATGGATCTGCTGAGCCGGCCGGAGATACAGGTGATTGCGGTCTGCGATTGCAATCAGGCCAGCAAAGATTACATAGAATACGGCTCCAACGCCTTACTGAACGCAGCCCGCAAGTTGCTAGGACCCGGCTATGAGAGCTGGGGTGAGGACTGGGCCTCGCCCGGCTACACCCAGCTTACTCATACCTTCAAGAGCAGCCTGGGCATGGGCGGCCGCGAACCCGCGCGCCGGCTGGTGGAAGCCTACTACGCTTCACGCCAGAAATCGGGCGCTTACAGGGGCTGCACGGCTTATCGCGACTTCCGCGAACTCTTGGAGAAGGAGAAGGACCTGGATGCGGTTTACGTCGCCACGCCGGATCACTGGCACGCCCCCATCTCGGTGGCGGCAATGCGCAAGCGCAAACACGTGCTTTGCCAGAAGCCGATGGCCCATTCGATCGGCGAAGCGCGCCGGATGGCCGCGCTGGCCAGACAGACGGGTGTGGCCACTGCTTTGCCCGTGAACAATCCTTCCAGCGAAGCGACGCGCCTGATCAGGCACTGGATTGCTGAAGGCGCCATCGGGCAGGTGCGCGAGGTGCATAACTGGTCGAGCCGCCCTTACTGGCCTCAGGGCGTGGAAAGGCCCAAAGAGGAAATGCCGGCGCCTCCGGGCCTGGATTGGGATCTGTGGCTCGGACCCGCCCCCTGGCGGCCATATCACAAAGCTTACTTGCCGTTCGTGTGGCGCGGCTGGTACGACTTCGGATGCGGGAGCTTCGGCGATATGGGCTGCTACAGCTTCGCCGGCATGTTCAAAATACTGGATCTTGTGCCGCCCATAGCCGTGGAGGCTTGCACTAGTGAATCACACGATGAAACCTTTCCGCTGGCTTCGATTGTGTATCTCGATTTTCCTGCGCGCGGAGGTCACCCGCCGGTCCGCATCGTCTGGTACGACGGCGGCTTGAAACCTCCGCGGCCCGCGGGCTTGAGCGAGCAGGATCAGAAACGCTTCCGTCCCGGGCAGGAAGGCGTGATGTACGTGGGGGACAAGGGCATCATCATCGGCGGCTTCAACGGGGACAACCCAAGCCTCTATCCGGAATCGAAAAAGTATGAGGCGCCGCCCCGCCAGCCGGGCGCCTTCCGCGATCGCGCCATTGATCAGTGGATAGCGGCTTGTAGGGGAGCCGAGCCCTCGCCCACCAATTTCGAAGCGCAAGCGCCCGTGACCGAGTCTTTCCTGCTTGGTTGCCTGGCCCAGCGTCTGCCGGGAGAGCGCCTCGAGTGGGATTCAGCTGCGCTGCGAATAACCAATTCCGAGCGGGCTAACCGCCTTGTGGACCCACCTTACCGCAAAGAATACGCGGTCTGAAGCGCGCTTGGCGCTTAGGCCGCCGCCGGAGCGGGCAGGCCCATTTTTTTCCACCAAGGGGTTGCCGAAGCGATAGCCTCGTTGACCGCCCGGATGTTTTTGACCCCTTCGGTGGCCAGCCAGTCCTCCAGCGCCTCGACGTCGTTTTCTTGAGCGTAGACCGGCACCCCGCCTTTCCAGGTGGCGCGTCCGCACAGCACACCCGAAAAATCGGCTCCCGCTTCGGCGGCCATCTCCAGCGATTCAACGAACACCGGATTGTCCACGCCGGCACTCAGATAAATGAAAGGCCTGCGGGCAGCTTCGGCTGCACGTCGGAAATGCTCGAGCGCCTCGGCTCTGCTGTAGACCGCCGGGCCGCGAAAAGCGCGCGCCCCTTCCACGTAAAGCAGGTTGACCGGAACCTCCACTTTCAGCACGTCAACGCGGTAGTGCGGCTTGGAAAATTCCGCCACGCTGGCCACCACCACCTCCGGCTTGCGCTTGGCGTACTCCGGGCCTTTGGCATCAGGAAGCTTGGGATCGTAGCCCACCAGTTCAAGGAAGAAAGGAATCTGATAAGTTTCGCACTCCGCTCCGATACGTTCCACCAAGGCGTGCTTGATGTCGTTGAAGGCGAAATCTTCAAAGGGGGAGTAATGCATCAGGAACTTTACGGCGTCGGCCTGCCAATCCTCGGCAATGCGCTTGACTGAAACCCGGTCTAGTAAGCTCGGCAAACGGCCCGGCTCGGGCTGGCTGGGGCGGCTTACCTCGTAGGCCAGCAGCAAGCCGCAGCTAGCAGCGCGCGCCCGAGCAGCCTCGAGACCGAACTCCGGATCGAGCAGTATGGCGCTGGCGTAAGGGCTGAGGATGCGGGTCACCGCGATCTTGAATTGCGCCAGCATGCTATCGGTAACCTCACGGTCAGGCCGCGCCTCGCTCAGCATCTTCCTGAGGCCTGCGCGCTGATCCATCGCAGCCGCGGCAATGATGCCGGATGGCGTGGAGAGCCGTTGTAACCGAGCGAGTTTGCCGGCCGAGAGCATCTGGTTGACCTCCTTTGCGTGGTTGCCGGCGCTCATTGCCCGCGCCGGTTCAGAGTTCTTTGTTCTTGTAACGGCGCGCCATCTCTTCGAGCGGGATGGGCTGGTAATCGCCGGCGTGGCCCGCCTGGCCGAAGGCGATCATGCGCTCCATAACGACTTTCTTCATGGCTTCACGCGCCGGCTTAAGATAAGAACGGGGGTCGAACTCCTCGGGCTTTTCGAACAAGACCTTACGAATGGCTCCCGTCATGGCCAAACGGTTATCCGTGTCCACGTTGATCTTGCGCACGCCGTGACGAATGCCGAGCTGGATTTCTTCAATGGGTACGCCCCAAGTAGGTTTTATCTTGCCCCCGTATTGGTTGATGATATCCTGCAATTCTTTCGGCACGCTGGAAGAGCCGTGCATGACCAGATGCACGCGGGGGATCTTCTCATGGATTTCCTTGATCCGCTCCATCACCAGCACGGAGGCGTCCGGCTTCTTGGTGAACTTGTAAGCGCCATGACTGGTGCCGATGGCGACGGCGAGGGCGTCCACGCCGGTCAAGGCCACGAACTCAGCCGCCTGATCCGGATCGGTCAGATGCTCCCTGCCGCTGAGGCCCGCGCCGTGGCCATCCTCGATGCCGCCCAGCACGCCCAGCTCGCCTTCGACGCTCACGCCCTTCTCGTGGGCCATCTCGACCACCTCGCGGGTGACCTTCACGTTGTATTCGAAGGTCGAAGGCGTCTTGCCGTCCGGCATCAAGGAGCCGTCCATCATCACGCTGGTGAAGCCCATTTCGATCGCCGAGCGGCAAGTCTCGGGGCTATTGCCGTGATCCAGGTGCAGGGCCACAGGGATTTCGGGGTACAGCTCGACGGCAGCCAGCATGAGATGGTACAGGTAGCGGTCCTGCGCGTAGCTGCGCGCGCCGCGACTGGCCTGGATGATAACCGGTGAGCGTGTCTCCCGGGCCGCTTCCATGATGGCTTGAATTTGTTCCATGTTATTGACGTTGAAAGCGCCAACCCCGTAGCCGCCTTTGGCGGCCTCATCCAGGATCTGGCGCATGGATACCATCGGCATTAGCTTGACTCCTTCAGAGATTGCGGTGCCGCACAACAACCGCGGCGCTGCTGGTCAGTAAGCCTTACGATAGCATGTCGGAAAGGCGGACCACAACCGCAGCGGCGGCTTGGCAAAGGCGCGCGAGAGGGATCCCCGGATGACAAGCGCCCCCGAAGTTGATTACAATCAAAGTTCACCCCGGGCGCGTAGCTCAGTTGGTCAGAGCGCCTGCTTCACACGCAGGAGGTCTCAGGTTCGAGTCCTGACGCGCCCACCAGTTTTTCCAGCAACCCTCACGAAATTACGGGGTCCGAGGCAGCCTTCAGGCTGGCAGTTACGCGAGTGGTGCCTTTCCTTGATGACCCGCGAACGCCGCAGCGGTCCTCGCGTCTTGGTGATCTTGGATGGTGTGGACGAAGCGGTCGGTTGGGAGGTCGGGCCGAATTTGTTTCCTGCAAGTCCTCCGGACTGGTTGCGGGTGGTCGTCTCTGCGCGTGTGCGGCCCGATCGCCCTAACGCCGCAGCTTGGGCGAGCTGCCTCGGGTGGCAGGGGTTGGCCCGTCTGTTCAGCCTCGAGCCGCTCTTGCGAGAGGGTATCAAAGAGGTGCTCGAAAACATCGGTTTCCCCTTGGCGGAACTCAGCCAACGGGCCGACATCGTGGGCGAACTTCACCGGCTTTCCGAAGGCGACCCACTCGTGGTGGGTCTGTACGTCCAAGACCTTTGGCAGCGGGGCGACGAGGCTGTGCGGCTTAGGCCCGAAGACTTGGCGCGGCTCGAGCCGGGCCTTGAAGGCTACTTCGACCGTTGGCTCGAGGACCAGCGCAGGCTCTGGAGCGCCGAATGGAGACAGCGTGAGCGACAGCTTCTCGCGCTCTTAAGACTTCTAGCCTGCGCGCTAGGCCCGCTGCCGCGCCAGGATCTGTTGGAGCTGCTTGCTCCGGATCAGATCGGGGGACTCGATCTTGACATGTTGCTCGGCCCGCTTGGCCGCCTGATTGCAGGCGACGGCCGCCGCTCAGGTTACGTCTTTAGCCACCCTAAGCTGGCGGCATATTTCTACGACAGGTTGGGAGCTGGCGAACGCCAACGGTTGGAGAAACGGTTTGCTGACTGGGGCCGCCAGTGCTTCGAGAAGCTGCGGAGCGGCGAGCTGGCCCCAACCGAAGTCTCGCTTTACTTGGCGCGATTTCTCGGCGAACACCTCGAGCGCGCCGGAGCGCCCGTCGAGCAGATCTATGAGTTGCTCTCAAAAGAGTGGTTCGACGCGACGACGCAAGTGAGCGATGGGCCGCAATTGTTCTGGAACGAAGCCGAGCGCGTTTGGCGCCTGGCGCTCCGGGAAGGACCGTCTGCCGTCGGGCAGTTGGTGCGAGCGGCTCTGTGCTTTTCGAGCGTCGCCTCCCTGGGTGAAAAGACGCCGGCGGGACTGCTAGCCCTGTGCGTCCGGCACGGTGTCATGAGCCTTTCGCACGCCATGGTGCTGGTGCGCGAGAAACACGAAGTGCGTGACCGTAGGCGAGCCCTGACGATGCTGGCGCCGCTCGTCGCCGAAGGGTGAGAGGGATCAGGTGATTCAGGAGACTCTGGAGGCGGCGTCACAAATCGAACCCCGTTATGCGTGGCGCAGGGTGAGCGTCCTGGCGGCGTTGGCGGGACTGGTGCCTGAAAGCCAAAGGGGCGAAGTACTGGACAAAGCGGTGGCTGTAGCGAAGGCTATCGGAGACGACTGGGAGCGCGCTCTAGCGTTTGCGGCGTTGGCGCCGTGGCTACCCGACCCTGAACGCAGCGAAGTGCTGGCGGAGGCGCTGGCAGCCGCGCGGCAGATCGAGGACCCCGCGGTACGCGCGTACAAGCTGCGGGAGATGGTCGTCGAGCTCCCAGAACCCTTGCGGAGCCAAGTGATTGCCGAAACACTATCGCTCCTGCTGGCCGACCCAGTCGCGCTCCGGGCAGTGCCGGATTCGTTTCTTCTACACTTGCCGCCCCACCAGCGGAGCGAGCTGGCCGCACGCGTGCTGCTGGCGTCATTTGACCAAGAGCCCCACATATGGCTCCCGCTGGTAAACCCGAGGAAGCTGGTGCCCCACCTCCTCGCCGAACAGTCACCCACAGTCTTCGACGGTTTCGCCCGCTACCTGCGAGCCCGATGTCAGGCGGGCAGGCCGGCGATTCTTCGCAGGCTTAATGCGCCAGTGATCGAGTATCTGGGCGGGGCTGCGGCAATCGAGCAAACCGCTCGAGCGGTTGCCGACGTTGGGCAATGGTGGCCGTGAAAACTTCTGAACACGGTGATGTCCCCACGGTGTAGCGAGTGAGCTCTGTCGCCTTCGAGCCGGAGCTGGACGAACCGCGCGAGGGAAGCAGAGTAGCCTGATGCGCCCCAGGCATTGTAGAGTTATCTTAGCCCGCTATGATGACTACTGCTCCGCTAATTGTCGTGGCGGGCGCCACGGGCAACTTGGGCGCTCGCATTGTCAGGGCATTGCGTGCGCGCGGCGCGAGTGTGCGAGCGTTGGTGCGCCCCAGTGCGTCTGCCGAGAAGCTCCAGCCTCTTGAGCAAGTCGGGGCAGAGACAGTCCGGGTGGACTGGAGCGACGCTACCGGGCTGGCCCAAGCTTGCGCAGGCGCATCCTGCGTCGTCTCGGCCTTGCAGGGACTCGAGGACGTGATCCTCGGCACGCAAACGCTTTGCGGGCCGGCCGTTTGAGGACGCTCGATATGCTGATCAAGCTGGCGCGTTTTCTGGCCCCGGGTAGAAAGAAACTCTACCCCGTCTGGCAGCTCATGCAGTACACGCGCGACATGTTCGACGGCCGCGCCAAGCTGACCGCGCTGGACAACGATCGCTATGCCGGCCTCCGCTGGACCAGCGTGCGCGAAGTACTTTCGGTGCATTATGGCAAGCATCCCGCCTGAAGCGCCGGCCCCGGCGCCACTAGCACCGGCGCTTGCTTTCCCACGCATGTAACCCGATCAGCGTTTTGCCGTCAATAATGCGTCCCCGGCGCAACCAGGCCCTGATCTGGCCGGCTGTGAACCAGCGGCGATGGATGCGTTCGTCCTCGTCAGGGCGTGCGGCGCCGGCCCTAAGTTCGGTGGCCAGAAATACGTGCATACGTTCGGTAACGTAGCCGGGCGAAGGATAAAAGCTCAGGAGTTTCTTCCAGCGCCGGGCCTGGTATCCGGTCTCTTCCAGCAGCTCGCGCCGCGCGGCTGCAAGCGGCCTCTCCCCCGCATTTACACGTCCCGCGGGCAATTCCCAAATGGCCCGGCCCACTGGCCAGCGAAACTGTCTCACCAGCAACACGCGCCCTTTGTCGTCCTCGGCTACAATCACCGCCGAAGGCCCATGGCGTACTACCGCACGGTAGACTTCGATTCCCCCGGGCTCGACCACGTGATCCTCGGTGACCGAGAAAATCCTGGTCTGGCAAAGCGTGCGCGAAGATAACAGTTTCACGGCGCTTTTTCAACCTCGATCGGGCCAAACTGCTCGAGCCTCGAGCGGATCTCCCGCGCGTCTGCTACCACCACAATCGCTGCCTTGTCGGGGTGGATATAGCGTGCCGCAGCCGTCCGCACCTGTTCCCGCTCGACGGCTCTCAAACGCTGCGTGTACTTTTCCAGATAATCCAGCGGCAAGCCCAGCAAGCGGGTGGCGACCAGTTGACTGGCCAGTCCTTGCTGCGTTTCCAGTCGCATCACGTAAACCCCGCTGAGGTAATTCCGGGCCGTTTCCAGCTCCTGCTCGGAGACGGCTTCGTTGCCGATACGACCCATCTGCTCCAGCACCGCACTCAGCGCTTCTGGCAAGACCTCGTGTCGCGTCTGGGTGACAATTTCGAGCAGCCCGGCATCCTTCATGGCGTTCAGCGAGCTGTGCGCATCGTAGGCATATCCGCGCTTTTCGCGAATGTCCATGAACAGCCGGGAGCTGGCGCCGCCGCCGAGGATGGTGCTGGCCAGCAGCAGGGCAAAGTAGTCCGGGTGCGTGCGCGTCACAGCCAGGCGTCCCACTCGCACATCCGCTTGCACCGAGCCCGGCCGGTCGATGAGCGTGACAGAGCGCTCGGGCTCGGGCGGCTGCGCCAAGGCAACTTGGGGAGCAGGCGCGCCGTTCCAGTCGGCCAGGTGCGCCTCCAGCAGTTTCATAGCTTCTTCCGCTGCGGGTATCTGCCCCACTACTATCAGCACGCCATTAGCAGGCCTCAAGAACTTATCACGAAAAGCTACCAGCTTCTCCCGGTCCAGCTTTTCTATGGACTCAGGCGTGGGCTCTTGGTGCGCATAAGGGTGGGAACCGAAGACCACTTGCGCCAGCTTTTCCTGGGCCAGGAAGTCGGCCAGCGCACGCTGCGCCAGCAGTTCCTGTTTGCGAATCTGCTTGCGCAGCTCTAGCTCTGCCTCGGGAAAAGTAGCTTCGCGCGCCGCCTCCGCAACCAGTTCGACAAAGGCTGATAGGTTCTCGGCCAGAACGCTGCCTTCGATTACCAGCGCGTCGGGACCGGAATAGGCCTTTAGCACTGCGCCCAAATCAGTCACCTGCTCGGCAATCTGGCGCGCGCTGCGCGAGGGTGTGCCTTCGGTCAGCATGGCCGCCGTGGTTTCCGAAAGGCCCCACAGTCCGGGAGGATCAAACTTGGAGCCGGCTGCAAACCCCAGCCGGAGGCTCACCAACGGCAGGCGTCCTTCGTGCACCAGCAGGACTTCCAGCCCATTGGCCAGCCGCGTTTCGACTACAGGCGGCAGTTTGTACGCGGGCAGCTCCGCAGTGACGGGAGGACGGCTGCGATCAATCATCCGAGCTTGAACCATTATGGCGATAACTCAAACGACCCGCCCCTCGGCTCCGCTTTGGCCCCGGCTTTCGTCCGACGTCCCTGGCCGGCTGGCCGCCCCCCAGCCGGACAAATCTCGAGCACGCTCTGCTGCGAAGCCACCAAATATCGTTGGCTGACAGACCTTATCTCGGCGGCGTTGACCGCCAGGAAGCGATCCAGTTCCGTGTTTATCAGTTCGGGAT